>Ga0307968_1000646_pt1 | contig 26028 bp, 22 predicted proteins | sample OrgLakmetagen650_FD_201834 | JGI IMG/M metagenome (GOLD analysis project Ga0307968, IMG submission 201834) | Saline water microbial communities from Organic Lake, Antarctica - #650 | ecosystem: Environmental > Aquatic > Non-marine Saline and Alkaline > Saline | place: Antarctica: Organic Lake...
CCTTTTTTTGAGGACTTTTCAGCAGCCCAACCCTTTTTGCTGCAACAGGTCAACAACCAACTTGTTCATGATTTCCTTTCTCAGCAGAACAATAGACTTTTTCTTTTTCTTTCTGAGCTTATGGATAAATTTGTGGCTGGCCGAGACCAGTAGGCAGCCGATCAGCCAAACAACCTGGCTGAAGGTCACCCCCCATTGTAACCATTGTAACCATTGTAACCATTAAGGCTGAAGTAGAGTCTACAATGAGGGCGTATATGTCTTTATACCAGTGTTGTGCGTCTTCTAGCGCCATTACTATCACATTTTGCAGTTGGTGTATGGCGTCTGTTTGAAATGCAATTCCTATCTACTGGTTTCTTCTTAGGTTCCCTCTCCAGGCGAACTGGATGGCACCAAACCAAAAAACCTCACACTGTAGTCAGACACCAAAGGAAGGAAGAGCAGCTGGCCCTCACCAAAGGCGCGGAGTAAAAGCAGGACTCTCAGCCAATAGAACAAGGCACTGACACAGGGAGTTCGGGCAAACACAAATTAAAAAATAGCGGAACAAAGGGGAAGAAGCTGTTCAGCCGTCCCATGGGGCCGGGCAGCGCATGTTAGCCCATTTTAATCTACATGCATTAGATAGTGTCCCCGCACCAGCCGGCCCATTCCTCCATAGAGGTTTCCATGTGAGTTGCACGTGCCTTTTCCGCAGTGGGCACGGACCTTTTTTGCCTGCATGTATTTGTGTGGATTGGGCATTACTCAGATTGCGAGGTAGAGTGCGATCATGCCAGCCGTGCGCAGTAGAGATTCTTCACGTAGGGCCACTGCACGCCAAAGGCAAGGGTTTATAAGGGGTTTACAAGGTGGCCTACAGCCTGAGACTCTGGCTGACAGCTTTCTGGGAAACAACATCAGCAACATAAAAAATTGAAACCAAGTCTGACAAAGATAAATGAAGTCTAGTTGAGTCTTGGTTAAGGAAAGCATTTTGATCTCTCAGGGTCAGTGATGCTGTGATAGCAAGCCAAGAGTTGGGAAACCTCTGACTGAGAGGTTTGCGCAAATATGTGCACAGTGCACAGGCAAGGGTGCAAAGGCATGGGTGTGTGGGCAAGGGTGCAAAGGCAAGGGAATCACAAAAGCATGTCAGTAATTAAGAGGCAAGCACGCAGGCATGCACTCACTGGGGTGTTGTCCTGTGTCAGGACGTCACTGGTTAAAAGCGGTCACTGCTCGACGTCCTGACACAGGACAACACTCCAGTTTCTGTCCCCGGGAGGCGCCAGCGTCAGGAGCCACGCTTGTGCTCGCAGCCTGGTGTGAGCATCCAGGGCAACAGTGTGTTAGGTATGTGAAAGGGAAGAAGAGGAGAAGGGCAGGGCTGCCTGTGAGTTGCCTCTGTCTCTGGATCTGGTGCCTCTAAATAATTGCTGTGCACCCGCATGGCATGGAAGGGAAGAGAGAGATGAGCATGACAGAGCCAAAATTTACTTATATTTTATATGTCATTCGTTTAAACAGTCAGTTTTCCAACCCCCCAAAAACCAGTCCCCTCATGCACACCTGGGAGGCGCCAGCGCCAGGAGCCACGCTTGTGCTCGCAGCCTGGTGTGAGCATCCAGGGCAACGGTGTGTTAAAAAATGTGAGAGGGAAGAGAAGGAGAAGGGCAGGGCTGCCTGTGATTTGCCTCTCTGCTTATGAGTTGCCCCAGTCTCTGGATCTGCTGCCTCTAACTGTTGCATGACATGAAGGGTCAAGGGTTTAATTGGATATGTAAGAAGTTCAGAAAATTAATGGATCACAAATATTCCACCCCAAAAGCACGCGCGATGGATTGGAGGCATGATGGATTGGAGGCAGCCAATCCACTAGAGGGACTTGCTGCACCTGAGGCCTGCACACAGCATTGAGATGGAAATAGAGTGTCAGCTGGGGAAAGGGGAGGTGGGAGGCAGCACAGAGGTACCCAGTCAGAAAGCTTGGAGGGGTTGGGGTTGAATTACAAAAAGAGAAAGGGCTGACGAGGCAAACACACGCATGCACGCAATGCATACATACCTGGGCGTTAGGGGGGGTGGAGGCAGCAGCAGCGGGTGGGGGCGTTGCGGTGGGACCCTGGAGGTCCGCCTCTGCAAAATGTATGGAATCGGTTTAGTCGTGAGCCTGTGCATGCCTGTCGAGTTGTTGAAGCAGCAACCCCCCTCCCTTCTGAGCGTCCAATGTTGTAAACTAAAGTAGTGTAAGCACCCCTAGACTGAAGAGAGGAGCTAGCCCTCTCCAGCACAGGCATGCTGTGAGTGAGCCCACGCATCAGGACATGCCTGTGCTGGGAGGTTAAGGTATGAAGGTTTAAGCTTGCCTTCAAGAGATCCTCAAATGTCATTTGCACTGTATACCGGTATGTCTAGCTTAATTTGAGCACTGCAGTACAGGCACGCTTACCAGTGTCATGTATGCGTGACATACATGAATTGGTCGCTGTCACGCATGGCGTCCATTTCACGCAAGGTTTTTTCAGTTTGTCCTTCATTTGTGCTGCGCACAGTGCACTGGCGGGGTTGCTTCGCTCCAGATATGACAGCTGGTACAGAAATCCGGACTACAGATAAAAAAGCGTACCAAAGCAACAGTGTACATTATTACTAGCATGCAACAGGCAGTCATTGATATTAGCACGCAACAGGCAGTCACATCCTATCAAAGGCATGCCTGCTTACTGTCTGCAGACTGCGCTAGGCTTGATTGGGTCATTTCTAGTGCCCATATTACCTTGTGTACCAGTACTCCATCCAGTAAGCTGCCTGCAGTCTGTCCTCAACACGAGGACAGACTGCAGGCAGCTGTACAGTGTATCCAGAGGGGTTTATTTGTAGGACTTTCTGCGGCCAAAAGAAGAATGGTGAGCAGTGGAAATTTGCACATGAAGACTTGAGAGTGTGTGTGCATGAGTTAAGCAACCTGTGCATAGTCTTTGTGAATTGACTAATGGATGGATGTACAGGGCAAGCAGGGAGGAGGCAAGCTACACTCGAAAGCAAAGTATGAGTCAGACGTGTTGCATCATTGGGTGAGAAGCGTTTGCTACAACTACCAGCAAAAAAAGGGCAGGGAAAAACAAGTAGAACGTCACCCACCTTTACATATTACATATCTGTTCCAACGTCACCCACCTTCACATATCTGTTCCAACATCACCCACCTTCACATATCTGTTCCAACGTCACCCACCTTTACATATTTGTTGCAGCCTGTGTTGCAGCCTGAAGGTCGAGAAGCCACCTCTGTCGTTGTAGAACACAGCGTAAGGCTGCTCCCCCGAAGCCCGGAACGCGGCCTGCCGTGCACGCCTGGCTGCTCTCCTTGCTTCATTAGCTGCAATCATGTGCAGTCATGAATGAAAAGCACCAAGCATCAGTCTAAGAATGACAAGAAAGTGCTAGTAACTCGCTCAAGGCCTCACTGCTTGCAGCCTACATCAGAGCAAAGGGGGCAAGGGTCAGGAGGGGCTGGAAGACTCTTACAGGAAAGGGAATACGTGGGAACGATTGTATGTTGTGATTGAGAGTTGTCTCTGTATTCTGTTCGATGACAAGCTTTTTTGCAAGCGCCCTCTGCTTTTGCACACTAGCAGCCCTTGCCTCTATTATGAAGGGGATGGCTTCCTAAGGAACGTACTTAATTGCACAAGCTGATCATGCACACGTACACACTCACCATCGGCCCAGGCTTGAAAAGAGAAGCACGAGCAGTAAATAAGAAATAAGCCACACATCACTGCAAAAGAAGATATAGACGGTTCATAGTGAGACGGTTTGAGTAATGAGGATATTATTGCACGTGCCTGCTCAGGGCACGTGATCTGCTGTGAAGACTTGACAAAATAAACAGAAGAACTCACCCATGAGTGCATGAACAACTTGGGCCACAAACTCTGCACGTTGTCCTGGGCCTGCACCTGTTGTAGTTGTGCAAAACAAATCATATCATTAAACATCTTTCATAGTAATTATGTGCAGTTAAATCCTTTGTTCATGATATGCTAGCAACCCACCTCTGCCACTTGCAGCACAGCGTTGGTGGGATCAACCATAAGATGGTTGTAAATGATGGTGGGCTACATGAACAGTGGGATGGGATTTGCGTTAAAAACCGCCACCTGCTAGGCAAAATAAGAGGAGGTTGTCCCTAGAGTAAAAACTCTTGTAACATCACAATGTCAATGACATCATTGCTTGACAACTTTTAGTCTTTAGTTTTGTGCTATGCAAACGCATCAGATTCAGAGATGCATGATATGGGCTGGCAGAGCACTGCTGCCATGTCCCTCATTGCGTGGGATGCGTGGTGGACGGCGTGCGCACAGATATCAGAGTCAAATTGTGCAGGAGAGAACAGGCACACAACGCACGGTGGGCGTGTTGTGATAAGCTACCACCTTCATCACAACAATTGTGCTGGCACCGGGCGTAAAGCTGGGCCCAGGTCCTGCAGATGTGAAGCGTGTGCGTCAGCGCATTGATGAAGATCATGATTGGTGGTCATGATGTGCCCGCACTGGCTACATGAACGGAGCTTGCACCCAACACCCAACACCCAGCACCCAACACACAACACACACAAAACACACACACACACACACACACACACACACACACACACACACACACACACACATGTTCAAGGAGAGAAGCAGCACAACACTGAGTCTCCTGCCTCGTTGAGAACGGAGAGAGCAGTGTGCAAGGGTGGGATTTTGCACATGCACACACATGCTCAAGGAGGAGAGAAGGAGCAGCACAGCACGCTGGAAATCCTATGCCTTGTTGAGCATGCATGCATGAGTGGAAATATGCACACACGCACATATGCTCAAGGAGGAGATCTCTCGCAGCACAGCACTGAACCTCCTGCCTTGTTGAGAACGCAAGAGTGTGCAAGGGTGGGAATTTGCACACGCGCACACATGCTCAAGGAGGAGAGAAGGAGCAGCACAGCATGCTGAAATTCTCTGCCTTGTTGTTGTGTGCACTAGCATGCACTGCAGATCATGAGCCATTTCACGCAAATGCATGGCAGGTGACAACGTGGCTAATTCAAATGAGTGGACTCACTGATTCAGACAAAAAAGAAGGTGCATCCAATGCACCGCACCTGCTGAATGAGACTTTGTTCAGAAAAATATAAATAATTACGATGTTGGGCAATTGCAACCAATCGCTGCTCCGCCGAACTGCATTTGCTACGTCTTCATCAACCCCAGCAATCGCCAGCAGGTGTTCTACTGCATGCAGACAACCATTAGGCAGGGCGTTGGGCAGCCGCAGAAAACAGTTATGTCAAGCCACAAGCAGGCGGGAGTCCCAGGAGCAAGCAGGGAAACCTGAGGGGAGGCAGGAAGAAGTTCAGCAAGAGATTCAATGTACCTTGTCGGGCATGGACAGCGTAGAGTGTGAGTACGTAGACTCAGAGGCCAGGGGTCCACAAGGAAGTCAGCAGGCCTCTCTCGAGAGCGCACCTGATTTGGTGCAAGTTGCGGGTCCTTTCGGACTGCTCATCCTGGTCTCACCCTTCATGTTTTGGGTGAGTATTTGATTACAGCAGCACTTACACTTGTGCGGCACATTTGTAAACATGGACCAGGTGACCATGAAAATCACCTACCTAGATGTAAAGTTGTTATATGAACACATACACACGTACACACACACACACATACACAAACACCCACACAAACGCACACACACACGCACACACACGCACACACACACACATACACACACATACACACACAGGGCACAAGCATGGTGGCAATGAAGGGCCTGATGACCTACGTGTCCCCGCTGCTCATGGGCTCTTTTCGGCTGCTCCCCTCCGGTTTCATCCTTGTGGCAGTGGCAGCAGCACAAAGCAGACCCCCGCCCTCAAAGGCCATTGCATGGGCCTGGATTGCAGGTTTTGCGCTGATAGACGGCGCTGCCTTTCAGGTAGGCCCGGTTTAAGCTGTGCACAAGCAGCTGCTCTATATCCTCGTGTAGGCCCCGTGAACCTCCTCATCTTCATCCTCGTCGGGCGCGGCTGTCGTCTGCTTCATGTGCACTTGAAGTGAAGTGAGAGTACAATCCACCTAAGCGTGCATTTCCTGCCTGCTCACTCCCATCCCATGGCAAGGGAACTTGACCTAAGTCCCACTTGTGGTGTGCATCAATGGCGTATACCAACAAAGAAGCGCCCCACACCTCCTGGCCTGGCACCTGAAATGCATCGCTGCCAACGCTCCTGAAAGATACCGAGGAAACCCTTGATAAGGCAAATTCTTGTTCTTTGCGCTTCTAACTTGAACCTACTCCTACTGTGACACCAAAAAATGGAGCAGTGCCCCACACTATTTGGTGTGGCAGCCAGGCATGGGGGCCCCCTTCCTCACTCCCATCCCATCCTCGACCAGTCCCTAAAAAGGCTTGTCCAGGGTGGGCGGTCCCCTCACTTCCTGTGAGAGGTCTGGCCGGCATGCACGACAACCGTGCTCCTACAAGAAACATAAAAAGGGGCTTGCCCAGGTTTCTTCCACCATGAGCCACTGGTGGTTGAGAAGTATTACAGGCCCCACATCGTTTCCATGTGTGAATGGACCTGCTTCATGTTATGCGTGTATTCGTGTGTATGTGTGTGTGTCAAAAATGGCTGTGTGACTTTGTGATGGCTGTCTTATTGCTTATGAGCAGAAATAATTGCTGCCTGTGCCGTTTCTTTAATGGTGGTGTGATGCACTGCAGTCGTAAACAGTGGCCTGTGTGCACTGAAAGGTGCTACAGTGTTTTATTGCATTATCTTGGTTGAAACTGCATGTGTACATGTGTACATGTGTACGCTGTGTATGACTTAAATACTTGGAGATCTCCCGCTCTAACCCCAAGTCTAACGTTTTGCTACTGCCCGCAAGCACTAGTACACAAATTGTACTCGCATAATTCTCTCTCTCCCTCTCTCTCTCTCTCTCTCTCTCTCTCTCTCTTTATCTCTATCTCTATCTCTATATCTCTCTCTATCTCTATCTCTATCTCTCTCCCTCTCTCCCCCTCTCTTTCACACACTCTCTCTCCCTCTCTCTCTCTCTCTCTCTCTCTCTCTCTCTCTCACACACACACACACTCTCTCACTCTCTCACTCTCTCTCTTATTATTCTCTCTCTCTGTGTGTGTGTGTGCTGCCACAGCCCCTCCCATGTCACAGACCGCACACAATCACACCCGCACATGCACACTCAGGGATTCTTAGCGGAGGGCCTTCAGCGGTGTACAGCTGGCTTGGGCTCGGTCATCATTGACTCACAACCCTTGACGGTAGGTTAAGAGTTTCCAGTAAGACATGCAGCGTATGCCGAGGGCCAGCCAGAACCATTTAAGTGGTGCGTTTAAGGTTATTCTACCTAGGAATCTTAGGTTTGGAGGGTTAGGCATATACATTCCACCACGGGGAATTACATGGTCCTGGCCAACCTAGGCAAGTCCTATTGGAAACTAGGCCGTTGATTGAAAAGTAGGAGCAGGGGAGGGCTTTTCTGTCTAACATACATACAAACAAGCAAACATACAAACAGTATCCACTCGCAACTTGCTCTGTTGAAGCGTCTGCCTCAGTCTTCCTGTCTTTGGACGAGCATCTGTCAAAGTGTCTGTCTTGACCTGAGTGTTTTGTGCTTTTGACGTCGTTGGGGTTTCACTGAATACTGTGCCTTCTGTCCTCTTCTTCCTCCATTGCCAAACAACAATCGACCTTTGGACTGTTTAAAGCCACGAGGCTCTGCTAAGATAAATCACATTACACAAATGTAGTATGGAACTACTTGTCACACTGAAAACCATGTGTGACGCTACATAGATCTGGCAATTCCCACACCTGCAAACCGCGCTTCTAGCTGCGCTGCTGGTTGTCAGAGGCTCGGTCATGAGGCCTGGACTGTGTTTGAACGGCATCGTATAGGTAACCATCTGGCCAGCCCTACACCTGCAACCCTACTGCGTGCATCTTCAAGCAGCCTCTCACCTCTGCCACACAGAGCACTTGTTAAAAAATAAACCGCTCGCTACTTTGCGGCTGTAGGTCGCGCTATTGGCTGCCCTGTTGTTTGGAGAGGCTTTGACTCCAGCCAGCATAGGAGGCCTCTTCATAGGCGTGGCAGGCCTGCTATTGTTAGAGCTGCCTGAAGACAGCCTGCTCAGCGCGACAGGTGCGCTTAAACACCTTGTGTGTTCGTGTGTGTGATTGTGTAAAACATGTTGCATTCCATGAATCAGAAGAAGGGATGCAAACATATTTGTAGCCAGTTATAAAGTGTGCTCGCAGACACTTCTTGGCACACTTGCACGCACACACACTTGCAAGCACACACACACACACATACACACGCACACATACACACACGCAAACACCCAACATTTTCCACGCGTATTTGTTCACACACCTTCCCTTCATCACACAGGCTTTTTAAGTAATCTTGGCAGCGGCACAGATGCCGGTAGCACAGCAGCCCTCAGCAATGGAGCAGCAGATGCAATAGCTAGTAGCAGCAGCAGCAGTTTAGGGAGCCTCGCGCTACCATCTCTTGATTCCTTGGCCAATTCAGGGGAGCTTTGGATGTTTGCGGCCGCGCAGTCAATGGCACTGGGCACCGTTATGGTCAGGCAAGTCTGGGAATAACACAGTGTGCTATTTGATTTGCTATTTACAAGAGTAGTAAAGTTTCAAGGCAGCAAAATCAATGGCATCGTGCTTACTGCCTGAATTTTGTTGCCCAGTTGCCCATGGTGTGCTTTGTGCTTGCGCCTGCTTGACGTCACACACACACATACACACACACAAACACACATGCAGACACACAAACACAAACACACTCACACACACATGCAGACACACAAACACAAACAAATGCACACACAAACACACATGCAGACACACGAACACAAACACACTCACAGACACATGATACCCTCTCTTAACCTAGCCGCATACAGAAGCATGTTATCATGCACAACCCCTGGACACACTTGCTGCGAAGCTATGATTACGCGCAATAAAATAAAGTAGGAAAGAAAAGAAGGTAGAGAAGCTACTATTCACATAATTAAATGAAAGGAGCCCCTGTTCTCAATTGTAATTCAGGCTGCCTTGACACCACAGACGTGGATGGCGCACATCCGCTGGGCCTGTTAAGCCTGCATGCACTCGTCCTTCTTCAAGGAACTCTTCATGTCTTGGTCATGTCGCGCTGACCAGTACATGAAAAGTTCCTTGACGTATAGCCAACCGGCTCGACTTGTGTCACTGCGAAGCTGACCGACTCAACTTGTGTCACTGACCAACCTCGACTTGTGTCGCTGACCGACTCAACTTGTGTCACTGACCGACCTCGACTTGTGTTGCTGACCAACTCGACTTAAATACCAACAGACTCGACTTGTGTTGCTGGCCGACTTGATTTGTGTAGCTGACCGACTTGACTTGTGTGTGTTCAGGTACGTCACCCGCTACTCAGACCCTGTGATGGCCACGGGTTGGCACATGATCATGGGTGGCGTGCTGCTGCTGGGCCTCGCTCTTCAAAAGGACCCTGCTGCAATTACAGAGGCCCTGCAAGGCTTGGGGCCACAGGTGTGTACTTTTAGTGGGTTGATTGTGAATAAGAAAATGTGTGATTGTGCAAGGTGGTTGTGTTCTGAGAGGGAGGTGAGGGTGGAGGTGCGGTTTGGGGGGCTGATTGTGTTTTGAGGGGGGAATTGATTCGGGGGGTTGGTTGGGTTTCCAAAGGAGGGTCAGTATGCAGTATGTGTTTGTGGTCGCCGGTATCTTGGATAAGTGTGTGGCTTGGGGGGTAGTGCAGTCCAGGAGGCTCTATAGTGTGGTTGGTGGTGATTGGGGGAGTGGTAAGCAATGCGGTAATTGTGTTCGCCGATGTTTTTAAGGACGCGGCAGTGGAACAGAGGGGTAGGTAGTTTCCACAAATAAGATACAGGGGGCAAAATGTGCCTGCGTTTGCACAGGGCGCCGTCGGTGTGCTTTACGTGTAAGTTTGGCCAAAACCATGCATGTCAAAGCCATGTACGTACTCAAAATTACACACGGTATTTGTAGCACTGAACCTCCTGTATATACGATTACACATGGTGTACGGTCCTGGCCACCCCAAGTTTTGTCGTTTCACTGCTTGGTGGAGCAAGGTCACATTTGCTAGAATAACACTGTGCATTTGTCACTGAGGCAAAAGGATAATGACACGAGCTCCGTGCATGTGGTACACGTAGGACATCGCCAGTGCGCTGTACGTGAGCTTGCTCGGCGGAGCAGCCAGCTACGGCATTTTTTTCTGGCTGGCATCCTCCAAAGGCAACCTCACGGCCTTGTCCAGCCTCACCTTTCTGACTCCGGTAAGCCACGTTGAGCGTGTGATGTATGTGTGCATGTGTGTGAGTGTCTGAATGTTTGTATGTGTTTGTGTTTGTGTGTGTGCGCGCATGCACATGCGTGCGTGTCTATGTTTGTGTGTGCGTGAGCATGCGTGTGTGTGTCTGTGTGTGTGTGCGTGCGTGTGTGTATGTTTGAACGACAGCCCTTGCCTCAGGAGTACTTTTGCAGCATCGTCCCCATCGCTTGGTGTAAGGTTCTAATACTGCTAAAAATGTTGCAAGCAGATTGCGCTTTAAAAAAAATGTGGGAATTGTGCTCCATTGTTTGCAGCAGGTCAAACATTGGAGTACATTTTCTTGCTGAGTAGGAAGAACATGATAGTCTGCTTAAAGAAGTCTACGCAGACCGTGGAAACCATTCGACACATTAATAATTTTGTTTTCTAAGCACATGCTTGCCTTACTGTGTAAGCCCACCAATTCGTCGTCCATGTCGCCATTGTAACAACTTCTCCCTCCATTGAATGGACCCTAGGGTACGTAGTGTTTAGGGTATCTGCTCTAGAGTAGATTGTCAATTGCAATTAAGGCACAAGCATGTCCGACATACACTTCTTCGATGATTTGGCAGGTATGGGAGCGAAGCAAAAATCAAGGTTGCCTATGCTCATGCACAGAAAGCTTTGCAAATCAAATGACCGTTCCAAGGTCCCCAAGTGCTGTGCCACCACTCATGGTGAAGCTCTTTCAGTCTGTTTCCTTTTCGCATTCGATTTGAGCTGCAAATAAATAGGGTTGGCCAGAACCGTATATATACACCGTATATGACCGTATATTTGGTGATTTCCCTGTCAAAAATACCGTATATACACTGTATATATATGGTTTTGGCCAACCCTACAAATAAACAGTTGTGTGCAAGCGATAATAACACCGCACGCGTGGACCCAGGGAACAGAACCATTGATGTTGGACAGCGAAATTATGATACCGGGCGAATCAGAACCTCTAGCTTTCCAGGGCACAGCTATACTGAGAGGTAGAGCCCTTGCAGGGCACCTATGAACGTGAGGCTTGGGCTGAGCCGGCAGCAAAGCCAACTGGGTTGAACCCCCACGCCCTTTAAATCTCGTGGTTATTCCCTAAGATTTACAGTACTGCTCAGAACCACGCCGACCGAATCATCAACGCGTCGACCGTATATTTCTTTTGCGTGCAATTTCTGCAGGTCTTTGCAGCTGTGACTGGCTACTTTGTGCTGGGGGAGGTGCTTACACTGCCCCAGGTCCTTGGGGGAGCTGTAACATTGTCAGCCGTGTTCCTGATATCCGGCAGCAAACAAAAGAAAGGAGAACAGACGGAAGCTAGCAATTAATCTCCGGGCTGCTGAATTGCTTTTGTACGATTTGCCCAAGCCAATCGGCAGTTGATTTTGGTGTACCATAGAGAAACGAAACTCAACATTTGTCTGTAATTTGCCCAAGTGACATGTAGTCAGTTTCTTGACCTATATACCGCTTCATTGCACTGGCTGGACCTTTTTCCTGAGATGTGCCAGGATATTAACAATTGACAGGCATTTGAGCACATCCTGTCTAGTGCTGGCTTGTGTATTTGTTAGTCTGTTAATGTACACACTTTTAACTATTTTGGGGCTTGGTTTTCTACAGGACCTTAAACATGGCTAAGTCTGCTGAACACGCGTCCCGTCCTTTTCTTGCCTCTGCCTATAGGATACGTAGATTTGTGCGTGAACACGCTTTGGCAGACAGGCTGCACACTTCTTTGTGGCTCGCTAAGACGTATTTTATTCTGCTGGCATGTATGGTAGTCAAGTATGGGGTACTTGATTTTTTACAGGCAGGCAGGGAGTTCTCTAGCTCGCTGTCTACGCTTCATTTGCATTTTCTGAAGGGCAAGCGGTCTACCACTGACTAGGCCATCCTCCGAGAATGTTGACTGAACAGTTGCAGTTCTACTGGTTTTGGTCAGCTGTCGAGCTTTTCAATAGTGCTTAATACCAATATTGACACTTTGCGGAGGGTAGTCCAGGCTGATCTCAATTTACAGCCTCGTTCAAGTGCCTGCTGGACAGCTCAATTGCTGAGCGCTTTTCAGGGACTGCGTGGGCGTGAATTGTATGTACGAGCTGTTCAAACTGGGCATGCTATTACCATGCAAGAGTTTACTGCAGATTTGAAGCATAGGATGAGAGGTGTTTGGTGAGACGCTGAGTTGGTGGACCCCAACACGCACAACAACAAACTGGCCACCTATCATTCTTGGTTTGCCATCCCTTTTTCTAGAAATGAGCGTATGCCGACTATTGCACCACGGTATCTCTATCTTGATGTGTCCAAACATGTTATGTGCAATGCAAATAGACTCCGCTTGCAAGTGCATACTTGAAAGTTGAGGCAGCAGCGTGGCTTAAAGATGGTTCTTGCGTATGTGACCAATGTTCTGGTGGAGATGAACATGTTAAAAACGAGGTGCATGCTCTTTTATTTTGCCAAGACCATCGAGTTTGTGAGCTGGGGAAACAATTCTCCTTTCTGTTTACACCTTTTCTTGAGGACTTTTCAGCAGCCCAACCCTTTTTGCTGCAACAGGTCAACAGCCAACTTGTTCATGATTTCCTTTCTCAGCAGAACACTAGACTTTTCCTTTTTTCTTTCTGAGCTTATGGATTTATTTGTGGCTGGCCGAGACCAGTCAGCAGCCGATCAGCCAAACTACCTGGCTGAAGGTCATCCCCCAATGTAACCATTAATTATTTTGACCAGTCAATACTGAGATATTGAGCCACCTGCCATTAATTTTTTGTTTGTTAGCAGTGGCTTCCATGGCACTGCAACCAAGAACAAGTTTGACATCAAAAGAGCAGTACAACAGAATGTATTTGATTCTCTGCAGGGCAACAGCAGGCAGAAAAAAGCATCCAACAATGAAGTAAAGTAAAATCCATAATTGACAGAGTAGTTTTCTATATGAAAGGACACAAGATCTTGAGTAATAATTAATACTAATAAGTGCTAGAAGTAATGGTAGAGAACAGGAGCTAGTGAGAGTTTGCATGATAGAGCAACAACAAGACTCTAGCTTCAAGTCTTCAAGTTTAAAAAAAGACCAGCGGCAAGGCTTAAGAACTGCAAATATCAAGCACGTGCATGAAAGTCAGACAACAAAATCAGTCCCAAGAAGACAAGATGGGAGCATTGTAAATGACAATGACAAATAATATGAAGTCATAAACGACTAGTTTTACGAGCGCGTGCGCGTACAGGTGGGCAGTGGTTGCATAGACCGACCAAAGCTTTAGCACCTGGAACGAACACCGATCACGAGAAAAGAAAATGCAGGCAGGCAGAGGCAGGCAGGTAGGCAGGCAGCGTTGAAGCCATTATGTCAATCAAGGAAAGGAAAGGTCTCTCTAATCAAGCTGTGTGGGGCTGGATTGACAGCGAGCTATGGCCAGCTCTGGGTACAGTAGACGAGAGGCGTCATCGATGCCCTCTGGATACGACACTGAGTGTAATATGAGGCCCTGTGGGTGGTATGGGCACATGATATTTCATGCTGATTTTTCAGATCCAGTTGACCTTCAACAGAAGAATGAAACACAACGCAGGCGATGCTTATCAATCGAACAACCAGACTAGAATAGGAGAGTGGCATGCACGCACGCACACAAAGGGCTTCACAATGTGGCCCTTACCTTAGCATCCAAGCACTTCCAGCCTCGATGCCTCCCGTTTTGGCCAGGACCCTTTTGACCCCCCACCTGCACAACCAAAATAAAGGGGACTGCTCGATTCTTCATGGCCTGCAATTGAGGAACCAACTTGGCAAGGGTACTATAACTACCCTTCACCTTGCGAAGTTAAACTGACGCCAACATGCAGAGCCGCTAACAGTATAGTAGCTTACTTTACTCAGTTGTTACACACAACTTTACATGAGAGTAGGTAGCAATAGGATGAGGTTGCAATGAACAATAGATCCCTGCCTGTGAGCTACAGCCCTTTAGCGTATTCTGTTTTTGCCAAATCTCCATCACAAATTGCTGTTTTGTTTGCCTTTCCTTTGTCGTCAGCCCCCCTCCCACCTGAAGTTGGAACGCGAGCTCATCAAGTGACAGATGTCCCGAGCCAACGGCAAGCAATGCCCCACACATGTGCCTCACCTGAAGGAGTACAGGGAAATTTTAGTCACAAAATGTGTGTGGTAAAAATTTCAACGAGGTGTGGGGTGATGGTTTATGAAGGGTGTCCTGGTCCAGCAGCAAGCGATGCATCTTTTACTTGTGTGTGACTTTTTACGTTTAGTACTTCCCTGTCTTCCTGTAGGTGCAGCAAACATGTGCACATGTGAGACGTACCTGCCTGTACAGGAAGCCCTCCCCCTCCACCTCAATGCGCATGCCACTGAATTGGTGTGGCTCAGGATAGTCTAAGGCATGGCCATGACCCTGAGCTGCTGAAAAGGAGGGCCTGCCGGGTACTGAAGCAACGCTGCTGCTATAACCACCATTGTTGCCACCACTTACGTCTGCCGTGCCCTCTAAAGCAACGCTGCTGCTGTGATCGGTGCTGGTGTCGCGGCTTGTGTTAATGGTACTACTGTTGCTGCTGCTACTGCTGCTGCTGCTGCTGCTGCTGCTACTGCTCATGTCTGTCGTGCCCCTGCCGCGTGCCACTTTTGCGGCAAACCTTGCTGAGAGGCTTTTGTCCTCAGGCATGTGCACACCCCTTCTTGAGCTGCGGTACACTCTGTCCCCTCCTTCCATACCAAGAAGAGCGATATCGACTCTCAAGATGTTCTTGATGGTGCTTTTGTTCTTGCCCTCCCTGTCGAACCGGGTGTTGGTGAACTGCATGAAGTCATGCTCTGCATGTGTGTTGAGTATGCACGCTGCTGTGTTTGGCAGGAGGAGAAGAGGCTGAAGTAAGGCTAAGTGGCTAAACAGGCTTATCGTAACCATAAGACTGTTCCTGCCACAGTGTACCGAACCTTTCCGGCATCATCCCGGGTAAATAACTTTTTTGCCCTCCGGGGTGGTTCCGGTATCGTTTAATATATATTTATTTGGAGGCTCCGGGGTTGCCTGGGATTGGCGAAAATTAAATTTTTGTGGGTGGGTTGAACAGTGATGAGCGGAGAAGGCCCTGCCCCAGCCCCAGCCCCAGCCCCAGCCCCAGCTCCTGCAGCACCAGCCCCAGCACCTGCTCCAGCACCTGACCTGCAGCAGCCCCAGCACCTGCAGCACGACACACATGCGCCCCAGCACCTGGAGCACGACACTCCTGGACAGCACCTGGAGCACGACACACATGCGCCCCAGCACCATGGAGCACCTGCCCCAGCACCTGCAGCACGAAACACATGCGCACGCACACACGCGCATGTGCACGCATACTCACACACGCACACGCACTGCCTGGGGTAAATGCCCACCGGGATTCGTGCGGGAATGGCTAAAATATTTATTTTTAGGCTACGGGGTTACCCGGGGTTACGTTTAATATTTATGAAATTTGAGCACCGGGATGGATCCGGAAAGGTACGGTACACTAAATACTAAATACTTAAAGTGATAATGATATTGACAGCTGAGGATCATCTCACTTGTTTCTAAGCAGCCTTTGTGAGTGTCCAGCTCAGCAACTGTGCACCCAAACTTGTTTGTGCACAAATCATGTGTCTGAAGTTGAAAGACAAAAAGGCTTTTGAGATCACTGCTGCTGCAAGTGAGAACACATTCGGTCATCCCCGACTTGATCCATCTAAGCATTTGAAGCACAACATTACAATAAACTGAGCACTTGCACGAGCCCTCATGCCCACAATACCTTGTAAGCAACAGATCACGTGAAACTCCAACTCAAAACAAAGCACGGGCAAAGCAATATCTTGATTTAAACGCAAGGCGCTCACCTCCCACCAGCAGTTGCGCAGCTGCAGTCATGGCCGCAAGGTTTTTGAGGGGGGCCCTGTAATGGAGCCTGTATTGACGTGCAAGAGGGTCATGTATGTTCCCTGTGTCCACTGTGTAGTGGTACGCCTGCAGTGTGGTGCAAGGAGGAGTATACAGCCCTTTGTGCAACATTTAAGTGTAAACACGTACAGCGTATAAAAGGGGAAAGTATACAGATCTTGTGCAATGCTCAGGTACACCTGCAGTGTGGTGTGGGTATACAGCCATTTGTGCAATACTCAAGTGCGTCCACGTACAGCGTGTTGCAGGGCTAACAGAGTACAGCTCTTTGTGCACCACTCACGCACATGTGCAGTGTGTGGTGAGGAAAAGTGTACCCTTTGCGCTTCTCAATACATATGCAGTGTATGGTAAGGAGATATATAGTCCAGTGTGCAATGTACATAGAGCACAATACTCAAGTGCAAAGTGGGTGTACACTTTAAGAGCGCAGAGCTTAAGTGGTACATACACAGGCGCAAAAACGACAGTGCAGTATGCAAACACAATGAAAGCAGTGTCCACAAAGGAGTGTGCAGCAATTGGCGATAAAGCGCAGCAATCCACCTTGCAAGATGTGCCTTTATTTCTTCCATAAAACTGGCACAGCTAAAGCTCTGCACACACACCGCTCCCTTAATCAATCTCCCCCCAATACACACATATGCACATATGCACACAAACATATACATATACACAAGAACACAAAAACACACTCATACACACATATGCAAACACACACACTCACCTTTTTGAGCGCACTTATTGAGGCATGGAAGTCGGGTGCAGTAGCGGAGCAGAAGTATACACGGACATCTGTTTCAAGGGACAGTAGCAAGAATTGGCTGCTTTTACAGTTACAAAGCCATAGCTCAGAAAATCATAACTAAGAAGAGGGGTGTGCTGGGGATGGCAGCAACAATTGATCCAAGAATTTAAACCCTGATTACAGTCCACGATTAATAGACAAGATGAACAGACAGCTTGCGCAGAAATTAAGTACCAGCCAACGGATTTGTTTTAATGCGTCATGTCGTTATTTTGCGATACCTAATTGTTTGCTCCATTGCATAGAGCGTTGTGCTTATTACTGCACCTCACTGCTGACGATTTATGTGTTACACCATTTTGTTGGCCTAAAATGTTCGCGATGCACGAATTTTGTTGGCCTTAAATGCAGGGTAAGCAGCCTGCTATTGCCAGGGCAGTTCACATATTCTTTGTTGCCTCCCTTCCTAATACTAGTGTGCCATGAGGAACCTCACACTTTTGCCGTGGCTATAATGCGAACGGAATAGCGAATTGGCAAATTGGCACCTTTTGTTAGTCAGTAAGCGCAGGCTAGGCTCAGACCTGTCCAAAAATATCCAGGTACCTCAGAGACAAGATATTGACTTCTGGCCAGCAAACTACACTGGATGTTGCACAGCAAATTTCATGTTGAACAGGCACCCCTTTCGCCCCTCTTACATCTCTTTCACACATACACACCGCGTCGGATTGCACCCCAAAAGTGGCACCCAAGAAGTGTCCCTAGCGCAATTTGCTCTACCTCTACCTGTCCAGAGTTCCCCACCAAACCTTTTCTCCCTCCTGGAGTACAGTGGTTTTCAAACGCCTGCACAGGCCTGCAGAACCGTATTGTTTCACCTTTCCCTTTTTGCGCATCCACAGAAAGGACCGAGCAGAGAGGGGAGAGGCTGCTCACGTAATGAAACCACATTTCCAGCATCAAAGTGCCTACAATATCACAATGAAATCTATGATGTACCACCTAATTACCTGGTGGGAGGAGCGAGGCCAGCCTCAAAGGTAGCCTGGAAGTGTCCAGCCGCTTGTCTGAGTAGAACTGGACCACCTACGCAAACACGCACATACACACCCAGAAAGAGTGCTACGGAGGGCAAGGTGGGAGGGAACTGACAAAGAGTAGTAGCAGGATGACAGCTTAACAGTCGTAAGTTGGGTGAAGAGACCACGTAATTCACATTTTGCAAGGGAGGGGCCGTAGCTGAATGTGTAGGGTTGGCCAGAACCATATATATACACCGTATATGACCGTATATTTGGTGATTTCCCTGCCAAAATCACCGTATACCGCACAGAGATGTAATCATTCCGCACCCCTCAAAAAAGTATTTAGTTTCGCAAATCTGCACCAAATCCGCACCCCTTTCAATTTTATTATTGTCCTATCCGCACAAATCTGCAGGGCCAAACAACCCCTGACGTGGCCCAAGACCTTACAATTGCTTCATTACATGCATGGCAACGTATTTATTTAAATATCTGTCTGCAGTTAGCCGCACCCCTCAAAAACATTATTTTGGCGTGATATATTCTCTGTACGGTACCTACAAACCGCATAAAGGTGTATGGTTCTGGCCAACCCTATGAATGTGGGTAAGGCAGTTAGTGACGTCTGTGCTCCTTTTGGTAAACTGGGGAGCCTTGCACTTGTACTGAATGTCTTTTTGTTCTAATCGGCTCATCTTGCGTGAGAGGAGACCAACCTCTGCGGTATCACAGTTTGCTGATTCAGACCTTCAGAACACCTGAACAACGTGCAACCCCAGAAAGTAAAACCCTCTTCTTTTGATGGCAGACTGCAACCCCCCTGTGCTCAGAGAGACATAATGACATTATAGACAGTGTCTTTTGTATGGAAGCTTCCTGGCAACTCCTTTTCAAAGTTTAAAGAAACAATTATTGGGGCAATTGCAGCCTGCGTGCGTGCGCACTCAAGGAAATTCGTGATATCTAGCTGTTGGCAAATCAGGCAGGTCAGTGGCCTTTTGTACGCTTGAATAAGGCATAAATTAGGCAGCGAGGCCAGTCTGGCTCCTTCACGTGTACCTGACCCTTTGCATGGACCCCTCTGTCCGTCCGGCCAGCAGCCATGACGCCCAGCTTTTCGCGGGGCACTTGCAGAAGCGTGCAAAGTGCTTCCTCGATGCTGCCTTGCACTGTGGGCACATTGTCCCGTGGCTGCAATTGAGTGTGTAATTAAACGCATGATGTGTATGTGTTATGTGTATGCTGTGGCATGTACTGTAAGTGGGTCAGGGTCGCCTCGATGCTGCCATGCACTGTGGGCACGTCACCCCATGGCTGCTCTAAGTGCCTACCTACTTGCGTTTTTCCATGCTCATACCTTCGATACCAATGTAGCAGCTCGTTGTAAAAGGCATACTCGATATGTTCGATTCGGAAATGTATTCCTATATGTAATCGTTACACTCATGCTGCTGCATGTGAACTAACAACAGTAGGTATTGCCTTGCGCAACCTTGCACTGTGGGCGCTTGAAGCTGCATTTTTACGTCGTGTGATAATGTGCCATTTTAAACAGGCTGCAAGTCATGCGCATGATATGTGTATTATTTTGGCCAGTGCCTGCATGCACATGTTATCACGGGCACTAGCTTTGTGCAGTCATGTGCATTGCTGTCTCAGCAATTAGAGGGGCTACCGTAACTGCTGTCAACTCAAGGTCGTGAAAGAGTGACAGAGTAGAAGGAAAAAGACCTCAAAATTACAAGAGTGTAGATGATGCACATAGTTTTGGATTAGTTCACTCATGGATTATGTTGCCGTGCTTCCCTCTCCTGCAAGCACCCACTTGCTCATTCACTCATGCAATAAAGCACAATATACAGCGTATGCACATGTAGTAGCCAGTACCCAGCACTTTCGCTTGCAAAAGATCCCAGTTGATCTGCAGCTGCCATCTGAGCATGCGGACCCTCAAATATAAGCATAGGTACATCAGAAACACAAGCACGCACACACACCAGATATGCGCTTGGCTACTCACCTGCAGCTGCCATCCACTGAAATGCGTTCCATCGTACGCGACCAGCAAGCGGTAACTGAACAGCGACGGGTTCAAATTCAGGCTGGCACCCACAAGCGCAGCTAGGTCAGCAGCGGTCGTTGATGCTGCTGGCATGGTGTCCTGCTTTGTCACCCCATCACCAGTCACTGTGTGCGGTGGTGGTGGTGGGGTCAAATCTGTTTGCGCTGCTGTTGCTGCTGTGTGCGGAGATGGTGGGGTCACAGCTGTTTGCGCTGCTGTTGATGGTGGTGCTGCTGTTGGTGCTGTGACAGCGACGGCTTTGGCGGAGGTGGGGTGGGGGCTGCTGCTGCTGCAATGGAGTGCTGTATGCACAGCACGCCCACAACGATGCACGCTGCTCCTAGGAGCCACTGCCTGCAAAGGTGCTCCGAAAAGAACACGTGGCCTGCTAATCCCTGCAAGTGTTTGTGTGTATGTGTGTATGTATGTGTGTATGTATGTGTGTGAGTTTCTGTGTATGTGTGTTTGCGTGTGAGTTCTTGTGTGTGTGTAATGCTTACTCAAAAACCATGCAATCCGTGATCGCTAAGTAGTGGTTTGGGAACCTAAGATGATAATCTGGGACATGGGATTAAAAGGAAAAGTAAGTTTTGCCATAAGCAGGTAATTATGTGAGTGATCTGCTTATAGTGGTGCACAAACTGGGGCTGGGGGACTGGAAGTGGTCGAGAGTATTGGAAAGTTGTGAGAGAGCCAATTGATTGATTAGAAAGAGGGGGGACACGACATAATGGGTTAAAACTAAGACGAGCATTATAGGATGAAGAAGGCTTTATACTATGCTGGCTTGTGATAAAAGCACACACACAATGACCAAATGCAGGAGACATAAAAAAAAACTAAGGCCACGCAAAAGATCCTTCACAAACAGAGGCGTGCAGAAATCTAGGCAACAACACAGATTTGAAATGGTCAGATGACTTTCCTGGTGTTTTGTTTCCATAAATGAGACTTTACTACAAAGACACATATGCACATATATGTTTTCGCAACCGCAACACGCTCGCACACACACACACATACACGCATGTGTGTTGTTCACGCAGGCATACACACGCATACACACACAAGCGTGGAACATACACACACGCCACACACACACACATGCAAAATTATACGCATACGCATATACTCACACCATCCAACCCTGCACGCACCGAAACAGTTGTGTTGGCCAGCAGGGACAGAGAAGTCACGGAGACGCTGCTTGCTCCCCTCAGGCTGCGCACATACAGTGCCATGCCCCCTGCGTTGAACTGTGAGAAAAGGAAAAAAGAGAGATGCACCACAACAAAAATAAATCAAGGAGGAGTCTGAACAGGAATTCCAGCAAGAGGCAAAAACATCCTCTGCATTATACTGCGGAAAGAGAAAATGAACTGTGGAAAGGGAAGGGGGGGCGAGCGTCAAAGAAACGAGGCTTCGTACAGGGATCAATGCACCGAGACCAAGGAAATAAGGAGGGGGTTGAATGGGTTTTGGAAGACACGTGGTTTCAAAGGCGTGATGAGAGTGAATAGGAAGATCCTGTGTTGCAAGAGGATGGTGGATGGCATAGTATGTATATACATTCAAACAGCGAACAGTTGAGGCACTTCATAACATTGAACAGGAAACCCTCTCACGCGCATGCACACACTCTCAAACACACACACACACACACACACACACACACACACACACACACACAAACACACACACACACACATAAATGCACACCACACACCCAAATGCAGGCACAAGCAAAGCACTACGCCGCCGAAAAAGCAGGGGAGCCAACAGACACAAGCCTGACCATAAAGAGGATGATGTAGAACACAGCTCTGATTGCCAGGTGATGAGACCCAAGGCTCGCTGCAAGTCTTCCACTGTGTGTGGTGTGTGTTTTGTGTGTGTGTTTGTGTGTGTGTGTGTGTGTGTTTGTGTGTGTGTGTGTGTGTGTGTGCGTGTGTGTGTGTCTGTGATTGTGTGTGTGTCTGTGTGTGTGCTTGTGTGCGTGTATGTTTTGTGTGTGTGTGTTTTTGTGTGTGTATGTGTGTGTTTGTGTGTTTGTGTGTGTGTTTGTATGTGTGTTCGTGTTTGTGTGGATGTGTATGTGGATGTGTGTGTGTGTGAGTGTGGATGTGTGCGCGCGTGTGTGTGCGTGTTCGTGTGTGTGTGTGTTTGTGTGTGTGTATGTGTGTGCGCGTGTGTGTGTGCGTGTTTGTGTGTATGTGTGTATGTGTGTGTGTGTGCGCTTGTGTGTGTGTTTTGTGTGTGTATTTGTGTGTGTGTATGTGTGTGTTTGTGTGTGTGTGTTTGTGTGTGTGTTTGTGTGTGTGTTTGTAATTGTGTGTGTGTTTGTGTGTGCGTGTGTGTGTTTGTCAGTGTGTTTGTGTGTGCGTGGATGTGTGTGTATGTGTGTGTGTGCGTGTGGATGTATGTATGTGTGTGTGTATGTGTGTGTATGTGTGTATGTGTGTGTGTGAGTGTGAGTGTGTGTGTGTGTACGTGAGTGTCCGTGCGTGCATGCATGCGCATGTGTGTGTGTGTGTGTGTGTGTGTGTGTGTAAGTGTGTGGGTGTGTGTGTCCGTGCATGCGTGTGTGTGTCCGTGCGTGCGTGTCCGTGTGCGCGTGCACGTGCATGTGTGTGTGTGTATGTGTGTGTGTGTGTGTGTGTGTGTGTGTGTGTGTGTGTGTGCGTGTGTGTGTCCGTGCATGCGTGCGTGTGACATTATTGTGCGTTAGAAGATTTGCAGTAGACACCTGATGGCTGCGCATGCCCCGCATGTGCCGCTTGTCAAAGCTAAAATTGCATATTGAGCCATTCAAATTTTATTAATAAAATAAATAATGTGTGTTGATTGCAATGCTTGTCAAGTCGTTGCGACAGATCGGTATTTACAAATCAATGTATAATTGTGGACCAAGAAATCTGGGACAGAAGATCGAGCGCCCGTTCATTACGCTCTGCAGCGACTTCTACTGCAGGGATCACCAATCTCTACTCTAAGTGCAGCTGTCGATTTTTGAGATTGTGGGGTTCCTTGAGCAGCAGTTAAGCATTCCAGTGGACCGCCATTTGTAAACAAAGCAATTAACCGTCCCGTCTGAATAGATTTGCTGGTTAATATTTAGAGTTGTAGCATGTGCCAATTCCTTTAGGCGGTGGTTGGCGGCGATCTTAACAGTTGACTCCAGATCTGACAATTGTGGATTGGTATTTTGCTCGCCTACGCTGGCCAAGTCTATTAACAATCGAGCAAGCAGCCTTTTCCCGCTTCCTTGTACAATCTTGTACAATCTTGTACAATCTTGTATTCAATGATGATAAGCAAGAAGCTACGATTCAAGGAAAGAGATAGCTGAGCAGCCAGCTATAAATATAATAGCCTGGTATCATGAAGCACAAATACATAATATCTATTTGTGCAGGCACAAATTCACGGGAAAAACAAGGTAGGTCTCATAGAAGAAAGGTCTTGAAGAAGAAATACGACGTAGGCAGAGATATTCTCCAACTGACAGGCAAGTAAGACTAGGGTACTCTGTTGAGTACTGTAAACGGGTTACCTCCAGCCGTCCAGATGCTGTGCTGGTCGCCCCCACCTCTGCATAAACTAAAATGCAACAAATTTTCTGTAGAGTGGCAGGGAGACAAAAAAATTGAGCACCCCAACAGCAGACAGCCATCAGCAGATTCTCCTCCCCCAGACAGCACCGATTCACAGATCTCAGCATTCTTCAACGTGACATCCACCGCATCGAGAGACAGGTATTGTGAAAACACCAGACCTCAGAACCAGCTGAACGCCGCAAAGGAACAGCACAAAGATCTCTGCATCATTCTCCAAAGAGCTTCCGTTACTCTCCGCACCATCCTTTTGAGAGTGGGTGGCACCTTCTACTACCTCACACGCTGGAGCCTTTTAAGGAGCTGGGTCTTGATTCTGAAAGCATTATGAAAACTTGCTTCCAAGCTCCATGTTCATTCTGTCATCTACGCTGCTGAGCTTGTCCGTACAAGACGTGTTCTTTCCTGTGCCATTGCCATTATCAACTCTCATCAAGGGCCGATTTCGGGCCAAGCCTGCAACCCTCCTGATCCTCATTGATCTCTTTTCTTCTTTTCTGTGGTGGAGGAGTTTTACGGTACCAAAGTGGCTCGTCTTCCTTATTAATGCGGGGAGTGGGTTTCACTGCCTGCGTAGTATATTCTCTTTCAGCAAGTAGGAATTGGGGCTGAGGGGAGCAACGTGGCTTTATAACATGTTAGATCATTGGTACTTACTTCGAGGAAATTGAATGAAAGGGTGGGATACGTGGTTTGTGTGATGCCAGGATGCACCAAGGTAATTACTTCTGCACATGAATGTAAGCCGCATGCTGGTTGAATAGCAAACTTGCATCATACCTTTGCATCACAGTTCCCAACTCACAGGATACAGACCACCTCATAGTTGATGTTCACCTTTGCGCCATATTTTAAGTCACTTTGCTGTTTTATGCATGAGTGCGTCAACATTGGCTTTTGCCCAGTAGCTCACCATCGAAACACGCTCTCTGGAGAGTTGGCGCAGTTCCAACGACCCCGCAGAACGTTCTGCGCAGAAAATTTGTATCTCCAACCACCCTGCCAGAAACTGAGTCAACTGCCAGACAACCCAATTAGTAGGCAATTTTCTTCTGCACACCTATTTTGGGTCCGCAGAACTCCTTCTCCCAAAGATGCCCAAAAGTAAGCTCAAGGACACAACATGACCACACCCCTGGGCAGGGTTTGATCGAAGTCGTTCGAGGACTTGGTCACACCTAATCACTGAGTTTTAAGTGGCATGAACGGATAAAAATGCAAGTGTGTGCATGCAAGTATGTGTGCTAGTTCTGGTGTATGCTGCCCGTTTGCATTGCTACAGGGTCATCGTGTGACATTGAAACCAGATAGACCAGATCATGTGATCTTCTGCCCCCAATTTTCCAAATTCCATGATGCCTTTTTACGCTCAGCTCCGCGCTCACCGGCACGCGCTGAAGAGGTGGAGAGGGAACTCGAGTTCCAGTGGCTCAATATGGTAATTTTTCGATTCTCGGAGATTATGTATGTGTTGTGTGTGTATGTGTGTGTTTGTGTGTGTTGTGTGTATGCGTGCGTGCGTGCGTGCGTGCGTGCGTGCGTGCGTGCGTGCGTGCGTGCGTGCGTGCGTGCGTGCGTGTGTGTGTGTGTGTGCGTGTGTGTGTATATGTGTGTGATTGTGTGCGCGCGCGTGCGTGCATGTAAGGGATGCTGAACATGTGAGCTAGCTTCAAAAACCTGTCATGTCAAACACGAAAGACATTTTGCATGCTATTAATTTAATACAATTATATCATGAACGTTTGAGAACTTGTAATTGTACTTGTGATGTGATTCTCCTGCCTCGTGTTCTGGGATCATGCGAGGTCATGATTTAGAGAGTCTTGAAGAGGATGATGCACCTCGTAGCATTGGTGCTGTGATACTTCATCGGTGCGCAAACACACTTGTGCATGCATACTTTCTCTCTCACTCACTCACACACACACACACACACATACACACACGCATACACACACATGCATACACACACATGCATACACACACATACACACACACGTGTATATATTTTACACACAGGCATGCACGCACGCACGCATGCGCACACACACACACACTCTCACACACACACACACACACACACACACATACACGCACAGTGTGCGTCGCACACATACACACACAAGCTTGCACATCAACTCTTTTTCTTTGCAGGTGGATTTCAGAGGGGTTTAATAACAAAGGAG
>Ga0307968_1000648_pt1 | contig 26010 bp, 28 predicted proteins | sample OrgLakmetagen650_FD_201834 | JGI IMG/M metagenome (GOLD analysis project Ga0307968, IMG submission 201834) | Saline water microbial communities from Organic Lake, Antarctica - #650 | ecosystem: Environmental > Aquatic > Non-marine Saline and Alkaline > Saline | place: Antarctica: Organic Lake...
TTCTTTGGCTCAGATGCGTGCACAGCACAGCAGGTCAAACTAGTTTTTTCTTTGGCTCAGATGCATGCACAGCACAGCAGCTCAAACTAGTTTTTTCTTTGGCTCAGATGCGTGCACAGCACATCAGGTCAAACTAGTTTTTTCTTTGGCTCAGATGCATGCACAGCACATCAGGTCAAACTAGTTTTTTCTTTGTAAGTAAAATAGTTCGACGCAAGTCAATGCAACACAGACAGTAGAGGCATTAAACTCTAGAGTCCAGCCTCTTTTGCTGCCAAAAAAAAGCACCTGTCCCTGCTGGGCGACAAGCCTCCTGCACGGCTGCCACATCCCCCACTGGAGCTGCTGCAGCTAATGCTGCTGCACTCCCAGCTACATCAGGCAGCAGTTTGCTGCGGGAGGTTCCTGGCGCTGACTGCATTGGTGATGATGGATGACTTTGGCTGCGTTGCTGCTCCTCCTGGCGAGTGATGCAGCTCATCTGCTGCTGCTCCTAAGGAAAGAAAAAAACCATGAATTTGTTAATGACTATATTTAATGTATGACAGTAATATGCATTTAAGAGGGGAGCTTCTGCTCTTTATATGTCATGTACACAACTGCTCCTGAACAAAAATGAAACGAGGTAAACAGATTGGAGAAGGCCACCGAATATGTTGCTGTAGCACAAGCAAAACAAGAAAAAGAGTATCTGAATGTGATGCAGCACGGCGCGCTTTCTACTTATGATCGGCTACTTGCCCAGCTGGCAAGAGAAGGCCACCAAATCATGGTTGTTGCAGCACCAAAAAATCAAGAGAACGAGTATCAGAGCGTGACACAGCACCAGCAAATCAAGAAAACGAACCTGAGCGTGACACATCACCAGCAAATCAAGAAAACGAACCTGAGCGTGACACAGCACCAGCTAATCAAGAAAATGCACCTGAGTGTAATAGTGTGATGCAGCACCAGCAAATCAAGGAAATGCACCTGAGTGTGACGCAGCACGCGTGCCTGCTCATGATGGGCCTCTTGCACAGCGTCCAAGTGCTTGTGGGCTGAGTCAGCCCGGCCTGTACAATGTATAAGAAATAAGAATGGGTTATTGCTGTGAATCATTTTTTGGCTGAGTCAGCACGGCCTGTGCAACATTCAGGATTGGATTATCGCTGTGAATCACTTGTTGGCTAAATCAGCACGGCCTGTGCAACGTTAGGTTATTGCTGTGAATAACTTGTTGGCTGAGTCAGCACGGACTGTGCAACATTCAGGATTGTATAATTGCTGTGATCTGTGGACAGTCAAAAAAAGGATAGGAAGACTTGGATGATTTCTTACTCTTTCATTATGAAACATGCAATTCAATTCTGGAAGCGTTACCAAGTATAGAGCAAAAGCGGCTATTTGCAGGGAGAGGTATGTTACTGCTTGCATCATAGCAATGGTGTAGGAGCTTTGTGGTACCCGGTACTAAAACGGCTCCTTTCCAAAACTAATGTGGGGAGTGGTTTTCAATGCCGGCACTTTTCTATTATTTTCTTGTATACCTTCTTTTTGAGGCTTGTATTACCACTGCCTGCGCAATCTCTCTCTCTCTTCTTTTTTCCAGAACCAGCATTCAATCTCGCTGAATTTTTCTCTACTTCATATTCTTTTCCGCGTGCTTTGTTGTTGGCCTCATTTAAACGACTCACCCATCTCAATCTTGCGCATCACTGCTTTTGCCTCTCCTGGACTCAGCGGGAGGTTGGTGGGACGAGGAGGAGCTGCCGCTGTGTGCGGACGCTCTGGACGTGCACCAACCTGTGGGGCAAGATTTAGAATGTGAAGGGTGGGCGCGGGTCAATCATGAATAGAGAAGCCACTGTGTGAGAACCACGCCCCAGACGTGTGCCAACCTGTGGGGTAAGAATTAGAATGTGAAGGATGAGCACGGGTTAACGAATAGAGAAGCCACTGTGCGAGGACGCTCTGGACGTGCACCAACCTGTGGGGCAAGATTTAGAATGTGAAGGGTGGGCGCGGGTCAATCATGAATAGAGAAGCCACTGTGTGAAGACGCTCTGGACGTGCACCAACCCTGTGGGGGAAGAATTAGAATGTGAAGGGTGAGAACAGGTCAATCATGAATAGAGAAGCCACTGTGTGAGACCCACGCTCCAGACGTGTGCCAACCTGTGAGGTAAGAATTAGAATGTGAAGGATGAGCACAAGTTAAAGAATAGAGAAGCCACTGTGTGAAGACGCTCTGGACGTGCACCAACCCGTGGGGTAAGAACTAGAATGTGAAGGATGAGCACGGGTTAACGAATAGAGAAGCCACTGTGTGAAGAGGCTCTGGACGTGCACCAACCCGTGGGGTAAGAATTAGAACGTGAAGGGTGGGCACGGGTCAATCATGAATAGAGAAGCCACTGTGTGAGACCCACGCTCCAGACGTGTGCCAATTTATAATGCAGAAAGGGGAGCAATGCTGCCCGTTTCAGCTCAACGCAAAGGTCGTTGAGTTGTTGCAAAGAGGCACATGTGCAAACTGAAAAGTTGCGTTATATGAGAGGTGAAACAGTTTCACTACTACAAATGCTGTTCTTTCTTTCCTACTTGCCCCTCACGGTTTATTTTGTATTGTTTTGCACGTCCACCCTGGGATCAGCGTGCTTTGAAAGAAAAAGCTCTCAACTGATGCTCAGACACACAGCCAAAACCCCACCCCATCCTGCCCTACAGGTTTTGGTCATATCAAGTCAACGTCACTGCAAAGTATAGGACACGGCACGTCCATTAGTGATCAATAAGACTAAGGCACATCCAGCTTACTGAACAAGGCATACAGAAGCTCTCAACGACCAACGAGGTGCTTGTCACACGATTTGTCACTGCCAACGATTGAACCTGTGACATATTGAATGTTACCTGAGCCATGACCTCCGTCCGCCCCCGCGCCTTGACCGTCTTGTACTCACTGAGATGCGACTCATGGTGAGGTCCAGCCCCCCCGGGACCCCCACGCAGGTAGTGATTGTGCCCTGTGTGTTGCACGTCCCCTGTGTCTGAAACTCCCTCCTCCTCCCCGCCCAAATCTTCTTTACCCCCGCCTTTGCCCGTCTCCTCCTCCCCCTCAAATCCACCCGCCCTTCCCTCACCCTCAAGCCCATGAGCCGGTAGCTGTCCATCTTTCTCTGCTCTTGCACCTCCACCCTCTCGTTGTCTGCCTGCCGCTGAAGCTTCTAGTGCCACCTCCTCTGTGTCCATGGAATGTGGTACCTCGTCTTGTGGCACCATCTGCTGGCCCACCATCCTTCCAGGACCGCCTCCAGTCTCACCTGCTTTTTGACCCTGCTGAGCTTTTAGCTGCGACTGCTCCAGCTCGTGCACCTGCTGCTTTTGCTCCTTATCCCGCTCCTTCTCCTGCCCCTGCTGCTCTCGCTCTCGCTCCTCCTGCTGCATCGTTGCCTGTGCCCCTACTCCGATCTGCTGCTCTTGCTGCTGCGCCACTTGCTGCTGCTGGTGTGCGTGCAGCATCTCCAGACCTTGCTTTCCTTTGGAAGGCACTTTGTCTGAAGGCCTGTTGTGCAGAATGAAGAAGGAAATTCACTCATGAGGAAAACTGTGTGCTTAAATTATAACTTGTAAATTGCACTTGTGTGAAGGCTTGATAAGCGGCAAATATAATAACAGCTAACAAAAGGCATCTGTAACCACGGGTAACGCATATACCACCAATTCACCCATATAGGGGGGAAAAGTGATCTGGGTGGAAATTAAAATATAAAAGAGCTGTTTTATTTACTACCTGCAGTACATGCAGAGTTTGTTATGTATGTATGAAGTGGCATGTTAAATTATGGGACCAGCAAGTGTGTCAAGGCAGATCTGATTCTACTGCTTTGATTTGCCAGTGAATCTACAACAGTTTGTGCCTGCTCATTGAATTTCATTATCTTATGTCATTGGTTTTTGGTTCAGCCGTGTCTCCTATGAAGAGCATCAGTTTTGGAAGCAAGTGAGTATGTATCTAAGAGAAGAGGTTAGCAGTAATAAATTAACGAGAAAACCAGTGAGCCCCCCCAGCGAAGCCCAGCTATAATCATTCATCATTTCATGACTGCCTCAAAGATCTCATGTATCTTTCCTGTATCAAGTCGATCGTGTCTGCTTCATTCTGATCCCGCAATGCTTCTACATTCATCTACTATTCAAACTTTTCAAGTTGGTACTTTAATAAAAGCTCTCCATATCCACCTGCCATGAAATGTGTCCTTACTAACTAGCCAGGCCGAGGGCATGTTTGGAGGGGGGAGGCTATGTCTTGCTCAATCATGTTTGAAACCCTTTTTATACTCACCTCCCATTGAACGCGTTGTTAACTAGCCAGTTGGGGGGCGTGTTTGGAGGGGGGGGTCCTGTGTCTTGCTCAGGTGGGGCGTACACACAGGGCATCTTCCTACGTACAGCCAAACCATCTCCTCGGAGGATGAAGGGACTCAAGTTCAAAGCCTTTACCTGTGACAGAGGAATAATTGCACAAAAATGCTGCTTCGAAGTGCCATTGCAGCCTTTCTTCCGCATTAACAAGGGAAGTAGTAGTAGCTTCGTGAAGCTTGACACTTGAGATGACAGAGTGAAACATAGAAATAGATGAATACATAGGCATTGTAACCACTCCCCAAATTTATTTAGGGAAGGTGCCACTTGGTACCGAGTAGTTGGGTAGCTGCCCTGAAAGCCTAGTGGCCCGAAGTCAGGCCAGACTCTTCAGGGTCGCGGGTTCAAATCTGCCTGGTAGCGTGAGTACTTCGCTGTCCGACAGCAACGTCTCCGTTTCCTTATTCCATGCTTGTGGTGTTATCACCCCTGCGTAGTTTTTCTTTTTTTCTACCAAGAACCATCAACGCACCTCTGTAAGGAGGCAAGGTCACCCATTTGCACTACACAGTATTCATAGCCGCTTAGCTGCTTCCTGCAGCTAGTAAGTGCTTATAACTGTTTATAGCAAGGGTTGGCCAGGACTGTATACCCTATACACACCGTTTTTTGACCGTACGTATGGTGATTTCCCTGCCAAAAATACTGTATATACACTGTATATCCGTATGTATGTATGGTTCTGGTCAACCCTACTTATAGCTGCTTAGCTGCTTCCTGCAGCTAGTGTGTGCCTATAGCTACTTACAGCTTCCTGCAGATGGTAAGCGCTTATAGCTATTTAGAGCTCCCTATTACAACTGCTTACCCTGCACAACTGGGTATTGTTATAACCAAGTTCATTTGGCAAAAAAATAGAAAGATTTAAACCGAAAGGACCAGCAAGGGAGCCTGACAAGGACTCCCTTTTATCCTTATAACAAAGATTCCCGCCTTCCGCATCTCACAATGCAAGCATTACTGGATGCTAATGAAATCAAAGTGGTCGACTTTTTGTTGGTCGTGCATCCCCAGCACTACTTCAAACAAAAAAAATCAGCTTCAGCGTGAATATACGCTGTCAAACTTGTCCAAACCAGACATGCCCTTTCCAGCACAATTATCAACTCTCATCCAGAGACAGTTTCAGATCAAGACTGCCACCCTCCTGATCCCCATTAATCTTTTCTTTAATTTTTGGTGGAGGATTTGTATGGTACCCCGTACCAAAGTGGCTACTTTTCCTTAATTAATTTGGGGAGTGGTTTTTCGTTGCCTGCCTGCGTAGTTCAATATTTCTTTCTTCGTTATAGCGTGGATATAGTTTAGAGGGCAACCTAGCACTATGCAGCAGATTCAAGAAATGATGGCCACACTCACTTTAAGCACATGATTATTCTGCAGCCTCACCTCAGCATGGGACAGAAACATTGTTCACACCATTCTCATTTCACTCACGTGCACTTTTTCCTGCAGCAGTCTCATCCTGAGAAACATTGCTTACACCATTCCCATTTCACTCACGTGCACTTTTTCCTGCAGTAGTCTCATCCTGAGAAACATTGCTTACACCATTCCCATTTCACTCACGTGCACTTTTTCCTGCAGTAGTCTCATCCTGAGAAACATTGCTTACACCATTCCCATTTCACTCACGTGCACTTTTTCCTGCAGTAGTCTCATCCTGAGCAGTTCAACTAGGGCAGCGCGGTCGGCGTGGGCAAGCACCATCGGCAGTGCTGGAGCTGTGCGTGAAGTACTGTGCTCTATGCCTGTCATACGCCCAGCGACACCACCCGCCTGTGTTGAACCATAACAAAGGAAAGTGATATAAACTGTATGTCATCACTGCTTCTTTTTTGCACGTGGTGCTTGCTGTGTCCTTTTAAACCTTTCGCAATAACAATCCAGCAATTCTACCCGCATGTGTCATATTACTGCGTGGTACCTGCTGTGTTCATTGCCTTTCGCAAGGTGAGATCCAGCAACTCCACCCGCCTGTGTCTTATTACTTGCAAACCTTAAAGTATATTATGAGGTCAGAGAAGTAGTGTAAGAATTGTGATGTTCTTTGCCTGTGCTGCTTTATGTGCCATTGGTACCTAGGTCCTAACAAGCACCTGTGCTGCTTTATGTGCCATTGGTACCTAGGTCCTAACAAGCAAAGGTGTACACACACAAACCGTGCAGCAGCAGCAATATTCCTCCTGCTTGTTTATGTGCCATTGGTACCTAGGTCCTAACAAGCACCTGTGCTGCAAATACACAGATATACAGATGCCTCTGGCCAGCGCACAAAACAAAAACAAGCTGTGTAAGGAAGCGATGCAGGCAGCCAAATCTCTATCTCTTTGCAACAATTTCACATGGTGCAGAGTCAGCACTGCAGACATACTCGAATGACAATCTCTTCCAGCATCAAAGTCTGTACAATACCACCTAGCTTTCATTTACAAACACATGACGTATTCAAAAGATAGAGCCTTTCCGGAAACAAAAAGCGAACAAAATCCTAGCCAAAGTGCCACACCCTTCTTCCCCCCCCTATTGGACTCACACATACAAGCTTGTTCACACCCAAGATACTCCATGCATCATTGTCCCAACTTCACCCCACACACTCACCACTCCGCGGGCTGCGCCCACAGTGCCAGTTATGATACCTGCTTCAAAGCCAGCGCGCTTAGGACCTCGGTACCCCATCCTACAAGCACATTTTGAGATCCAGCTCAATTTCCAGGTTAAAAGTGAAGGCTAAAGACAGGAACAGCACTTGATATCTGTACTAATTTAGTTATTGTTCTAATCAGTGAAGGATGTGATTATCTAGGCGCTTTCAGCATTTGAAAATGGCACACAAGATAAGGCTAAAGTTGTGACCATCGCTCGTTCTACGCCTGTCCAAGGTGAGCAATGACGTTTATAATCATCTACAGGCTCTGCCATAATTTAAAAAAGGACACGCGAGTGCTGACTAGCAGAACCAAGGGGTTGCCACAGATGACCGTAACAAGGAAAGTTGAGCACACGCACAAACAGCAGCGTCCAGAAAACAACGCACGACAGACAACAAACATCTCAACACACTCTTACACAAAATGTGTACATCTTAAACCGAGCACCATCACGACAAGAAAAGGTGGGCATGCACTACAGCAGCGTCTAGAACACACGACAAAAAACAAGCATCTTAGGTACTCGAAATGCACACAACACCTTAATGTACACAAATACCTTGCACAAAATGTACAATCAAGTGCGCTGTGCGTACACTCAAAAATCAAAGTGCAATTTCTCACCTACTACCTCCAATCTGGCTTAGCCCTGCTCCTGGGGTAACCCCCTCGGTCTGTGGGTGGGTATTGAGGCAGAAACACCAAGTTATTTGTCACTGACACAAAGATGATCAGAAAGCACAAGGAAGGGCAAGTTGAGAGAACAAAAAGATAGGTATCATGACTTCTCAAACACAATACCAAAAAATGGTTATATGCCACATAGATCACTAGATTACATTATACGCACATTACTTGATTACATATACGCACATTACTAGATTACATTATACGTTATATGTCACTTCTAGTAAAGTATCAACGCACCTTACAAAGTGCACCAGACACACACACACACGCACACACAAACACACACATACACAAACGCACCTCTGATGACGCTGCCGAACCAACACTGCCTCTAATCGTATCTGGAGCCTCGTCAGCTCCATGCTCAAAGGGCAACTGCTGTTGGTGATGGGGCAATCGATTGGCCAGCTGGCTGTGGGCAAATTGGGGTAGACCATACTCCTTGATCCACGCGCGGACAAGTTTGGACTGCAAGGAGCAAAAGCAGGAGCAGAGAAGAGCGTATATGTTATAAAGGCCATAGATGATAAGGTCACAGGATGGCAATTAAATCATTGGCAAATTCAAATCCATATGCTCTCACACAAAACACAGTTCAAATCCATGTATATGCTCTCACACAATACACAGTTCAAATCCATATATATGCTCTCACACAATACACAGTTCAATTCCATGTATATGCTCTCACACAACACACAATTCAAATCCATATATATGCTCTCACACAATACACGCCATAGTGCAAGTACAAGACGGACTACGTGGAGCTGACGATCACTCTCTTAAAGTTCGGGACCACGGAGAAGAAGACCTGTTTCTTAACGCTTAAGCTTCTACCAACTTCTGACCTGTTCACCATTCCAGAACAGTAGGCCACAAGACGAGCTTTCTGTCGCTAATCTCGCATTTTTTCATCCAGGCATGCAACATCACAAGTTTGCAGTGCTACAAAATTGGCGCAGCCTCATTCTCTTGCCTCTCTTCCAAATAACATTCTAGGTAAAGACGTGTGACAACGCAAGCTTTGCTTTTAATACGACACGCTGATTTGATTTAAATTGCAATCACCTGGAAAAGGTGACTGAACAGAACAGCATTGTCTGCCCATGTGCAACCCCGACATATAAAAAGATTGCCAAAAATCGTATACATACACCGTTACGACCGTATACTTGGTGATTTCCTTGCCAAAAATACTGTTTATACACCGTATATATATTTATGGTCTAACCAACTCTACATGTAAGTTAAATGTAGCACACCTGCACGAGCGTACCCACGCCCAGCCAGCCGTCAAAATGCACCTGTGCGTCTAGCAAGTACACCAGCATTTCGCTGTCCCGGGACAGCTCCTATGCAAACCAGGGGAGGTTGTCAAAAGAGCGAGGGGTTTTCAAGGGAATGGCTAGAAAAGAGTGAGTTGAACGAAACTGCGTCTAGCAAGTACCCCAGTATTTTGCTGTTTCGGAACAGCTTCTGGAGGATCAGGCATTTAAACATGGGGTTTCAGTAAAGGAGTTCTACGGTACTCGGTACCAAAGTGGATTTCTTTTCCTTAATCAATGTGAGAAGTGGTTTTCACAGCCTGCGTAATTTTTCTTTCATGGAGTTTTAAACTAGAGGGGGTTCAAATTGTCATATATGGCAAGCAACAAAGCACGTGTGGGAGCCCTTCCAAACACAGTTCAGGAGAAAAGCAAGACTTTGTGATCGATGCCAGTATTGCAGGCTGAATTGCAAGAAGGGCTTGACAACTAACGCAGGTGTTTGTTGGGCCACTAGTGTCTGTTACGTGTGCTCCATCTGCTGGTGCATCGCAATAGGCAATGAGCTGGGAATGTACATAACATGCTCTGCCAATAAATAGTCAGGGAGAGCATGTATAGAAGGCAGCAGGATATGTCTTTGCTTGCACCTCACCAACTACAGCAAGAGACTTCCATTCCATTCCATTTCATCCCATGCTACTGTACCAAACACACACAAATCCAACATGAAGTTGCTCGTATTAAGCTGACACTTCTGGATTGCCGCGATAAGGGTGGGCTTGCGCAAATAGATATCAAGACAGTCGTTCACTTAATTACCCGCAACAAAGGATCTAGGGAAGTACCCACATCATCTTGTGCGTGTGTGTGTGTGTTTAATTTAACTCACACTCAACAAAGGAACTAGGGAAGTTACCCACATCATCACTGCCTAGCAGGCGCTCCAGTGTGGCCCAGAGAGAAGCTACGTGATGCCGCCCGCACACCACAACCTCGCCCATCTTGCTCACTGCAGCAAGAGCTTCTGCTGCTGCCGCTGTCTCTGCGGCCTGCTTGGTTGAGCCCTCGCCCTGCAATGGTATGAAATGCACACCTATGTCACGTGTATCATGATGATGGCAGGATAAAGTCCGCATATAAGCCAGCAAACATTGCTGAAGCTGAAAGTGAGTTATGAGATATACTATAATTTGCTAAGCCTAGAGTAAGATATGAGATAAACTATAATATGCATGCATATACCAGGTACTATACACTACACATACGCCTTTCAACACACCTGAAACCATGACTCCTCAAAAATCCCTTCACGCGTCTCGAGCAGGGGAAGTGTAAGCGTGCTGACAAATCGAGGCTGGTCGCTGCGAAGTAGATTTAGCAGGATGGTGGAATGCTATATTGGAAACTTTGTGTCAACGTCAGAGCATACGTGAACGAGATCGTATCAAGTGTTGATAAGAGGGCTCCTGACTACCAGAATTGCAATTACCTGATCAAACGCTCCTGAATCATGTCCTCTGTGTGGTACTTGGGGAGTGGATAGTGCATTTTGTGGAATAGCTCATTAAGAGCCGCACGAGGATTCATCTCTACATTCGCCATTTTGATATTATAAAATAGATATTATAAAATCGTCGTTTGAATAAACCTTTCCCTACCCTAGTTTTCCACTTCAGTCGTCAATTTATCCAATTTAGTTCTTCTTCGAAATAATTGTGCTTCATTCGGTTTGCAGTGAACCGGTTTCTGTGGCTGCAAATCGAGGCTGGATTAAACAAACAAAATCGCCAAATAGAGGGGGTGAAAGTCCCGAATTGCTCCTTGTTTGATGGAAATCGATATGTATGTATAATTAAATAAGAAGGCTACCGATAAGCCGATAAAGCTTTGGCTCAAATGGACGACCCGGCTGGACTGAACAAGTGTGCACAAAGTGGCTTAGACATTTGCACAAAATGCACACGCCTAACGCGCTCCAGAGCTCTTTTCACCCCATGTCCCTAAATTGCTGGCTAAATGTCATAGAACACTAGCATTTGTTGATCTCTAGGTCAGCACTTTCTAATCCGTTTTGGCACCCCTTTCGCTGATATTCTGCAAGGGAAACGGCTGGAATTTGAGATCTCGCTAACCAGTGGGTAACTTCGCTTAATTTCTTTTTCAATGGGGACAGACGCCAAGATGTTACAAATGCCTCAATCTCGCTGCAGTGACTGTCCTAGTCCTGATGAAGATTTGGGAGCAATAACAAGGTGTTCTTAGGACAGCTTGTCAGGCAATGGTCCATGATTTTCACAAGCCCCAAACAATGCGTCTAAAATTATGCTTATGAAGTACACTCTAATTTTTCTACACTCTAAGAGCATGGAAAACACTGTGTGTTTGAAACACATCCTCATCGACTTCCCTTTCTGAGAAATTCTGAGGTTGTAGTAGACGGACCTGCTACATCAAAGAATGTGCATCCGAAATCTAGACAATTCCTTTTTTTTAATTTAAACTCTTCCAAAAGCTGTACAATCGAAGCTTTATTTTTCTTTTTTATATTGTCCGAATTTGGTATAAACCTGCTTCCCATAGCCCTGCGCGCTTGCTGACATTTATCTTGTTACTTGGAAACAAAGTTATTGGTGTCCCTAAATATCCCCAAGTATCTGCTTCTAATTATTTTGAATGTTAGGGGGGGGGGGTGGATGATCCTTTTACACGTTTGCAACATGAGGATATCAAAAACATTTATTTTCATCTATGATATTCCATCTTTATGCAGCCAAAATTGCACATTGAAAATCCATAGGTGATAAACTCTGTCAATAAATCCTTATCTTAAATAGATGTTCTCGCTCACTACTCTTGAATAAGTTAGCCTCTCAAGTTTTGTCGTAAGTTTCAGATCAGTCGTGCAAATGAACTCGTTCCTTCTATACCTCTCTTGCACTTTCCTTCCTGCTCTCTACACAATGTACATTGTTCAACTTGTTCCCTCTCTGCCCCTCTTGCACTCTCTTCCTGCTCTCTACACAATGTACATTGTGCTCTCCACTCAACAATTTTGCACTCTCTGCTTTAAAAAATTGTGTAAACCAAAGCCACGCTTCACTTATATTCCTTCTATGCGCCATTCTAAGTCAACATGAATGGTAGCTTGCAACAGGGGAACTCATCTGTCTGTGTAGTAAGGGGAAGGTGGGCAACTTGACGGATCCCTCTTAGGCTGCACTTTGCACTCACAGCCGGGCTTGTCCCTCAAAAAGCCTTCAGGTCCGCAGCACTGCTCAAAGTTAATGCCGTCGAAATTCCAACGGTCATCGCCGCTGTCACGGAACTTTCGAAGCGGGTCCATTTGGTAGGCTGCACACCCAAAGCTGCACCAGCCCCCCTGTGCATGATGACGGATAATAATCAGGGTGATACAGGCAGAAGCAAGTGTAGTGGAAAGAGGAGTCACCCTCTACTGCCAAGTGCCGGTTAATGAGCTTGAAAAAACATTGCATTGCGGTGTCACGCTACATCAGCTGCAAGAAGAAATTGTGACTTCTCCGGAATATTCACACAAACATTTTGGTAAAAGGGTCATTAAAACTCCGTTATGGCCCTCTTGTAACAAATTTCTTGCTTTTGGCATATGTCTGCAATCCATGTATAAACTTATGCCATGATTTGTAGTGACAGCTGTAACAATATACTGCACGCCAGTAGCTTTGCTTACGAACAGGCTTACACACTCTGGTGGAATAATATTGGGAAAAAATTACGTAGACAGTGAAAACCACTCCCCGCATTATTGAAGGAAAAGGAGCCACTTCGGTACTGGGTACCATAAAACTCCTCCACCAAAAAAGCACTCTGGTGATTAATTGCAAGTCAGAGAGCCTGCTGCGCTTTCCCTTTCTCATTCACTTACCTGCTCGGTCTCTGGGAACTCCAGATCACCCCTCCAGCAACCCGTCTCTGGCCAGCCAGCTTTACCAAAGTGCAAGCGTCCACCACCTGACCCTGTCACTCCGCCAGATCCACAGTGGGGACTGGACCTGCATGTGGTGTGTGCGTGTATGTAAATCAAGCCGTGAGAAGAAGTGCCACTAATCGTTTCAAGTGTGCAAATGTGGATTGCTGCAGCCAGCATGTTTTGTCTTGCATAGACTTGTGGTTAGAGTTAAAGTAACATGCCTTGTCGATATGAACTGAAAACAATTTACTATAGTATATTTCTTTACACGCGTGCCAAAAACAAATCAAAGCCATCAGTTAGTAGCAGGCAGTAATCAGTTGGCAGTCTCATCAGGTAGTAGCAGGCAGAATCATTTGGCAGTCTCATAAAGTAGTAGCAGGCAGCAATCGAAGACTCAAAATCATCAGATAGTAGCAGGCAGTAATCAGTTGGCAGTCTCATCAGGTAGTAGCAGGAATTAATTGAAAATGGAGCCAGCAGATGGGGTGGCACCTGACGTAGGCCATAACCTCGTAGAATCGCTCGTTGCGCTGACGTCCCTGATTGTAGTACAGGTAGTCCTCTATGTTCAGGAAGATGCGGGGGCCGTCATCTGAGTGGTGTCGTTCACACATAAATGGGAGAGTTTTGACTCTTAATAATGGGGTGTAGTACAGGCAGTCTTAATAGTACAGAAGTGGAGGCCATCATTGTAAGGAGTTGCAGGCTCACTAAAAGAAGACCGTGCCTAAGAGGAAAGTGTAGTCTGCTGTTGAGGGGGATTTGTTTAGAGCGGAGGTTGACTCACACAAGGGGGAATAGCATAATAAAAGATTTTCTGGCTATCTCATCATTACCTGAAGGATCAAAAGGTGTGTCTACTACCATTTTGTGTCGGGCAGCCAGATGACAGTGTTTGCAGTGGAATGATATAAATTCTTGGTACTTGCTGCTAATTTAATGCATCTCCACTGACTTACAGGTGTAAGAGATAAGGCCGTCTTCTTTGCCAATAAACCTGATGAGAGGAGCTGTGCGGAAACCTTTGTCGGCTGACCTGCAAGTTCCACGTTAAGGAAGGCAGCCATTAAGAAATGACGTTTAAGAATGTGCTTGCAAATATATGATCCTACAAATACCAAGCAAAACATATATATAGAAGAAAGAGGTCAAAGTACAACTCAATCAGATAATTTTGGGCTTTGCACACGTGCGACTTTCTGCCGTTTTGCTGAAATGTTAACACAGGTCTAATCGCTTTGTTATGTGTACCTCCTTGCTTGCTCACCTTTGAGTGTTATTTTCGCTGTTCAGATCTCCTTGGTAAACCAGTTGCATCAGGCCAGACATACACTCATACATGCTGGTGACGGGCATGGCTACCTCATACTGCGGTCAGGGAAAAGGGGCATGCACGCCCAGCGCGTCTTTTATGCGTTGGTGAAAAACGACAGACTCAAGCAGGCTTTGTTCCCTCACTTTGGTAAGCTAGGATCTTTCTAATTTTCTTATAATAGGTGCATTGAGCTTTTAATGTGCCTTTGACTTCAAGCAAGGAGTGATTCTTTGTTTAAGAAACCTTTTGCCAGAAATAATGTGGTGCTGCGCTGAAACACAGGCCCCTGCAACGCTACGCAAGCACTGTCATGCTTTCAAAACTTCCAACCTTACAAACGCTGCCACACATGATTGAAAGAAGTGACAAGTCTTGCAGGAATCCCATTGATGTGCTGAGTTTTGTACTTTGTCGAGCTGGTATTGATCTGACAACATGCACATGCATACACAAACACACCTGGTCATAAGGCACGCTCCGAATAGAGTCCCTCATTTCTGAGGGCTGTGCGAGATAAGCATCGCTAGCCTCTACCGTTGCATTCTTGGCAATCGTGGCCACGCCCTGCGGATTTATGCAGTAATGAAGGCCAAAACATTGATATAATAACCTAAATGCACGTGCAGAACCTATCAGATAGTCTAGGTGAATTCCTGACATTTTCTTTCTTGTCACTTAACAAACAACTTCTTATGATCCTTATCAGGAAGAACTTTCCCTCCACACTCAAAGGAAACACCCACATTCTCTATTTTTTGAACTCACCACGCGGGAGATATCAATGTATGCGCCAGCAGATGCTGCATTTCGAAAAGTAACAGAAACATTTTTGATTTATGGTATTACACCATCAGATGCTGCCTTTCTAAGGTATGGGGGTAAAAAAGGATTTAATTCATGATATTAGCGCACACCAGCAAAGCTGCAATTCCAGGACTAACAGGGGAAAAAGTTTGTAGGGATTAGACACACGCACACAGGAATGTCTGATCGACTTGGTGTTGCCTTACCTAATACTGGCAGGGGGGGGGGGTCAGGGGGTAGCAAATTAGGTTCATAAACATAAATACTTATAGAAGGCAGCTTCCTGAATATACAACAAAGCACAGAGCATCACGCCATTTCCCACCCACACCTGTTAACAAACACACCTGCTGTGCCGTAAAAAGAGACAGCCTTTCGTGGCTCTGGTTCATTCCAGAGGCTGCCCAGCACCCTGTCCTTGATGTCTACGATTGTTGAGTTCTCGTTCACCGCAGGCTCCAGATCAAGCTGCACGACTCCCTTTGGAATGGTGCCTGAAACAAATGTGTGCTTGTCAGTATTTACGATTGTTGAGTTCTCGTTCACCGCAGGTTCCAGATCAAGCTGCACGACTCCCTTTGGAATGGTGCCTGAAACAAATTTGTGCTTGTCAGTATGTAAAGCTCAGGGAAGTTGCAGGCTTGATGACGCTACACGCTGTGTGCCTATTTGTTTGGGATTGAAGCCACAACTTAGAAATTTTGAGCCCTTAATCTGCCGTCTTTCATTTTTAGAAGCTGTAATGCTGGTGTCATAGTCTCACATGAATGCACCAACGAAACCAACACGCCGAGGAAGGTGAACTTAAAAAAGAAATTACAGGTCAATCTCTGCCTCAGTAGAGGAACAGAGGCATTCGCAAAGATCTCCAGTGACTGTGCCTGAATGTGCAAACTGCCCTACAGCTCTGCGAAGGTGCCATTTGCTCGACTACACAACGCCTAGCACAGGTACCAGCGAAGGTACCACTTAGCACGCTTCACATACAACGCCTAGCACACGCAACAGCAAAGATGCCACTTGCCACCTACACAACGCCTAGCACACGCACCAGCAAAGGTGCCACTGGTACCAGATCTGGCTTTAGTTCTTCCAGCGGCAGAAGCATTGAATAGGGGCTCCGCGTTCACCACATTCACTAGGATGTCCTCCGTTATCTCCTGCATACACATGGGCAGCATTAACGAAGTCAGACGATGAATCGTTATCATTAGGGTTGTAACAGAGCATTTGGTGGGCTTTACATTTTTGAAACTGAAGCTTCCATGGAGTATGCTGGAGTATGCTTAAGTGCAAATAACTAAGCAACATTGTCAGTGGCATACTGCCGCTCATAATTTATGAATAAATACCATGGACTGATTTACGACGGAAAAAGCAAGCCCACCTTAGACTCGGGTGTCAGACCGGAAGGCCCAAATTCTGCACCCTCTCTCAGTGGAAGGTCTTCAAGGCTGTTCACAGCTGGGTCCTGCAGTTTGAGCCGAAAAACACAGTTTGAACCATGGCATCCTGCAGTTTGAGCCGAAAAACACAGTTTGAACCATGGCAACTGCATTTGGCCATGACACACAGTTCGGAAATGGCAAATTTCACTTTGGACTAAGAACGGTTGAGCATGTATTCCCACATGAAAGTGGGAGCAGGAAATCGAGCCTGTTTGTATTGTTTTGATTATATGTTGCAAAAATAAGCAAGAAAACGCCCCCCACACACAGAACACGGGTAAGGTATTGGAGAAAAGAGCCATGTGTTACGGATCAGTGAACAGGGAATTCTAGCAAAGCAGCATAGATCCATTCTCATTTTCTAGAAGCAGGTCTCCCTATGGCAGTTCCTTTCCAAACCTGGAGTAACTCCAAGGAAGTGTTGTACACTGTTGTTTCTTGCGGTGTATAGCCCTCCAGCACAGCTGAGCGAATGCCGGGGTCTGCAACATCGCCTCGGGTGAAAGACACCATTAGAAACTGCAGATGCAATTAAACAATGATTGTACTTTGTCACTCAAGCACATCCTAAACCTTTGAAGACAATCAAGGGGGGAAATTTGCACTTTGAAATAAAAATCAAGGTCAAGGATTGTAGAAGTACTGAGCATAAACAAGCACAAATCCCGCGCAATGTGCTCGAATGCACAAGGCTGTCTCAGGTGAATTAGTTGGCCTTACTCAATCATTGAAATGCAAGTCATAGTCAGCAAGCACATGCACACAAGTACACACACATTGAACAACACACGCACACACAGGTACGAACACACGCACACACCCACACATACACAAGACGTCCACACACCTCGCTCCTCTGTGTGATCCAAAAGAACTCTGTCTCGTCCAGCCAATCTGGAGGCCCTCCTGTCTCAAGGTAACTGTTTTGCGCTTCCTTCAGGAGGTCCAGGTACGCTGCACTCATCGTACATGACGACAGTTGTTGACAGATGTTTGTGTGTTGCGACTGATCACATACAGATGTGTGAGTGTGTATGCGTCTTAGATCAGACTGCAAGACACGCGACGTAGATCAGACTGTAAGGTTGAATCCACTCTAGCCAATGCTGGTCTGTGGCTTGCCCAACCGCAATGGTTCTGGAACATAAGTCTTTCAGAATTGGGCAATGACGCGTGTAAGAGCTAAAGGACGTGTCCTTTATGTAGAGAGCACTCAAATTTACCTGTGGTGGGTAATGCCCTCAGTTCACGCTTGATGGGAACCTCCCGGACGATTCTGAACTTGAGCCTTGTCACAATGCCTACGAGCAGCATGCCAAGACAGAGCACGCTTGATCGGGTTAAGCATGTAATGTAACGTAAATGGCTTGAACATGTAAAAAGAGGTCACATAAGTATCTGCCAAATATTGGCAGTAAAGTGTGACCAGATTCATTTGATGGCCTGCAAGAAAAGCCAACATCATTACCCACATACATAACAACAGCTGTGGTAAAAGGACTTGGAGGTCTGTAAGAACTTCTGAGTAGCCACATAACACACATACTCTTAGCAGCATACCTATTTGGCCCACGTTCACACGAGCTGCCCTCATAAGCAACGGGTGCGTCTCTGGTGTGAGGACTTGCAAGCTGCCGTCGGCTTTGATGATTTCAAGGGCGAGGACCTGTGTGTATGAAGCTCGGCTAAGTGCGTCAGTGCTGCAGACATGCTTTTAAGAGACTTTTCCTAGATTATACTCTTGATTAGAATGCACGTATATGGTGTATGAGGCACATGAAGGTGTACGAGGCACCTGTTTTCCTTATTTGGGAGTTGCATGCAACATGCTTAAGACATGCGTTTAAGATGAAACAAGAGCATCCTGAGCGCCTGCGTCTTAGGGCTATGGTGTAAGCACGGTCTAGAGCTTACTAAAGAATGTAAATTGCTTTGTTGCCCTCCGCTACTTTATCTCACAATTTGGTGGCAGAAGCTGCAGCATGAGAGATATGAGAGATCTGCCGCCTCTCGTTGCTGCCATGGTAAGTACATTATTGCATACACACCTGGTGGCTCATGCTGTTGTATGAAAGACTGCTGCCGTGACTGTTACTAGCTATGGCGCCTGCAAGAGATTGGTAGACGAACCACGGAAAAGCACCCTGGAAAGGAGCAGGAGGGAAACCATGATAAAACAGAAATGGCTCGAGCATTGTTTATGGTAAAAACTGTGCGATTAGGAAGACCAAGAGTGCAGATTGAAGGCATTCGATCAGAGATTGCCCAAATTAATCATGCTCAACACCCTGTTTATTTTCAGGTGATTCTGGTGGCACAAATGGAAAGGGTAAAGGACCCACAATCGTCCAGCCCGACGGCGCCTTCTCCGTGACGAAATGAGCAAGGTAGTCTATGAAGGCAATTGTCATCACACCACCGTCTACCCAGGCCGCCTCTTCATCCTCAAGCACCTAAATCATGTGAAGCAAGTCGTTCATAAGTGAGCTTTTCCTAAGGGTGGATGGATGTGTCAAAGCTACAGCGTTCACGTTGTAATGCATGATCTTCTGCACACAAATATTCAACGTGTCTAACCAGCGACTGTGGCGTTGCTATTTGGAGGTCAAAGGCACACCTGCCATGCAAGTGCAGGTAACAAATTACAAACGTGAGTGCACGAGACCAAAGTAATTGAATTGAACTTGAAATTCCGTCACGGCGTTTGTTAATAGAAAGCAAGATGCGCGCCTCTAAAGCCAAGACTGCTCTTTAGCAGTATAGGCTGCTCTTTTGAACCCTTTGCACAGAGTCAGGCGCACACCTGGATCTGAAGTGGCCTGATGGTGGACATGACTATGTTAGCGCTGGTAGGTAACACTTGGTCATCGCCAAGTTTGACATTGATCTCTCCATCACTGGCTGCCTCTACACGGGGTAACTCCTCATCAGATTCAGGAATTGCACCAGAGACGTTGTGGTTGGCACAGAAGAACGGCTGGTTCCAGGAATGGCCTGATCGTGTGGCGTGTTGTTTGTACCATTAATATTGTTAACAAATAAACGTTTGGTACATGTGTCAAGCGACAAAGAATATATGGTGATGCAGTTTTGGCGTTCTCAAGCAGACACTGATTGAATGTGCTTTGTCTGACATGAGAAAACGCTAAGAACACATGAGCACAAGGATTTGCGGAACTTTTTTCATGTTTGGCACAACTCTCTAGCTTAGCAAGATCCCTACCTTTAGTAACTTGAAACTCCAAATGCGCTTTAGTGCAAATTTCGATCTTAAATGCAACACAGCCCTCACCTTCGCCATTAGCTTGCACGTGCGTGTGCAGCTTCACTGCTTCCTGCACGTCTTGTATGCTGCGTGGCCTCACAATGCGTGTGGATGGATGGCAGGAAAACTCATTCTGGAAGTTGGACAGATCCTGTGTGTGAGTGTATGTGTGTGTGCGTGTGTGTATGTGTGCTTGTGTGTGGTGCATGTGTGATCATAACTGCTTGTTGTATTGCAAATGACGTGACGCTAATTTTGAACATTGAATGAATTCCAAAGGGGGCTGAACTATGCCAAATTCAAATGTTCTGCGTGTACCTTATCGCGGGTTGCGAGTTTTAAGCTTATTAGCATTCAAAAAAATAATTTTTAGTTTGAAGCTTGCAAGTTTACGGTAAGCATGCCTAATCAGATGCAATGTGAATTTTAGTTATAACCGTAATAGTTATTTGCTGTTCCTGACAACCAAAAATACCATTGCAAAAGAAATGGAGTAAAAATACCTAGTGCAGATACTGAATGTCGGCCATTTTCTTTACAGAGAAAAAAGCCAAAAAGATGCAGAAAAGGCAATGCTTGACCTCATTCAACTTGTGGATTTGTAGGATGATATGATGGCATATGGGGGTCATAACTGCCTGATTTTGGGAAACAAATTGATCCTAGGGAGGAGGCCTGTGGGCCCTTTAGGGGTAATCTGAAGCCAGCAGAGGTGGTAATCCGGCCTTCACCAATTTTTGGTGAAGATGATTCAACATGTAATAAAAAGTGTTTGGCATGATGAATTGTGGGAAAGAAATGCGGGAATGAATGTTCCCTCTTTCAGACAATTCTACCTCTCAGACAATTCTACCGTATTGCTGTTGCATACCTGTGGCACAGCTGCAAACACCATCTGCTTAGGACTGGCTGCAAAAAGGGCGGCTAGGGACAAGAGGAGAAGGATGAGGGGGGGGAAGGTCGAAGGCGGCAAGCACCGCCGATGGCTGATTTCCTTCTCGCCACACATACGGTTGCTTGCACACCACCCATCTTGCTCCGCTTGGGCCATCACACTCTTCCCTTTAGACAGTAGAAAAATCGTTATTTGTGCACGATGAAAATGGGTGGCAAGCGTGTGGTACTCAGTGGGTGGCTCAAAGAAAAGAGCAAAACATGCGCTTGCAATTGCCTCACCTTACCAATACTTGGTTAATTTAGTGACGAGCTCAACCTCGGTCTGAAAAATCCAGTGGCGTGTCAGTGGCAAGGAAAGCTCTCAAAGGAAGAACAGGTCGGTTATGTGCACGCTATTGCTGGAGAAACATAGATAATTAATAATAAGCTGGACTATGGCGACTGATACTCTGCGATGATTGATGATTGATACTGGTCAAAAAGTGTGTACACTTGTCATTTTATGACGCTATACGTTGTATCACAGTAACTACAATAACAATAATGTCGTCGCAACTGCCACTGTGTTGTGTACCATAAGTGGCGCAATCCCAAAACATCGATTGAAATACAACAGTATAATCTATAAGATATAAATAAATTGCATTCGCGACATCGGCGGCGAGACTAGAGGAGTGGCTCGAGTTTCGGCTTTTCGAAGTAGTTTTCCGACCTTGTAGATACAAGGACTTGAACGAGCCCACACGCACTCATGTGGAACAGGAAAGGGAAATCTATGTTGGTAGTGAGATTAGTGGGCTAGCCCTGTATGGAACCAACGCAAAGGAAAAGATAAACTATACCAGCAGTTGACACCACTCCCCGCAATCGTAAGGAAAAGGACCACTTTGGTACTGGTTATCGCAACTCCTCCACCAAGAAGAAGAAGAAAAGGACCAGCAGGTATCAGGAGGGGTGCAGGCTTGGCCTGAACCGACTCCTGTTGAGAGTCGATGATAGTGCTTGAAATGGACGTCTATCTGATATGGGAAAGTTTGCCAGCGTAATTGACAGAATGAACATGAAGCTTGGAAGCAGTCAACTCTTTGAAAAGCAAGACCCAGCTCTTTAAAAGGCTCTGGGGTGTGATTGTTGTAGATAGTGACACCCACTCCCAACGTCGGAAAAGTCAGGGCTGTTGATTCATGGGGTTGAATCAACCAAAAGCGTTGATTTCTAGTTGATCATTGATTCAAGCGGAAATTAACTGTTGGTTTCTTTGATTCAGCCACACAGTTGATTCAAGCAGTAATCAATACTATTACTAATCAATGAGAAACGGTTAATTCCTGGTCGATAATTGATTCAAGCAGAAATCAGCTGCTGGTTTGTTTGATTCAACCACACTGTTGATTCAACCAGCAACCAAGCAGGAGTGGATCATCTGAGATTGATTCTAAGTTTACCGTTGATTCAAGCAGAAATTAACTGCTGTATTTAAGCAAATGGTTGATTCACAGTGCAGATCAACTGCAAAACATGAAAAAAAGTGAAAAAAAGCCCTAGCATCTTTGCAATCATTCCAAATCAATCAATAACCCGGAAACTTAATATTCATTGAAATCTGCATACCATATATGTAGGAAAATTTGCCATTCGGCACCATCTTGGAGGCACTCAGCTGCTTGATGTGCCATAAACTGCCAGCACAGAAATACCTAGTACTAAGCAACAAAGACAGACTTGTATCAATGTGCTCAGCACTCAGCACACAAAACTGGCCTCCAAATGTATGAAGCAGTATGCCTGAGTAGGCCCGTAGTGCGCTTTGATAATGTCTCCTTGGCAATTGGCTAGCACGCAACAAGCAAGTACTACGGGCAGTTGGTGACCGTGAAGAAGTAAGCGTTGTGGCTTGCATCTACATATCGTACTCGTTCTTTGGATAACCAAGTCATCATGCCTGCATGTCAGGTGTGCGATGTGTGTATGTGTGTGTTTGTGTGTGTGTGTGTGTGTGTGTATTTTGGGAAAAAGCAGCATACCTCTTTCCTTCTTTGGAGGTTGACACACCTAATTACCTCTGTCTCTGCAGCACTTATCACAACATCGGTGTGTGTGCTGCATGGTCCTGCCGGGTTGATTTGGATGCCATCGTCATTGTATCTGTGTGTGTATGTGTGTGTGTATGTGTGTGTGTATGTGTGTGTATGTGTGTATGTGTGTGTGTGTGTGTGAGAGTGTGTGTGAGTGCGTGTGTGTATGTGTGTGTGTGTGTGTGTGTGTGTGTGTGTGTGTGTGTGTGTGTGTGTGGTTAAAGTTGTGGCATGCCTGATTTGTTAACTGTTCACAATGATTTTCCCCATTTGGCTTAATTCAAAGATGAACTATATAAGAGGCGGCTTGAATCAACCCCAGATCAACCGCGGTTGATTTAACCAGAAAAAGTTACCCACCGCAAGCCAGGCTTGACTCAACCATGAACTAGAAATAAGGCGGCTTGAATCAACCACAGATCAACTGCGGTTAATTCAACCAGAAAATGGTACCCACCGCGAATTGAATCAACCAGGCTTGATTCAACCATCAACTAGAGAAAAGGCGGCTTGAATCAACCACAAATCAACCGTGATTGATTCAACCATCAACTGCAGTTAATTTCAAATTGATCTCCAATTGATTCAAGCGGAGATCAACTGCGTTTGATTCAAAACTAGGAAAAGGTACCCACCGCGAATTGAATCAATGGCCAAAATCAACCACGTTTCTGGTTGATTCAAGCGGCAACCAACAGCCCTGACTTTTCCGACGAATAGGGTGGTATGGAGGGTAACGGAGGCTCCTTGAAGGATGGAGCAGAGGCCTTAGTGCTGTTCCTGTGCGGTGCTCAGCTAGTTCTGAAGCCTAATGTCCTCACAAGACTTGATCTCGATGAGGTAAATGTCACATTGAAGAATGTTGAGATCTTTGGGTTGGTGCTGTCTGGGGAAGGTGGATCTGCTAATGGCTGGCGGTGCTGCTGAGGTGCTCCCAGGCCCCCTCAGTTTCCCCTGCCACTTATAAGAACCCACCCCCCTTCACAACTAGTCTGATGCTTCTTAGTTTTGGTGGAGGTGGGGCGGGGGCAACCAATACAACATCCGGACGGCTGGAGGTAAACCTACTTTTGTCTGAGAAGCGGGGTGGAAAGAGCCGTTTTGGTATAATCCTAGTTTCAGCCGTATAAGGAATCTGAAGATTTTGCATAGCCAGCTGTTTGCTACTGCCTATATACACGGAGATGAGAAGGATCCTAGGGAGCCTGTTTTGCTGATGGCTTTGAAGATCATGCTGCATCTAATTTGTGTCTCCAAGTGATCATATTTCTTATTTGCATTTGTTGGCATCCAGAAAGGATATGCAGGGCACTGTCTAGTTGAGAGAGGGCAAGTCAGGCTTATTGAGTGTTTAAACTATGCCGCATGCTTTTGGTTGTACAGGGGCCCTGTCCTGTACTTCATATTGATGCACTTGGTTTTAACAGGGACATAGCTAAGCGTTGCTAGCGGCTCCATTGGCAGTGCCATTTTTGTTAAGGGTCCGGTAGTTCTTTTACGGCTCGTTCAATAGGCAGAGGAATACAGACAACCTGCTGCTGGACTGCGCTGTGGATAAGAAACGATGCATCTTCTGGCACCTCCTCCTCTCTTATGCGGGGAGGTGAGGAAGAGGGAGGTCGTGATCCTCCTGGACAACCTGTTGTTGGCGAGCCCGGTCTGCTGCTGCCGCACGGGGGGCTACCGTTGCTGCGCTAGGAGGTCTGCCTGTGCGTCTTGGGGCTGCTGCAGGCTCTGGTGCTGTTGGGGCTGCTGGGGCGGCAACTCTGTTCCACTGGTTCTATGCAACAGTTCGCTGTAGGCTTCATCGTTACACCAAGGCTGCCGTGGAGGGAAATCAATACCAAAAACACGCTGGAACCAAAAATAGGCTGCAGGCCCTCATGAAAGCAAAACAACGCAAAGAAGCAAGCGGCAAGCCCGTAAGGCCAGCAAGGCCCCTACAACTGTTCAGCCAGCAAGTCCTCTACAACGCCCGGCCACCATGGCCACAACCAAAAATGGGCTGCAGGCCCTCATAAAAGCAAAACAACGCAAAGAAGCAAGCGGCAAGTCCGTAAGTCAGATCCAAGCGAGCTCAGATGCGAACACCCACAATTCAAAGCACAAGCTGAAGGGGGGGGGCGGGAAAAACAACCCGAGCAAAAGCGAGGCGTAACAAGAATGCCTAAAACGAGAGTACACAGCACTTTATGCAAAGTGCCTGCCAGATCTCAGCCTACGCTCACTACGCAAGAACTTAAGTTCTACAGTTGAAGCAGAGAACTGATGATTTTCTGGCTAATCGTTTTGGAGCCTAAACTTGCCTCTAACTATCCAGATATAATACAGACAGAAAAAAAAGGGAAGCATGCACTTTTCGAGCGAAAGTGCATTACACAAGTCACTCGCCCGCAAGAAAAAAAGTTCTTCCAGGAGTTCTTCTGCAAGCAGGGAACTCTGCAGTTCTTCTGCAAGCAGGGAACTCTGCAGTTCTTCTGCAAGCAGAGAACTCTGCAGTTTTTATGGTAGTTTGCTGCCGATATTAGCATTTCCTAGTTCGCGGAAGGAATGCATGTGTGCTTGTATGGCGTCATGGTAATTGGATAGGTAGGTATCAAAGCCTTGAGGTAGGTGACTGGGCTGTGTTTGGGGTAATATCTCAATTCGGTGTTCTTCATATTCTTTTGCAAGCCAGTAGATATTGTATAAGTAATTTCCCTCAGGGCCAGCTGTTTTGATGGAGGTATCCACAACGTCAGAGCAGGTTGTGATTGATTTTTTAGCAAGAGCGTCAGCATATTATTTGCCTATAATACCTGCGTGGGATTTGACTTTGTGGAAATGAATGGCGATGGTGACTGGTGGATTGCTTTGGCAATGGATTGGAGGACATCTCCCTGGATGTGGTGGCAGTGGAGGTTTCGGCGTGAGAGCTATTTTTATTTTTGGTGCATTGTGGCTATGAATGATTGCTATAGCTGCTAGATCTGCACGTGAGGTGGTATTGGTTATACCAAACCTGATCCATAAAGTACAAGATTGGCGGGACTGGTCTTACGCTGATGACAGTTTTAAACAAGACAAGTGGGGGGAAGCATCGCAAGCGATGCTGAAAAGTTGGCAAAGCCTTTTGCGCTGTGAACTGGCAACTTGTGTGCTTTGTGCGCGCTTATACATGTGTGTGTATGTGTGTGTGTGTGTGTGTGTGTGTGTGTGTGTGTGTGTGTGTGTGTGTGTGTGTGTGTGTGTG
>Ga0307968_1000652_pt1:0-20000 | contig 25967 bp, 22 predicted proteins | sample OrgLakmetagen650_FD_201834 | JGI IMG/M metagenome (GOLD analysis project Ga0307968, IMG submission 201834) | Saline water microbial communities from Organic Lake, Antarctica - #650 | ecosystem: Environmental > Aquatic > Non-marine Saline and Alkaline > Saline | place: Antarctica: Organic...
GGTCCTTTTTTTCACACACAAAACCATCTAGACCATGGCAGCACCTCTTTTTGGGGGGTGGAATAGGGGGTATAAAAAGGAGGTGTGACAAGTGGGGAGGCCAGGGGGGAAACAAAGAATGCTTTTCCAACATGAAACCATCACAAGTCCAAGCAACCTGTGGGCAAGCCCAAGCAACCCATGTGCAAATTTCACACACACACACACACGTACTTGTTCGGAAATACTTACATGGCGTGTGTTTGGTAGATGGTTTTGTAGCTTGGCAACGTTGTCCCTCGGAGCCACAATCTGAAGCACGTGTACTTAGCTGGGGCTTGCTTGATTGCTGTGCCCATGATGCACGCCAAGCCCCGGTAGTCAGAAAAGATGCCCAGCAGCACAACCTTCACCACCTAAGGTCTCAGCAGCCACTCCCTGCCTTGCTTTACATTGGACCTGAAGGGTAACAGTATGACCATTGTATTTGCTGTGGCGTTACGACTTTGTTGTGTGCTCACATAGCGCCTGTATGTACGTACAGGCAATATACTGTGTAGATAAGTAATACACAAAACAGCAACTAAGTCAGGCACTACGGACAAATGGATGTTTTCATGATGTGATTCTGGAAAAGGCTGATGAGCGTGCCAATTGCGAACACTGCTGAGCCCTTCATAGGAAATATTACCTGAATTCTTACTGTTTGGGCATACTCGAGTTGGTCAATCGCAAGCTCCAGGAAATGGACAGGCAGGACTTTCCCGCCTTTCTTGCGGCTGCCAGGCACCAAACCTAGACAGATGGAGTAAGCTGCATCCCAACAAAGACTGCCTGGAACATTGTTGCAGATCATCACGAAAGGTGTAGTGCTGTGGTTTGCATCATCCTTGAAGGGCTGGAAGGGGTCAAAGTACAAGGACACATGCATGATGGGCATACCAGGTTCCTGCAAGTGAGTAGCAAATGATTTATTTCAATACTATGCACATCCTTTGATGCACTGTTGCTGCCCCTAGTTTAAAGTACCACCATAAGCTGCAACAATGATGAAGGCCCAGCAGATGCAGGACGTACACACCTCATGAAGTTTCTTATGTTCTTGCCACACTTTTCCATCCATGATGTTGTGCATGTAATCATCAGAAGAGGCAAGACCCCCAGGGACCTATACGTAAAAAATTGACCATATGCAAACCATGGGAAGCTATTATTTCTTTTAAGTCACATGTGTTATGGTGAAGTAACATAAAGACAACAAGAATTAGATGCTTGAGTGTTGTGCCCCCCTCACCCCCTCACCCCAACACACACACACGCACACGCATGCACACACACACGCACACACACACACACACACACACACACACACACACACACACATACACACAAGCGTGTGCCCTCATCGAAGCTCGCGAGCGAACGCAGCACACACCTGCGCTGCCAGCTCTCCGTTTAGATTCCGCCTCACAGCTGGGGGTCTGCCTTGTTCTCGAGCATCCTGCACAGGCAACTGTGAAGGAAGGTGCGGGTTGTTGTAATTAGCATGCGTGGCTTGTGAAAGAAAGTAATGATGGCGTGCAGCTAGGTAAACCATGGGCACCCAACCATGCCAGGTTTGGGAAAAGGGAAGTGTGAAAAAAATGGGGGAGGGAGGGTAGGGTGAAGAGGGGGAGGAGGGGGAAGGGGAGGGGCGTGGCACTAGTCTGCAATTTGCAGAAAGAACACTTGCCTAAATTCCTGTGCTTTGGGGTGATGGCGGGTTTGGCCTTGATCGAGTGCTGGGTGGGCTGAGGGCGTGCACTGGGGATCTGGGAGTTGCTGGAGGAAGGACGGAGGGGGGCGGGGGCAGAGGGAGACCGTCTGTGCTCGGCTCCCAGCGATTCTGGTCTGTGAATTCCGTTAAAGTTGCAGTGATGACGGCAAGTTCGATGCGATAAGAGCGCGCTACGCCTGAGGCTCCCCTGTCTCAAAACTGGGCGACCAGCCGTGGGTAGCACTGCTTGCACGGCCACCAGTCTGTCTCTTAGACATTGAGTGTAAGTTAGGATCATTCGGATTAGAAAATAAAGATTGCCTCCTTGCCTTGCTTCCTTCCCTTAAAGCAGCTGAAGCAGCAACAGAAGCAGTGCAATTTTCTGTTTGTCAGACCCTCCGGGTTAATTACGGCTTCCGAGCCTGGTCCGTAAACTCGCAGCAACTATGTCCCAGGGCACTCTCATGTGGTCATTTAACTTGATGGGGCCCAAGCCTGGCAGGCCATGCAAGCACAAACACTCACTTTCCCCTACCTCCTTTTTTGTCCATCCGTGTGGACCCCCTTTTGCCCCCCATATATGCCCGTGGAGTTTGCACGGACCCCCCGGCTCCAGCAGGGAACCAATTACTAGTTGATCACACTCTATCTGCACGCCGCACCAACATGCGCACCAACATGCGTGACGGGATGAAAATAAAGAACAATATAAAACTATGGCTGGCCTTGTGCCAACGTAGAGCCGCACTTTCACAACAGGCACATGGCAAAAACTCTGCAGGCAGTGATACAAGATCAGCAAAATAGTTCACGGCCGTTCCACTAGCTGCCTGCCTAGCTTGTCTATGGACCTCATTATAATGGCCTCCTTTGTGCACAGCCGATACCGCACAGCAAGCCCACAATTGCTTGCACAGATAGCTGAGTTGAATTTCGCAAAGACAACAGAGGAATGATCTAATTTCGCATTTTAACACCTTTCAAATTTGCACGGCACCTTCTTGTTGGTCACATTTCTTACCTGTATTTAGGTGGGAAATCTTGACAAGTGGGTTTCTAGACGCTCCATGAGTGTTTGGCTGAGAGCCTGCAAGGGTGATGAGGAAATTTGAAGCGTGTTTGGAGGCAGTTGTCATAGTCAAGAACAGAAAAGACATGCACAACAAACTTCTGGAGGGGGTGGGCGCTTTGGAGTGGCGGGGAGAGACTAAGGAGATCGGGAGCACCGCCAGCCACCAGCAGAGCCACCAACCCTAAGAAATAAATTAAACGGAAGGTATTATCGGCAAACTTTGGTGTGACGTCCACCTCATAGAGAAAAGTAACCAGAGGGCACCAGACCTTAAAACCAGCTGAGCGCTGCAAAGAAAACACAGCAAAGGGATCTTTGTAACAATCTCAAGGAGCCGCATCATTCTCCACTCCATTTGGGTGCGGATGGCACCATCTACAACACTTAAATGCGGAGGCCTTTTGGACAAGAGGCTGCAAGTATCATACCTATTGACGCCGTATGTCAATCCAAATCAAGTTTACTCGTAAATCCTGACGCCGAGGGCTATTGTCAAGAATATATGGGTGGGGGCTTGAGATTAATTGTATTTTACTACAAGAACTTACATCACAGGATTGATTGATCACGCCCATTTTATTTCTTCCCTGCAAACGATTCTAAATAGGTAGTCCAATCGTCCGTTTCCTTCTTGTTCGCACAGTTTTGGTCATTTACTTGCAACCAAACTACTGGTCCGTTTAAAGGAGTTCGTTTTCCCCTTCCGTTAACAATTAACAAGTCATGCTTGTTTATAATCTATAAATATAACAACTCTACAAGTCTAAGAGCCTGCCTCAATATACGCTGGCAGACATCTGTTTTTTGCTTGCTGCCACTTGTTTGCATTGAACGCGTCCATCTGAGTTCTTATTGTGGGCATCCTTTTTTAATTCCTAATAGTCATGAACAATATCTGTTTCATCTTTCGTCTTCTCAGCAGGTAGTCTTCTCAACAGAAGGCCAATCAAGCCTGCCTGCAACCTCCTGCGAACCTTCTGCAAACCTCCAATATTAACATTTCCTTTCTTTAAGACAATGAGGGATTCTACCAGAGAGCCGGGTGACAGGGTGACCGGCAATAGTGAGAACACAAAATGTGTGTATTGAATTGAAGGGGCTACCACACACGTCACTTCATCAAGTTGGAACTGACCTGACAAATTAATTTCACTAGCTCCATTTAAGTCCCAGAGTACATTAGTAGTAACTGGACCCAACAAACTATACCTCTAAAGAAAGAAAGAGAAGCTACGCTGGTAGTAAAGACACCTGTACCCTAGCAAGAAAGAGCCCACGGGCCAGGACTGGCATGTTGATCTCGCATATCTTGCCAAGCACATGGTCTTTCCACTCCAATTCTAGTGCAATGATCCTTGTATTCAGCTTTCTTGTGAAGTCTCCAAAGCACTAGAAAATCACTGGAAAGGCACGCCGATTTGACGCGTGCCTCCTGACTCAGGCTGTTCTGGATCCTATATAATATATATTATATAATATATAATATACCTATAATAATACAACATAACTTGGCATGATCTTTGGGGACGTGATTACAGAGTTGGACATCCTACGCGCCCTGGCACTCTTTTTCCCTAACTGGAAAGGCCGGTGGTACAATGACGGTACTGAGTAGGCAAGAAGATATCGCTGGTCTGCTGCTAAAATTACTGGTCAAGGAATTCCTTAACCTCCGCAGCTCGACCGCTGATATCTGGTAGACCTCTCCTCAGGCATATTAAGCATACCAAAAAGCAATAATGAAACCAACAAAGTTGTAAACAATACAAGTAAAGTCAGGGAGGACTCTAAGATGTCATGACCAGCAGCTGTATCAGGCAAAGTACAAGACATAGCGCCACCAAACTTAAGGCGTGACAAAGAGGGAGAAAGTTGTTGCTACGGCTTACGTAGTTCCTTCATACTATTTGTAAGTAATTACAGGTCATTCTTAGCTTCTCTGAAGGTCACGCAGTTTCCAGAGTTGCTAATCAATAAGGTCTTATCGGTGGCTGCTTTTCAAAGCTTGAGGGCTGTGCAACAAATAATCTGTCAAAGAAGTCCTTTATAACTCGTTTAACAAACATCCAGATACGCCATTCAAGTTCCGTCGAAATGTAGCTGAAATCATTGCACGCATGTTAAAATTAGTAGTGTAATGATAATACAATCCCATCAAAACAATATCCGGAGGGGAGGGCAAGCTCAAATAGCAACAGCATGTTTAGCCATAAGGCGCAATGAATACAACTACAGGCATGTCTCTTCACCTGCTGATTGATTTTATATATTTACACTGGTATAGAAATAGAAGCAACATGCTATGCGACCAAAGATGTCAGTGCACGTTGCAGGGCCTCACTGTGATCATCACCATCGTGGTCACCACCCTTTCTTTTTGCAAATTTTACACCAGCAAGCATGTACCAGGGGCCGGTGCGCGGCTCTACGTAGCCATCAAGGGGGGTTTGCTGCAGCACGTTCCCTCCACAGCCGCCATCATTGGTTTCGTTAGCTGCGCTTCTTGCATCTGGGGCACTATCGATGAAGAATGCCTTGCCCTGCTCCTTCAAGCGCCTGCCAAGTTGCGTGATTCAGGGGAAGCAAAGGCAGCATAGAGACGACCATTTGCGCGTTTAAATAGGCAGCAAATATGTCAGATACCAACACATCTGTTTTATTATTGCATGCAAGTTCAGAAATAAAAGATCGAGCAACGTTTTCCTTTAATCCCTAACTGGCCACCAGCCCCATTAACTACACAAATCCTCTTTAAAATTACAGTTGTATCACCTCCTCACTGATTAATCAATCATGCAAAGCTTTGCAATAAGCAGGAAAGAAGCCCAACCCCGTTCACCTGATGTGCCTCTTCACCTTAGCTTCAGAAGAATAGGTGCCAAATGGAAGGAGACAAAGAGAGTAGTCGGATACCCTGGAGGCAGACCGGTGACATTAGTAGGTACCTGGCGTTGCGTACTTTGGGCTTCAAATGAAAGAAATACCACTAATAATCCCTGTCATTTTTGGCTGATGCTTCTTGCTGTTTGACTCTTAGAAGTTGTCAGGGCATTTGAGCAGTTTTTGGTAAAGACTTCCTGCTAGTGCACCTCACAATGTAATCAAATAAGACCTTTACAATCTTAATCAATAAAGAAATGCTTTCACAGATGTACATTTTTATTTGGGCCAGGAGCGTGTTTGAATAGAAATACTTGGTATGAAGGGTTGTAGGGGAACCAGCCCAGACGTGTCAATTAAACATACATCTATCTGGTGTAAGTAATTGAACGGAAGCATGGAAGCCCGATGTGGCGTGGAGACGAGGATGGTGCAAGTAATTGGACAGAAGCATGAAACCCGTGCAAGACACCCGCTACACCACTAGTGGGTTCAACCAGCAATAAAACACAAAAGTGCTCTGCTAAAATAATTTGCAGATGCCGAGACAACGAAGGCCGTAACCTAGTTCGTAGTGTCGTGGTAGAGAAACTTGCACTAAAGCAATTGCTGACTGGTGAACAGGGAGGATGCCTGCACTCACACAAGCAAAATGCTAATTAAATTATGAACAACAAAGAGCTGACTGGTGAACAGGGAGGATGCCTGCACTCACACAAGCAAAATGCTAATTTAAATTATGAACAACAAAGAGCTGACTGGTGAACAGGGAGGATGCCTGCACTCACACAAGCAAAATGCTAAGTTGAATTATGAACAACAAAAAGCCGAGGAATTTTAAGGAACAAACAAAGAACGCACCTATAGCCAAGCTGCTGTGCATGTGCGATTGTGTTGCACGGGTTTGAAAAGGAGGAGAGGAGCAAAAGAGCGTTGTCAAACTCCGAGCTCAGCAGGCGATTGGTTAGAGATGCACCGTCATAGCCACCCCAGATGGATGGCTGAGAAGTGAGAAGTGAGAAAGCAGACTGATTTATATTTTGATGTTTGTTCAGCCACGGTGACATTGCAACCTCCAAATTGCGAGCGTTTATTTACCTCAGGGTGCACAAACGTTTGTGCTTGATATATCAACACTCTTCTGAGTAAAAGCTGCTGATGCTGACATGGCAGTCATAGTTCTGTTGTTTAGTCAGAAAGGAAATCATCTGCCTAGTATGTTGCGGAAGTGCTCACCATAAGGATGTCATCATCTTCAGCAGGCAAGTACGGAGGATTGGCAATCAGCCAGGATTGATCAGGGAGGCCTGCAGGGTCCCTCGAAAAGGCTGCTACTCCCTCAAAAAAGCAGCTCGCTGATACACGGTAGAACTCGCTGCATCCGTGCTTTTTAATATTTGCTGCAACAAAAGACGTTGGGTCCTAAAGCAGGGTAAGGGTGAAATTTTGGTGCAGGATGGACTTCTTCTGTGGACATCATTGTGAGTATGATGGGGTTGCACAATTCGCGTTGCTGTCCTGGACCAAAAATAAATATGAACACATCCTACTGACGTCATTGTACCTTCAGCTATTTCAGCTGACGCCTGAGAGACCTCAAAGCCTTGGATGGCAAAATTGGCCTGAGAGCCCTCCTGAAATAGCAAGAAGTGCATAAATTTGGGATGCAAGAGGGGTGCAGGCTAAGAGAGAGTCAGCCTTTTTACCAACTGCTGATGTTTCTGCTGCTATTTTTTACTTGCCTTTGCTGCGCTGCGGATGGATTCTATCACAGGGCCACCATCTCCACTGCCAAATTCAAGGCACGTCACATGCCTGTGCATAGGCAAGAATTTTCTAAGGTTGAAGGATCTCTGGATCATGATGAGAAAATTTCCTTGAGTATGGCCCTCTAATTTGCCGAGCAAACGAAGAGGCACGCACACTTTCCAGCGAACTTACGAACTTACCTCTTTTGGCTCAGCAGCAAATTTTTTAGGCACTTTGAGTAGAAGGTGCTCTCTTCCGGGCATATGAACACCTGTGCAGGGAAGTGTTGCTGTTCTGATGCGCATGATATCACGAGGCATGACGCCTAAGTACATGTTATTGCCTGGTACGACGCATGCAGTTCCTATTGTACTGTTGTGAGCTATTGCGTACCTTTCCTGGTGACATTTTTGCCCCACTACTTGCAGCCGAGCAGCGAACGGCTTTCTTTGGGTAGTGCTGAAGCCTGGGGGTCAGCATTGCTAAAACAAAATTTAAACTATTGAATATTCGATACGTCATGCTCGCAAAAAATACCTTTGGGTGTCCCTTCTTTTCCTTCGGACGTTCCCCTGCGCACATAGCCAATCGACGCTTTGCGTACGTGTGCTCACGCAAACGCCTGCCAACAGCTCGATACCAGACAGAGCAGTCGGACCTCGACCCCGAACAAAATGTGTGGAGCCACAGTATTGCTTTGAATTGTTACGATTTGGCATATTATTCGTAACACCTGATGTTCTCATGCAGACTGCCATCGATTACGACACCGCAGAAGTAGGTGACTTCATGAATCAGATCAGTGTTTTGTCGCACAGCGCACTACCCACACATGCATGCAACGACTGCATAAAACACGCTCCTTCTAAATGCATGTCCTTTTTCAGCAATGACAAATGACCTGCATAAACACACAGGAAACCTTCAAAGTCATGCTGAGGGCGCTTGCGCTGGACCAGAAAGTACTGGAATCCCATTCTCCTGAGCGTGCGCAGCTAATGGTATGCAAATGCCAGCAGACAAAAGTGGCTTCTTGCACGTATGTAACGGATATAGAGTAGCTGTATGACCTGAGTCTATAATCCTGTACAGCCCTTGTCCTTGCATTTTGGATGAATGCATAAACCGTGGAGCGGTATTCTGGTGGTCTTTGAGCAGTTTTCAATGTCATATGCTGGAGGTGCTTCACGTCACTCTGCTAACAAGGCTCATTCTCTTTGTGATTAGGTAGTTGAAGCAGCAGTCGGTGCGGCTCAAGCTGTTGCGTGGTCAAGTAGTGCAATTACAAACAAAGGGTTGGCGAGCATGCCAGGTATTTGATGCTTTTTCAAAGTAGCAACCCTGTAGTTTCAGGTGTTTTCTTTCCAAGAAGTGTGGATATTGTCACAAATTGTCTCTTGAGCTGCATAACCAAGCTCAGCATTCCAGCTTGGCTGAAATCCCATATCTTGACATTCCTGCCAGGCCGCATGCTGCATAGCAATGGTGCTCTGATAGATGCAGCAGCAGCAGCAGCAGCAGCTGGAACGATTGCTTCAAATACCTTTGGCACAGGTGAGGGGTAAGGAATGCTGACACTGTTGCTGGGTAGATGCTATTGCCGCGTTTGGTACAGGTGAGGGTCAAGGCAATGCAGATACAGGTATAGGTGATATTAGTATAGGTTATGTAATATATTGAAATTGGTATAAGGTAATATAGGTATAGGTATACATGTTGCTGAAGCATCTGCTTTTAATGCGTTTGGTGCAGGTGGGGGTCAAAGACATGCAGACAATAATGTTGCTGGATTGTCTGCTTTAAATGCGCTTGGTACAGGGGGCAGGGGGCAAGGAAATGCAGACGATAATGTTGCTGTATGTAGCTTTAGACTTTAGACGGTAATGTTTCTGTATGTAGCTGCTAGACGATGATGTTGCTGGATGTAGCTTTAGACGATGATGTTGCTGGATGTAGCTGCTCACGTTACCAAATTTGCCTGATCAGACAGACACCTACACCCTCAGATAATCTGCCCACTTACATAAAGCACACTGAAGCATTGTTAAACTTGCTTGCAGCTGCGGATCCATACACTTCTAAGCTTCACATTATTATATATAGAACCAAATGCATATACAATTTAAAGCATTGCTGTATTTCACAGCAAGCTCAATCAGGCCTTGCAGCATGTTGTTCTTTTACGGCTCATTCAATAGGCGGAGGAATACAGATTTTGGAGCCATTGGACACAACATAAAACTAAACTTGCCTCTAATTATCCAGATATAATACAAATGGACAAGAAAAAGAAGCATGCACTTTTGAGCGAAAGTGCATTACACAAGTCACTCGCCTGCGAGAACTAGAGTTCTTCTGCAAGCAGAGAACTCTGCAGATTCCTAACATCAAATGCAGAAGGAGGAAGTGTGTACACTGGACTTTCAGCAAGAGACGCCGCCCACCTGTTTCTGCAGCGTATTCTCTACAGGATCAACAGGCTCAACCATTTCTGGTGAGTCCAGCTGATGTGAGATCTTAAAAGTTTGTTGGGTCTAGGCTGCAATATTAATCAGCTGTATCCAAACAGAAACTTATGGAGCGAGACCTAATAAGCAATACACGACTTGCAATTAAGGCCTTAATAAGGAGCATTGTCCATCACGATATTAATCGTGGCCATGTCCTCCAATTGCTATAAGTTGTTGCTTTGATCTCTTATTGGTGTAATTAAACTTCAAGCTAAGGCTGCAAGAGCCAAGCAGTTGTGTCTTTCCCTAGCTGTTTCAGTCGCACCCTTATCTTCACGTACGCCGCCTGGTGCTGATCAGGTTTGATGACCTGGACAACTACATAAACGAAAGGAGCCTGGTGATTGCTGCATTGTGCTGTTCCATTGAAGACGCATGGGCTGAGTGGGAGTCGTTGCAGTTTGGACCAGACAGAATAAAAGCATTTCAAAAGGTACGCACTTTTTATTTGTTGAGTCACAATTTATCAATTTCACTTAAGGCACCTGTGCTTTTAAAGCAACACATTTATGACATCGCTATTGGATACTAGTCACTAATAATTTTGCAGCACAAGCGCACTGCTTGCCTCTTTTACTGCCTGAGTGGAATTTCTGTCTTGCTGCGTCGGTCACATGCAGATGACTGTCGATGAAGTGAAAGCGGAGCTCGAGCAGCGGTACACACGGGATGTGGACCCACCACAGAGCGCGCTTGGAGCCTACATTGCTAACGACATGCAGATTGAGGGCTACAAGTAAGCACCCTTTAAAATCTGCAAGGATGTAGTTTGGTTATTGACAAATATCAGCCATGAGTGCACCCTTTGAAATATGCAAGGATGCAGTCTGGTTAATGACAAATATCGGCTGCTTATATGTGGCTCTTTTGTGTCTAAATACCATTGGTGTACGTGCTAAATGCCCCAAACACATGCATTGTTATTTGTTTGCAGGCAGCTCCTGGCTATGGCCTCACTCGACGGCTTGACTGAAGCTTCAAGGTTTGTGTACTTCTGCCTCATGTTAAGTTCTTGCTGGGTCTATGTTGCCCTTGACCTCCTCCATCAATGGCCTTGAAGCCAGAGCAGCCCCTCCATCAGTGGCCTCACTGCGTATCATAAGCAGGTCATTGTTTGCTGCAAGTGCTAAGTTGAGTTCAATCCAAAAAAGAAAGTGTCCATCACATCTAGGCAACCAACGCCTTGGCAGGTGGTACCTTTTTCCTGATGCTTGATTTTTCCTGTCTGTTTTTTCTGCAAATTGCAAGTAATTTTTGATATCTGGATGTTTCAAAGCCCAAATTTTCAGCACGCTAACACCAATACGCAAAGCTGGATAAGAAAAAATCCTGCCATGCGGCTCGCTCTTGCAGACAGAGCCGCGTGTGTGCCGGGGCTGCAAACCAGGTCTCTAATGCTGTTTTCAGAGTGCTCATTGAGGTGGGTTGGTCAGCACCTACTTGCTGGTTCTATATTTGTTAAGGAAGTGTCAGTGTAGCTTCATCATAATTTTAGGGTGCTCGTTGAGGTGGCTCAACATCCACTCGCTGGTTATGTTGTTAAGGGTGAAAATGGAGTCTTCGCCACAATTCCACGTTTGTCCTAGCCAGACATTGCTGCAGTCAAGAAGTGTGTAGGAGTTCGACTGTTGACGGATGCGTAGAAATAGCGCAACGTATAACTAAACATAAAATAGAGACTTTTCAAGGGCATGTTGTCCTATAGCCAATGACAATGTGTGTTGTTTTGTTTGGACCCCAAAGCCTAATTGCACACGCCTCAGCAAACTAGTTCCAGTGCTCCAGTAAACTAGTACCCCAGTAAATTAGTACTCCAATAAACGAGTTCCAGTGCTCCAGTAAACTAGTACTCCAGTAAACTAGTACCCCAGTACTCAGTAAACTAGCTCCAGTACTTCAGTAAAATAGGTCCAGTACTGCCTAAACCTGCCTCAATCCTTGTTGTACACGAGTGTCCGTTCAGTGCGGTCAGAATGCGTAGAAAGACGCACCTGTGGCAGAGTAGGCGGTGAGAGGGGCATTGTGCTCAATGCACACGCACGTTTTCTCCACTGCTAGTTAGCACAAGGTCCTTCAAGCTTGAGGCCCGCCTCTTGTGCAAGCATATGTACGCCCTTATCATACATCAACACAGCCTTCTCCAATATCCCACCCAGGAGTACGGCAGTGGAAATCTGTCAAAGAAGCACTCTACTTTCTTTGCATCCATGATGCGGGAGCTAGGATTGAGTGAGCAGCCAGAAGAGTACCTAGATGCTGTCCCGTGGCAGGTAGTCAGGAGGAGCAGATGACATTGCACCAATCATCCTGTTGCCACAGAGAGACAACAGTGCTCTCGATCTCTTACTCAAGCTATTATCCAGTTGCCAACAGATATTCAACAATGCTTTTGATCTTCTATCTAACTTGTTTACATCCTCATGCATTGACTTTTCAATTGAACGCCCATGCAACATGGATGATTGCTCTTCAACGAGCTGGTCATGCTCTCTATGCTGCAGGCTCTGGCTGGGACTAACCACAACTTCTTGCTCACTGAGACACGAAGGGGCTATCTGAGGGTGCGTGTGTGCACTATTTTAGCAGACCAAGCCTGCTCTGTGTTTGTCTGCAAGCATATGTTTCTTTTGTATCCATTTTTTCTGGATTCCATGCTTGTGCGCTCTGTGACGCAATTACCATTTACCCCTGCAGTATATGGGAGGCCTTACTTACTTCGAGGTGAGATGACATAGAAATCTGCGCGATCTTGGCTAGCTTAGAAAAATGCAACTGTTATACTTTGGCTCAAAGAAGCGGCCTTTGGTTGTTAAAAAATCTAGCCGTATTTTCAAGCTCTTGCTCCCATATGTCCAGCAATTCACTTAGCTTGCCTGCTGTAGCTGTTGTGCTGCAGATTGTGGGGCCTGCAATATACAGAAATTATTTGGCTGCAGCAAAAAGGCTTGGGCTTGCTGAATCAGCATCATCATATTGGTAGGTTTTTCGCTGACCCAGTTGTTACTTTTGCACTGCCAGCAGTCCATTGTTGTTTACTGGATATTTGTACAGCTACAGTCTTCACTAGCACTTTTACTTCCCCCACTTCCCAGTTGTCGTACTTGTCATGACCAGCAGCTGTATCAGTTACAGTACAAGACAGATAGCGCCACCAATTCACGCAATCCTTCACAACAAAACTGGCTACGCCCGTAGAAATCACGGAAAAATATCCAATCTTCAATCGACCAAATTACCCTGAACCAAACATATGCCTCTGCCAGACTTAAGGCGTGATAAACCATTTACGGTTGCGCCAGCTCAACACATAAATTTAGTTGCCTGCTCGCTGCAGGGCTCTGCACATAAAGGAGGACGAGCGGCACGGAAAGTGGATGCTGCAAGACGCAGCGGTGCCTTTGGCAGAAATGTAAGGCATCCTCCACTATTTCCTTGCACTTGATGAACGTACGAAATAAAGCGCACCAAGTCAGGCAAATTTTTTCCTTTCAAAGTTTGCAACTGAAAATTGAAAGTCTCTGCTATGATGTCGCTTTTGCAAATATAAAAACCTCTATACCTACATACAATGTATTTTGTACTTCATATGAATATGCGATTTTGAATCCTAAATGTCTAAGAAGCACCCCGATGCTGCAGGTATCCTGAGCAGGCATGGCAAATCCTTCAAGGATATGATCAAGAGGTGTTCATGTCTAGCAGAGCGGCAGGCAAGATACTGGAAAGCCTGAGGTGAGTTCTGTGGTTTATTTATACGTTGTTGGTATTTCAAAGCTGTTTTATTACTGCAGACAATCTCCTTTGCAGGCCTTATTCTTGGTTTCTTACTACAAAACATGATACATTGTCAAGCATGCTGTTCTTTGTATCTCCTGAACTTAAATCTGTAAAGATAATTACATTAATGTCTTTCATGACTTTTTGCAGGCAAGCAGACGAGGAAGGATTTCGCATTTAGCGCTTTGATGGTACCACTTTTGGCTTTTCATGTACCTATTTCGTGTCAGCTGTCGTTTGGTCAGTGCTTTTGAATAGCGTTAGCATTTCCTCGATGCATCCTCCATCTACACACCCCACCAGGTGTCAATCAAACCCAGCACTGTATAAATTGTAAATGGATGCAAAACCTTTCTGCGTTACAGACGGTGCTGGTGTAAAAAGATAAGCAGCTTGGTTGAGTGAGTTTGCGCACGCTATTGCACTTTTTGAAATCATAGAATTGAAATCCCACGAAAATAGGAAAACAAGTTAATCAAAATGCTGCAGGTTCCCATCCCTCAATCATTTAGTCCTGACACTCATTTCCATTGATTATCTGTGAGAAAAGCCTTCTGTCCCCCCTACAAACTTAGTCAAAACCATATGTTAGGCCTATATAGCAGTCAGTGTTCCACAGCAATCAGTGCTGCCAAGGCGGTCCAGCCATTGAAAGGGTGGCTGCCAGAGCCCCTACCGTTGGTATCATCGTACTGCTCGTACAGGTATCCCTTGTTGGTGAATTGGGTCTCCAAGTTCTGCGGGTGTAATCGAGCGAGTGTGCAAAAACGAAATGGTCGTGCGAAAGCTTCCCGACGATTGGAGGATGCAAAAGATGGCCAGTGGAGGATACAAAGATGGCCAGTGGAAGATACAAATTTTGCAAGTGCGGTCCAAAGCGAACAAACGAGTGTTGCAATGTTTCACACTTGTGTTTTACAAAGCGCGCATGAGTGGCCTGTACCCCCCATATTGAACGTGCACCCTATTTTTCTTGTTTGTTGGACTGTGTGTATCATATGTTGTGCCTCTTGCTGAGAGCGAGCCCCTCTGCTCTCTCTCCTTATTTCCCTCTTTCAATTGGAAGGAAAACTTTTACCCTTATCCGTATTTGCAGGACTGCCATTCCGCCGTCAACAAATCCATCATCAAATGAGCACATTTATGAAAGCATGCATCTGCAGGACTGCCATTCTGCCATCACCGAATCCATCATCAAATGAGCACATTTATGAAAGCATGCATCTGCAGGACTGCCATTCTGCCATCACCAAATCCATCATCGAATGAGCACATTCATGAAAGCATGCATCTGCAGGACTGCCACTCCGCCATCAACAAATCCATCATCGAATGAGCACATTCATGAAAGCAAACACCCTCACTTTTGTCCCCTGCAGTCCACGGGGGAAACTGTGGAAGTGAGTGAAAGGGCCCTCCATTTCTCCTGACTTTCAAAGGAGTTGTTGCTAAACGGTTGAAAGTAATAACATACCCATGTGCTAAGGTCATGTGTAGGGTTGGCCAGAATCATATATATACATGGTATATACGTTATTTTTGGCAGGCAAATCCCGAAATATACAGTCATATACGGTGTATGTATACGGTTCTGGCCAACCCTAGTCATGTGGCATAGTCAGTGGTCGGCCAGTACAATGTTTTCCTCAGACAAGAACACAAAGTATGTATGCCACCAACCAAAGCCAAATGCTCGTGCAGCTGCATGCAAGCGTGTGTCACCTGTGGTTTTCGTGGGCATCATGGTTGACAAATTCCCTGACTTTTGCTTCCTTAGACTACAGCGTAGCAAAAATCACAAAGGCTGGCCAGAACTACACATGTAGTCAATCATATATATGAAAAAGAAAAGAAAAAAGAAAAGACTCCGCTGGTAGTGATGACACAGCCAGCATGATTAAGGGAGGGGGTTACTTAGGTGCCCGCACCAGGCAAACCCCCACCATGTAAACAATTAAAAAGAAAGTAATGTGGGTCAGGGGGGTTGTGTGCCGTAGCACCCGGACCCAATCCTTGACTGTTGTTGCTTGTGTTATATTGCAGTGCATACTTTGTTTTTATGAGTGCAGATGCATGTCTGATGGAGTGTTCTGGTGATGACAATATATATATGGTGCATTTTGGCAGGGAAGTCACCTTATATATGGTCAATATTTGCGGTGTGTATTATATACCGCGGTCAATATATGCGGTATATATATACGATTCTGGCCAACCCTAAAATTTCCGCATTTGAAAGCGGCTCATCGCAGCCGCATTTCAGAGTACGGTGTCTGTGCTTCTTGTACGACCTGAAAGCTGAACAGCTGATTCAAGCTTCCCAAAGCCATGTCCTCACACAGCTGTGTGCGAGCACATTGCGTGTGCTTTTGGTGTTTTGTGCACGACCAAAGTCCTAAAGTCTTAAAGTTTTAAAGTCTTGACACCCGATTTTTGTTTTCCTTGGCCAATGCAGCAAGTGCAGCTGACCGAAATCAGATGCTCACGTCACATCATCACATCATCACATCATTGAGCGTGTGGTGCCTGTATTGCTCGCACGGCCTAACAGATTGAATACCCAGGATGGCCTAACAGATCGAATACCCAGGATGGCCTTACATATAAAATACCCAGGATTTAGGCTCCCTATACCATAACGTTGCAACTGCCACTCACCGACAATAGATGCTCACGCAGCTGCGTATATGCATTTGCTGCTTGAGCTTGGTAAGGACCCTCCAGGCTGGCGTAATGCTTCAGGGCCTGCGAGCACATGTTGTGCACGACACATGACAACAAATATAAATAAAAAAGTGAAAATTAATCCGTCTGTATCCGGGACACCGATCTGGACATTCGGAGAGAGCATGCATGTTGCATGCTGTTCATAAGGTAAGGTAAGGTAAGGTAAGGTTACTTCACTATATGCTACACATGACCATTGGCCAGCGTGCGAGCTGCTTTTATTTATCATGATTACAGCATGCTACACATAACCATTGGCCAGGTTGTTGGCCCTCCCTCTTGAGAGGAAAGGTTCTAGGTGGTGTCATTTACGCGCAAGACACAAAAGTAGGGTTGGCCACAACCATATATATACGGTGTATATACGTTAGTTTTGGCAGGCAACTCCCAAAATATACGGTCATATAGTATGTATATATACGTATAAACAGTACATATATATGCGGCTCTGGCCAACCCTACACAAAAGCCAAGACCAACTCAGTGGACAAAGACCTACCCATACATACCCAATCCATACAAATGCCAACCTGGAGGGACACCAAACCACATGCCAGACTTCACGTCCCCGTTAAAAATTGTAAACAGCGCATGCTGCGTTTCAGACAACACATGCTGCTTCTGCAGTCCTAGGAATGTCTTTGACTCCATAGGCAGTAAGTGGACTGGGGAGCTTTGCAAACACACGGCTATGCATGGTTTTGGCCTCGGCACCCTACCTGTAAGGCAAGGTAGTTGACATTCACCCACACTTGGCCACGCCAGTAGGGCTTGTCACTGGGTGTGTTGTGCTTCTTGTACATGGCGGAGGTAGCAGCTAGAGACCTACAGTGTGTGTGTGTGTTCGTGTGTTTTTCTGCGTGTGTGTGTTAGTGCGTGTTTGTGTTCGTGTGTGCGTTGGTGCGTGTGTGTGTGTGTGCCCACATGCAGCTGTGCGTGTGTGTTGGATCACCAATGCACCTTGAGGTACCGTGCTCCATCCACAGCAAATCACCATCCAAGCCGTGAGTGCACCGAAGTATTTTCCAGCTGAACTGCTCTTACACACGCGCATGCATACACACGGACACATATATCCAAGTACTCTTACACACGCGCATGCATGCACACCGATACATAAAACCAGCTAAAGTGCTCTTACACACGTGCATGCATACACACCGACACATATGTCCAGCTAAAGTACTCTTACACACGCGCATGCATGCACACCGACACATATGTCCATCTGCTCCCTCCCCACCTTAAGCCATACTCCGTCCACAGCAAATCACTATTCGTCAAATGCTCCAGGGTGGCACCTAGCTGTGTGCTATCTGCTGGCAGCAGCCGCATAAGGAGTGGGAATAGAGACACGTAGCCAAAGTGGGGCACGAGCTGGGGAGAGGGCGGGGTGGCCACACGCATTGCAGGGCCCTGAGGAAGAGAACACAACATTTTGAATGACAGGGGCCGTTGATCTCAGATCGTGTTGATCGTCTAGGGCTGCACGCATTGCAGGGACCTGAGGAAGAGAACACAACATTTTGAATGACAGGAGCCGTCGATCTCAGATCGTGTTGATCGTCTAGAGCTGCACGCATTGCAGGGACCTGAGGAAGTGAACAAAAGAACAAGGGACAGTTGTGCGATAGGGGCGGTCATTCCGAGGTCAATTTGATCACTTAGGGCATGTGCTTCTGTAGGGAGGGGGGGGGCCACACGTATTGCAGGGGTTTAAAGTCTAAGCGTTGAAAAGGGAGAGGGTTGTTGGTTAAACAGATGCGTGGTCATATTGTGGTCAAATAGAAATCAATTGGGGCACCTGCTTGTTTTTAAGGTAGGGGGGATGGTCATTCACACTGCAGACAAATCGTTGTCATTCAGAAGATAAAAGCCTACGACTGTGTGCACGTGCGTGCGTGCGTGCGTGCGTGCACACACACACACACAATACACACACACACACACTCTCAGCCCAAGGCAGAACAGCACACAGAAAATGCTTTGTTAAGTGCGCTTTGTGGGAAAGCGGTGTGCACTATGAAGCATGCGCCTCTCGATTCTCTTATTCCCCGCATACTCACACTGTACGAGCGGCGCTGCAGTTTGACCTCCTCTGTGTGGAGGCCCCAGTCCAAGTACATGCTGGTGTCAGGGTTCCAGTGCAGGGCGTTCAAAGTGTCAAGGTCTGTGTGTGTGTGTGTGTGTGGGGGGGGGGGGGTGTATGTGTGTATGTGTGTGGTGTGTGTGTGTTTGCATGTGTGTTTGTTTACATGTATGCAATTTGAAGAGATAAGGCTTCTATAGCAATGGAACTAAGGTGACCAGCACGCCATCACAAACAATTGCGCACGGGAGCTCGTCGTATCCTGTGAGTCCTTGGCTGACACATCGAGCGCCGCTTCAATGCAAACAACTTGGCTCCCCCACCTTCGCCCCTCCCTCTCCTTTCACCCCCCCCCCTCCTTCACCGTATCTCCCACTCTCACACCCCACTAATGAGCAAACAATGAAGTGTTCACCTGATGGACAATGAAATGCTTGCCTGACAGAGCCTTGTGCATGGTTACATACATAAGAACACAACATAATGCTTGCCTGACAGACAACAAAATGCCTACCTGACAGGCAATGGAGTGCTTGCCCAACAGAGGCTTGCGCGTGGTTACTTACATACATCTGTCTGACAGACAACAAAATGCTCACCTGACAGGCAATGAAATGCTTGCCTGACAGAGGCTTGCGCGTTATTACATACATAAGGACACAACAGAGTGCTTGCGTGTTAGACAATGCCTGACAGACTACAAAGTATTTACCTGATAGAGCCTTGTGCGTGGCTACGTAAGAACACAACAGAGTGCTTGCGTGTTAGACGATGCCTGACAGACTACGAAATGTTTTCCTGACAGACTACGAAGTGTTTACCTGATAAAGCCTTGTGCGTGGCTACGTAAGGATCCACCTTGCTTGATGGCAGGCCTAAGGAGATGCCGGTGGTGGCCATGGCCTCGCTGGCCAGCGCCTGAGGGTGTAAGGGATGCATCCAGTTCCAAATGCATGAGTTTGTGGTTAATGCACTGGCTTGACTGTATGGGAGGTACGTTCATGGCTGCTAGTACACTGGCTTTATTGGCGAACAGATGAGGGTCAACAGAGATTTGTACAAGGTGTTTCTGGTAAGCACACCGCTGACGTATGGCTGCTATCTAAGTTCATGGCTCTACTGGCAAACACATGAGGGTCGACGAAGATGTGTACAAGGTGTTTGAGGTAAACACGCAGCCGACGTATGGCTGTTGGTGCACGGCAATACCGGCAAGTGCCTGAGGGTCAACTAAGACGTGTACAAGGCGTTTTTGGTAAGCACACCGCTGACGTATGGCTGCTATCTAAGTTCATGGCTCCACTGGCAAACACATGAGGGTCGACGAAGATGTGTACAAGGTGTTTGAGATAAACACCCAGCCGACGTATGGCTGCTGGTGCACAGCAATACTGGCAAGTGCCTGAGGGTCGACATCAACGTGTACAAGGTGTTTTTGGTAAGCACACCGCTGACGTGTGG
>Ga0307968_1000654_pt1 | contig 25939 bp, 35 predicted proteins | sample OrgLakmetagen650_FD_201834 | JGI IMG/M metagenome (GOLD analysis project Ga0307968, IMG submission 201834) | Saline water microbial communities from Organic Lake, Antarctica - #650 | ecosystem: Environmental > Aquatic > Non-marine Saline and Alkaline > Saline | place: Antarctica: Organic Lake...
CTCAGGTGGAGGGTGATTCTTGCTACACGGCACAGCCATATCCACTGCAGACGGGCGAGGCTCTTCAAAAGTCCTCGCCACTCTGAAATGTCTGTGCAAATGATCATGCCAAACTGGAGCAGACTGCAACGACAATATTCTCCACAAACAGCAGCACGCCACAGAACCAGCAGCACAGATACCTCTGCGGCAATCTGACGCACCGAACTAGATCTACCAACCACTAATGCAAGGAGACCTGCCTCTTCCCCAACAAATGACCCTGCCTGCCGATCTATGTCCCCTGGCTATGAATAGCAAGGAGTTGAGAGAAACCCAAAAAACAAGTGCAATATATTGGCCGTAGGCTAAAGAATGTGTGGACATATCTCCTAATTTACAAGCACAACAGACACAAGGGCAACATAAGCTGCTTGTGACATATTCACTAAAATACTTTGCAAATCTTCATACCGTCCTACCAGGTGCGATGGGCACCTTTTTACACATACAATAAATCCACTTTATTACAGTGTCACGCTCAATTGTTGGTAGTGACGAATCATGTGACAGAGCAGCTAGTTGGTTGACAGATGAGAGTTTTTGTATTTTGTTCAATAAGCTGGATGTGCCAGTATGCATCAGTCGTTGTGCTGAGTCGTATACTTTGCAGTGATAGTGATTTGATCTGACAACAGTCTTGGAGTTACTGGTCTAAACGCCTTTTAACCATCTGCACATACCCTTTCCTTTGCCATACTAATTGTGTTCAGTGTTCACAAAATCCGCGTTCTGTTTCTTCCTTTTGACAATCTGCAAGGTCTCCATCCCTTATACCATTCACCTGTCCTGATCTTCATTTATCTATCTCTTCTAAGTCTGCAGTTTTGGCATTGAAATAGAACCCTGTCCAAAGCGGCTCTTTTAAATTGACGTGGAAAGTACCTTGCTGCTGTTGTGATCATCCTAACCCAAGCATATTCATTATAATTGTTTAACCAAACCCGATGGCAATCAACGATTAATGCACGCTTGTTGTTCTCCTATTAAGTATGTGAGTATTAATACATGGCCCGCATCCTAGCACGGCTGTAATAACATAGAGAAGTAGGGTGTGCTGCAAAAACATAAATAGGAAGTTGTCAATGTCTGCATCCAAATTGGAATAAGAATATATAAAAGGTGCTACATGACAAAAGCAAATTAGATGGAAAACCCCTGTAATAAAAGTAAGTTTGCCTTAGCCAATCACGTCCCATACCTAAACAAATGCTCTCTTGCAAGAGGGACGAAGACCTGTCACAGAAGAAAATAGCACCTCACCATGAGCTTAAAATGCCATGCATCTCATAACTCTCACTGCAAGAGTTTCCTCTTTCCAAGGTATAGCTAGGCATTGGTGAAGGGAAAAAATTGGCAAAATTGACAGGAAATGAGAACCAGAACACCAGCATATCATAAATTTTAATTTGCTTCAAAAAGCCCCCCCAGTCCGCCTGCTGCCTTCTTGCCTGCTGGTTGGCTCCCAAGAGATTTGAGGCGACTACCTCCACCACGTGGCTTGCTGCTGTTGCCACTCTGTTTACGTACGTGGCGGAAAGATCATTCAGATTCAGATCATAACACTCCCGGCTAGCAATAATGTTAGGAATTGGAAACCTGCCAGTGCAGATACTTTTAACGACAGCAAACCACACATATAAATATGTGTCAAGCATACACACAGATTGGAGCACAAGGTAAGATTGTGGAAGCTCAAGGCTTGCCGTTGGCTGCTGGTGATTGCAGTAACAATGGCATGCTTGTGTCAGACTAGTGTGAGTGCCATCAAGAGATACTAAGAAGCTGGCCGCTCCTCTTTAAAGCAGAACAAGAAATGGAATTGAATTCAGCAACTGCCTTTACTACAAGCTTGCTGGACAGCATCATTTCCTGCTCAGACTTGTTCTGAGTAGTTGGATGATAATTCCAACAATAAACTCTTGATACATTGATCTGCGGGTTTTGGTACTCAACCTCACTTGCATAGGTTTCAGAATGCATAGTCAATAAAAGGCATACCGAGGCTACTTATCCATACAGCCAACGCACCTTTCTTCCCCCTTCGTTTGCTCCTTTGTTAGGTAGCAGCAGCGACCCTCCTCCACTCTTTGCACCCACAGTAGCAGCATGCTGGCTGGCCAGTAACGGTGCTGGAGGAGCAGGTGAAGTATTCATGTTAGAAGGCAAGGAGGGTGCGTCAGAAGATGAGCTTATATATGAATTCAGTACGTGGCAATGTACAAGCTGGTGGTTGCAAAATCCTGCTATGAAAAATGTGCAAAGGGGGGTAGGGAGACATGAAAGTGTTTTTATTTGTGTCGTCTGCTGTTGATGCAATTGCGCCAAAAGCAAGAAGGCAGGACATGAATGTGTACGGAATTAGCAAAGGTGAGCGGCAAATGCATTGGCACAACACGCAGGACCACAATGGAGCTCAAATTACCGCCATCGTTTGGATTCTGTGCCAACAGATGGGGCATGCGCTGTTGCTGCGAGCCTCCCCCTGCTGCTGCGCTCAGATCGCTCTTGTTGGTAGGAAGTAGTGCAGCACCACTGAACTTGGGCAAGGGGGCTGTACCCGCTGCAGTGTTGTGCAAGGCCTTGCCTTTGATTCCACCAAATAAGGAGCGCTTGCCAGATCCAGAGGCGTGCATGTCTGGAGCAGCGCTAGCTGGGGGGTGGGTGGCAGGGTTGCTGGGAGCGGCAGCATCCACCTGACACGTGTGTGACAACATGAATTTGTTCCATGTGATGGCTCAGGTTGCACTTACCCAGAAATCTCCAATGACAGCGTATTAAAATCAAAAGAAAAGATTGACAGTCACCTGCAACGTACATTCACCTTGAGCATTGTTAGTCTGCTTGCACAAAAGACAATGATCAAGGTGAATGTACGCCCACGCTTTTTCAGTCTGAGGGAAGCAGCACTCCTCCTTTCAAATTCGCAAACCTTCCTAACAGTCTGCATTGGATTAGGCACGGACATTAAATTGGCACACATGATCACAGAGGTACATGCACATGCCAAAGTAGGCTCTCTTTCTTTGTCGCATGGCAGTGACGGAGAATGTGATCACATGTTTTGCGTACAAGGCCAGGCTTTGCTTCCTTCACCTTCAGACGCTTTGCTGCTGCAGGCTGCTGCTTGTTCTGTGGAGTTGAGCCCTTAAACAGCCCAAAGATGCCACCGCCTTGGGTGCTGGGTGTGGGTCCACCCTCACTCTCATTGTCAGTCTCATCCACGTCGGCGTAGCGGCGAGCTTCCTGAGTTTGTTGTGTGTATACATGCGTAAATATGAGTGTGTATGTGTGTAAGTATGGGCACACGAGTGTTGAGTGGTGTGCAGCAGCGGCGTGCCATTTCAGGTGAAAGGATAAAAGCATAATGCTTTTCAAACCGCTACAGATCAGGGGCATGAGAAGATCGTAAAAAAGTTCAACAATTGAAAACAACCATCTAGGCAGTGGCTAATCTGATTAGGTGTCAAATGTTGGCTTGCTGCAAGAAGATGCTACCTTGTGCCTATCCTCAGTGGGGGCCTTGTCATGGAAGCGAGGAGGCGGCGGCTTCTGCAAGAAATTGTGTTAAATCACAGCTTTCATTGGACATGGAAGCGGGTGCAAAATGGGTAACAGAGACACCAAAGCGATTGGGAACTAAAAATGCTGCCTCTGCCTGCTTACCTCGGCAGCTATTGATCGTGATTACAAGCATTTCCTATCCCTGTCTTTTCCTTTCCTTAATACTCCTTTTTGGCGTACCTTGATGGCCGCCTGCTTATACAGTCCCTCCTCTGGTCTGCAATAATATTAGAGCAGTACAGAGCAGGAGGTCACGGTGATTTATTTTGGAAGCCTACATCATGTGGACTACACCGGAAGTAAAGCACAAAATGAGTTGGTCACAAATAAAGTGAGACATGACATGACAAGGTACTTTATGGCTTTAATTGCAATATCTGGGTTTTGATCAATGTTGGCGTTGCTTTGATGGCAAGCCTGTAAATAGGAAATTGCAACTGTTCTTGCATGTGCGCATCCTAAGACATACTTGGAGCGTGTTTGCAAGAGTTGTCCCCCTACTGCAGCTTGAGGCAGCTGTACTCTGCTTTCCAGCTTGTTTCTTAAGTCTTGGGCCTGCTGCTGTTGCTGCTCCAGCTGTGGGCAGTGCGCGCACACCGTGATGATAAATTGGTGGGGAGGCAAAGGGCAACAGTGATCTCGCACGGTACTTGTGTAGAGTAATTTGAAAGACTATCCAACTGGTGATCAAAAGCTTGTGCTCTGCAAATTCAAGATTTATCAGCCACGAGATAGCCTGAATGTACTTACAGCTTATAGAAGGAAGGGAAAATGGCTGCCACTTTATGCACAAAAAGAGTGAAAGCCAATACAGGCAGCACTAATCAATTTCAACCAGGTGTTCATAAGTGCTCACACTAGCCAATCCTTTATCCCTCCCCCCAAAATGTGCCGCACCTGTCCACGAATTTCTTCCACCTCCTTTTCCCTAGCCCTCATCTCGTCCCTCAGCCGAGCAATGGTGGCTGTGTCCTGCTGTGTCTGTTGCTGAGCCGCCACCGCGCTGCCAGCACCTTCTGCTGCCGCCACCTGTTTGCACAGTCAAACATTTGAGGCCTTGGTTGAAGTGTGGTTGAAAAGGCTGAAATTCAACCAAGCCAAGAAATCTTTGTTTGAAATCCCAGTTGCGTGCATTTTTAAAAACACACCACAAATCTCAGGGTCCTACCAGCTGCTGCCGCATGTCCACCAGCTCTTTCTCCAATTCCTGGATGTGAGCATTGTGGCCATCCAGGTGGGCCTGTGTGGCAGCGGTGGCCTGCCGGGACTGCGCCTGAGTGTTCTAAGAAGGATATGAAACATAAGATGAGGAGGCAAGGGTTGGCGTTGCAAAATAAGAGCGGCTTTGGAAAAGAGAGTGGTGAGCTGTTGTTGCTCCGCTCACACAAAATGATGGTATACGCAGTTTTCAAGACGTGTAATTAATGTACTCAGCAAGCAGGGTCGTTAGGAGAAATGAAAGTGAGCATGACTTGATCTTCCGGCATGTTAAGAAAAATGCAAGAGGATAGGGTTGCTCGCTCACAAAGCAATTGTGGACGTGAAAGAATTTTTTGGAAAAGGCAACCCTGTGATTAGTTTGATTAGTTTATGTGCTGAGTTCCAGACTTTGCAGTGACGGTGATTTGATCTGACAACGTGCTTAGAAAAAGGTCAGAAAGCGAACATGAATCAGGATGCAAAACAAACCCATCCGAGCGGTACTCACCTTCTCCACCTGGATCTGAACAGCAGCAAGCTCCTTTGCTACGACACACACATCCTCAGCCGCCTTTCTGGAAAACTCCAACTTCATGGACTCCAGCTGCTCAGAGGTCTGTGCGCTGAGAAATGCTGCCTGCAGCTGGAGCTTCCTGTCGGGCAAGCAATGTCAGGGTGCAATTGGCAGGTGTTTGCATGTTGTGCTGTGCCAATCATGCATCAATTTGTGCAGATAAGATGAGCGATGCGCGCCACATTCATTTGCACGCGCTTCTTCATGCTGGCATTGTTGCGAGTGCTGTGTGTGTGCCCACTGCCTTTCGCACTTGTCCCAGGCCTTGCATTAAACTAGTGCCTCACTTACTTCTCCCAAGCCACCTTTTCAGCGGCCAGGTCACTTGCAGACTTTCTGGACAGCTGATCAAGCTCTGCCTTGTGCTTGCTAGCAAGCTCTGACTGCAAGGCCTGCAGCAAAAAAAAGACGCTGTAATTTAGAGTATATGGGCCCAATAAGTCAGATATCAACAGTTCACTGAAGATCAGCTGGTATATGTTCTTCTTAAAGGTTCTCAAGCTGCTTTGCTCTTAAACTCAAACTCACACAACATTTCATCATTTGTAATCCTGGATGACAAGGACACTCACCTGCTTGACTTGATTGCTTGCTGCCTCAGCTGCAGACACCTTCTCTTCATTGGCCTTCCTTCTCACCTCCTGAATGAAGCACAAGTAAAACAAACGCTTTTAGCATGCATACACAACACGTGGATTTCTAGTCCTATTTACAAGACAGTGCCCTCTGGTTACACCTAGTATCCAAAAACAGCACTCCATGCATTCCGTGCATGCTTTGGAACATAGATTACTTGTCTCTTTATGGATGACTTGATTAGCCAGGGCAAAGCGCAAGTGGCTCCACCATTTTCCAAAGACGCCACAGTCCTTTTATAATGAACAAACCACATTATTTTCACATCACACCTGCAGAGTAGCTTCAGCTTTAGCCTGCTCCTTGGCCAGCAAAGAACGAGCTTCTTCCTCTTGCTTCTTTGCAGCAGCCTCAGCGGCCTGGAGATCCTTGATGTCGCTTTGCATCTGCAATTTGAGAAGGGCACACCGTGACTGCCAAAGAGCAAAACAATCATCTGTGGGAATATGGAAAGAGTGGAGTAAGCATATCAAGAGGCCCTTTGCTTATAACTAAAGCAGTTTCCCCCTGCTTTCCGCCCCTTCCCTAAAAGGGAGGCACACACACAAATCTCACCTTCTTTATCTCTGCCGCATTCTTCTTCTTTGCATCTTCCAGCGCCTTTTGAGCCTGCTTGTTATTCTGCTCCACGGCTTTTTGCACTTGCAGCTTGGCCTGAGAAACAGGCACACACAAAGCAAGTCTGACTTAGGGGTTTAGTGAAATAAAACAAGTTAACTAACCTTCTCAATCCTAAACCTAAACAGGAACCGTTTTGTGTAAAGCATGCTGCATCTGCCACTAAACCTCATGCTGTGCGTGTACAATAGAGAGTTTGCTAATTGGATACAAGGCGTGTCAGTTGAAGATCTCAAGGGTTGGCCAGAACCATATATACACGGTGTGATTTCAGTGTTTTTGGCAGGGAAATCAACAAATATACGGTCAAATACGGTGTATATATACGGTGCTGGCAAACTCGACAAATTTTTAATGTTACGCACCACACTGCTAGTCAACACCCCTACCGATGTGTTCCCGCTGCTCTCCAGCTTAGCAGAAAAATCTGCCTGTGCACGTTCTGCCGCCTCTTTGCTTTCTGCCAACTCTTGCTCAATCGCTTTGGTAGCCTCTTTTGCTATTACCAGTTGCTGCTGGATCTTTGCCTGTGTGTTGTAGAGGAGATTGATATGGGGTTGTCTGCTTGTGTGAGGCACAGTTGTTGAATGAGGCACTTTAGATCATGGCTCCTGGCCTAAGGGGTCCTACACAACTTCAGAGCCAATAAGGAAGCGGGCATTTGTCGATCCTGTTTAAAAAATGCACAGTGACATGGGGTGATGCACTAAGCCTCTTTATTTAGTACACTAGATCTCCATGCCATCCTATCACCCTAGTACTACACAACATGCACGGGCTGTCCCCCTTGATAGGATAGACCTGAAAACCCGCCTGATTTCCAGAGGCATGCGCTTTGACATCCAGGACCTCTTGCTGGGCCGCTTCAGCCTGTGCCTTTAAGTCTTGCACATGCTGCCTTAACTCCACCAGCTGGCCCTCCAATTTCTCCTGTGGGGAATTTTTGATGAATTTTGGGCTGGTGTGAGCACTGGTTGAGTGTTGTTTCTTAATGCATTGATCTTTGTCAGCGTAATTTTTCATATGCAAAAAAATACTCGTTTTAGAGATATCTGAGTCAGCGTGCATCAAGTAAGACCTTAAAACTAGTGTCCACCACACTGACAAGAGTCCCACCAATTTAGACACCATTCCAGTGATTTTTTCCATTTCCATAATTATGTTTTAGAGCTTTCCGGTTGAGTAAGAGCAGCTCATGTCCAGCTTGCCGAATAACCAGGATATTTTAATCCAGCTTTTAATAGTCCCACACGTGTTGTACTTGACTCTACTCTGTACACTGATTTTACATGACTCATGCGCATAAAAAATGTAGCCACGTGATTCACCTGAGCTGCTGTGTGTGCTACCGCAGTGTCATCAATGTCCTTCTGCCACTTGCCTTTCTCAGCGTCCATTTGTTCCTGTCAGGTCAACAACGAGTGTGTAAGCGCAAAACCATACTTGGCACCATCACACAGCTTTGCAGTCCATCGTATCCTGAGATCCAAAACATTCCAGGCAGTTGCTTTTCTGCCAAGCAGGGTCCTGTACCTGCAAGCTTTGAAGTCCTGCTGCCCCCTCAGCCACCTGAGTCTCCAGACCTGCGCACTTGGTGCCAGCCGCTTGCAGCTGTGCTTGCACCTGCTTGCGGGTGTGTACATTATTTTTTGTTTGATGGCAAGGAAATACTTTGTCTTCTGAGCATACAGCGCTGACTTGTTGGCACCAGAACCTTAAAGATGCATACGCAGCCCAGATCATGCCGCAAGCCTGCACTTCAAGAACTTCACAGTTCCTGCTGTTTGTCTGGTTCTTTGGGCGAGCGGGCCTTAGCTGGTGCAAGCATCGATTTGGAACCTTTCCTTATGCACACTGACTCCTATCACCGTGAAGCTTTTTTCTTCTTCTTTTAGCACCATTTGACGAACTGGCAGCCCTACCTCTTGCTTTTCGTGCTCCAGAGCCCGCAGGGACGCCTCTACTGCATCAAGCTTCTGTTGCAGATCATCAGCACGAGCGGACTCGGCACTTAATTTGTTAGCCAGCACACTTGCATCAGACTTCATGTCCTGGAATGCACAAAGAAGGGGAGCAAGAAAAAAAAAGGGGTTGCACAGCCACAGTCTTAATTTTTCCTGACGCTCCTTGTGATAGTGCACGCATGCTCCTTTGTGCACGCATGCACCCTGGGATCCTCTGTCTGTGTCACGCCAGCACCACATGCACATGTAACAAGGTGATGGAAAGCTTGAAGTGGCCCCCATCAGTCGCGTTTCAAAAAGCCAGCTTCACGCATCGTATGACCGCTTTTACACTTATTTGAAAAAAAGAAATTGCCGGTTATGTTGTATTACTTCGATGACTGAGGTAAGCAGCGTTGCAGAGGCCCACAAAGCTAGGTGATGTCACTGTGTGCTTTTTCTCTCAACTATTCATTGTGTGCAGAATAGTAGTACAGTGAGCATTTACATGCAAACACATATGCACAAGCGCACACACACACACGTACACACCTGGAGGCTTTGCTCAAGCTTTAGGCGCTCCACTTTCTGCGCCTCCAGGCCTGCCATCAATTCCTTGGCTGATGAAGTGGCTGCAGCCAACTGTCCCTCTTTTGCCGCCACGTCTGCCCTCAGCTCGGAAATTTCCTTGGACAACCTGCAATCATGAGGATAAAATTCTCAAGACCCAAATAGTGTCTGACCATCATCGCTTGCCTTGCTTCTATAGAGTACAGTTCAAATGTTCCAGATCTAATCTAGCGCAGCCCCTGGCTTGCTGATGCTGATGGGATACACTCCTTCTCACCTGCTTTCTGCCTCGTTACGGGCTGAAGCCACCTGGCTCTCTGTGTGGGCATATGCTAGGGACAGCTTGTGGGTGGAAGCAAGGGCCTCAGACTCCAAAGCAGAAACACGGCTACGCATCTCTGTCAGCTGCTTGCGCTGCAATGATTTCAATGAGAGAGATATGACCTGCATGCTGGTCTTCACAATATATGTCAGCTTATGTAAGTCAGCGTGCTATCACAATGTAACATCGCAGGCGTGGGCTCACAACCCGGTTTCTCCAACTTGAGCCTTGCATCGTATGTTTCATAGCAGCAGCTCTTCTAACAAGGCACGGCAAAGGGAAACGGCACTACATACAAGCAAAACCTACGAGGTCGTTGGTATCACTGGTGGCTCGGTCCAATTCAGTGCGCAAAGCTTTCTCATGACCGTCCGCACGTGCAAGCTGTGACTGCGCATCCCTGACTCGGCTGTTCACTGCATCATGTGTGTATCTCCTGATGTTGTGTAAGCGTTCGTGTGTGCTTGCGTACGTGTTGTGATTGTGTGTGTGTACGTGCTGAAAACAAAACCACTTATGAGACAGGCTGTTGAGACAAATGGGTGTGACGCTAATGGTGCAGCAATGGAAGACTTGCAGTATTACCTCAGGAAACCAGCTGTCAGGCAGAATAATGTACAGTGACGCCTCCACCAGTATGGTTGGGACTTAGGCTGACCTAACCACCTTCCTACCTTCCTGAAAATGGATCACAAGACGGTCCCGCTCTGCCAGCATTGCCTCATATTTGCCGAATAAATCCTGGGTGTTGAACGCAGTAGCGAACTGGCATTAAAACAGATCTGGCAAACTGTGGTCCATTCATTCCACATTACCGTGCACTTTTTTCTGTTTGCACATTGCACAATCTCTCTCTACAAATTGTGCACAAGCAGACAAGAATATGTTACCCGGATTTGAGCGTCCTGCTTCTGTGATAGGAAGTCCAAGGCTGCTGCTTCGCTTTTGTCTGCACGCACACACAAAAGTGCGGCCAGGAATTTGCTTGTTAATTGAAAGCTGATGCATTTAGCATGTGAGCATGTGTTATCGTAAAGGCACCTAGCTACCGAGGCTACTTAGCGCTCACATTCTTTCAAATCGCACGTAGACTTGTGCACGCCCTCAAGCAGCGTGTCGTGCAGGTTTGTCAGCTGGGCCATCTTCTCAAACAGCTCCTGGGTCTGCGCGTCGCCTGGTGTCACAAGCAGGCATTTTCATTGAGTGTGTGTTTTTGTGTGTTAGTGTGTGTTGTGTGCATCTGTGCATCTGTGAGTGTATGTGTGCGTGTTTGTGTTTGCACGCGTGTGTGTTGTTGTTCGTGGATGTGTGTGTGTGTGTGTGTATATGTGTGTGTGTTTGTTTGTGTGTGTGTGTGTGAGTCTGTGTGTGTTTGTGTGTGTATGTGTGTGTGTGTGTGTGTGTGTGTGTGTGTGAACTTATTTAGCAGGTGCAGCAAGCAGGACAGCTGTACACGCTTTGAACGCTATGGCCGCTGTGTACATCCTTGGTCCCCTGCTGCCTAAGACGCGTCCCTGCCTGCTCCTCACCCTGTTTTAGCTTGGCTTCCAACTCGCTGACCCTCCCAGTCTGGCCGGCCAGGGCGCTGCTGAGGCGGTGCAGCTCTGCCTCCTTGCTCCGCAGCTGGTTTGCCAGTTCCTCTGTAGGCGGGCCAAGCAGCGACGTGCACATTTTAAAAATGACATTAGCGAGATCAACTGCAAGAAATTGCGCTCCTGCTTGCATTTGGGGCTGCAACAGCTAGCAGCTGGCTGGACAAAACAGCTTCCCGAACGAACTCCACTCGCCCTTGTGCTTAGCGTCCGTGCGTTGCTGCTGCATCATTTTATCAGCGTGCTCGCGCAGCCCCTGGAAGCCGTTGCTGGCCGAAGCTGATGACGATCCCGCCCCGGCGGACGAAAGTAGCGATAAATTCATGGCGGGTGGCGGAGGAGCGCTACGGTTGTGCAATGTGCCGTGATCCGTGCGCTGCTGATGATGTTGCTGCAGGGCGGAGGGGGGGGGGCGTGGGGGCCGCATTGCAGACTGTTGCTGCATACTTATTAGTCCTGCTTACAACCAGTAGCTGCCTAAATTTTTGTAAAATGATTTATTCGTTGGAGAGGGTGGCGGAGCTTTTTGGTGGCATTCTTCTCCAATATGGATTGTGCCTTTTGCACATGTTCCAGCAACTGTAAAGTGGAAGTGTTGTCCCAGAGAAAAAATAAATGCAGTGTGTGCTTTATGTCTCAGCTGATATAAACAAACGCACATGACAATACGGCAATGATCCTGTTCCCAGCTTGCGTCCGTCGTTGCTTGCGTGAACACAGCAGCAGTATCCCTGTTGGGCTGGCAAGGGTGAGCTTGTTTGTGTGCCCTCCTCTGTGTCGAGTCCATGCGTACACACACTGAAAAGAAAAGCCATAAAAACTTTTTTTGACGCCACTCAGGCTGCCACAGACCAAGAGTTACAGAACTGGCAGACAGCTTCCTCCAGCCTGTGCTCGTGCGCTAGTTCCCCTTCCTCACGGCACTTCTGTGCCTCCTCCTCTCCAGTCCGCCGCTTTCCCCTCATCAGCACGCAGCATGGCAGCTCCACACCCCCAGATGACTCGGAAGATACTTCCCATGTGGCATTGCGCCATTTATCGCTAGCGCAGCTGCCTCCCCATTATGAAATGGCCTTGCACCGGTACATTGCCTGTGAGTAGTAGCATAGGGCTGCCCTACTTCTGTACAATTAATGATGGCGCTGGCAACAGAAAAGCACCTGCTTCTTATTTGCACCTAGTATTTGAGATATGTAACACGTGCTTGCGTGCGTGTGTTTGTGTTTGTGTTTGTGTGCAGCCTCTGGTGCCAGTGCAAAAGAGGTGCGCATCATGGTCAGCCACCTCAGGCGTAAAGTAGAGGACCTGGAGCAGCACCTGAAGGCGGATGCACGACTGATGAATGTACAAGGAGAGCCATCACCAGTGGCAAGGACAGTGTCTGGCCGGATTACGCAGCAGGTACGCGGCTACGCTTGTAGGAATACGAGCATGGGCTAACAAAGGCAGGACTGTACTTGATACGCCTTGCAAGGGGAGGCGCAGTGCTTTATTTATTTCCCCATCATAGTACATTACATGTTTTTGGCACACATGCATAGCTTTCTCATGCTGTGCTAGAAGGCTAGCATGTGTGCCCTGGCTAGCTGTGACGTAGAAAGGACTGTAGAGGAAACTGGGAACAAGAGTGGTTATTGAAGCATATGCCCTGGTGACCAGTACACCAGTACATTTCCCTTTGCCTTTAATGTGTGTGCAGACCCTGCATCAAGCGTCAGTGGCCTTGGAACATGAGGGGACAGAGGCGATGGACCCTGAGGTGTACAACATGTTGCTGAACCTTCCATCCCCCAGCAGCACTACCAACAGAGGCAAAACAGGTGCTGTTCTTTCTTCTGTCTTGAGCTCTGGTTTTGAAGACGGTGGTATATCCAATGTGCATGCTTTGGACCAGCGGCAATGAACCCTGTACCCTGTTGAAAGGTGAAACGCATGAACAAACTGAAATGAACAAAACCTTTACGGTTCACTTTGCTGCTCAGCTTCTAGAAGTAGCATGACACTTGTGAATTGGGTCAAGCCACCCATTCTTCAGTTTGTCTGCCATACGCCGAGCCACATCTGTTCCTTTGCTTGCTCCCAATACAATTGTATGCACACACACACGCACATGTGCATGCACGCAGACAAAAGAACATCGGCAAGGGGAGCGCGCCCAAAGCCGCCCATTGAGTACACCGAGCAGCAGGGCATTGCCGCAGCTGCTTTGTCCTCCTCAGCTTGGTATGCCACGACCCTCAGGGTCCTGCATGAGCTCAGGTGAGTGCGTCTTGCCACCTCCTCCCTCAACTCCTCCTTTCAACCCTCTTGGTCGATGCCCTGTGCTTGCATGTGCATGAGTGCATGAGGCATTCATGCCTCTCCTGCAGCTTGGTCTGATGTCGGGCATGCAACAACCGTGAGCTTGCAGGCTGATGATGTTTTTCTTTCTTTTTGCTTCCACACAGGCCCACACTTGTGATGGGCAGTGGGTAGTTTCTCTCATCTTGCATACCTGTATGTCCTTTCAAGTCAGTGCTCTTTCGAGGCTGACTAAACAGCAGTCCTGGCTATATTGTGCCTGTAGTCATTGCTGAGCACTAAAGCACGTCACCTTCACATAAATCACGTTTCTGTGCCAATTTCTCACACAATCGTGCAACTTACTTTTTGCAGTTATCCCCAAACAATTAACACCTTAATCCCTTTCAAATTGCGCAGGTCTGCAGACCCTAGCTTCAACCCCACTTCAATGCTTGATTTTGGGGCTGGTTTTGGAGGGGCATCTCAGGCCGCTCAGCAGGTGCGTTGTGAATTCTGTTGGCCCGTACTCAATAATCAAGCACAAAAGGACGTCAGCAAAGTCCTTCAGTTCCGCATTTGCCATGAAATAGCGTCTCCAAGTGTTGTAGTCGCGCCCAGCGCCCAGCTGGTGCATCTTGAAAAAGCCCGTGCTCTGACCGTCCTCCATCTCGAGTCTTCCTTCGCAGTGAATTAGCGTGCTGGAGGCCCACAACCTGTTGACTTGGACGGATTATTACAGAGAGCGAAAACAGCCAGACAGGAAACCCAAAAGATAAAGCAAATAACTTACTGCTAGCCTGCCTGAATACCCAACACAAAAGTCCTGCGTGTTTTTCTCTTGCTATTCATCCATTCATCCTTATGTGGCGAGTGCCTTACACGTTGGTGATGATGTTGCGGCGCCTCTAAAGGAATGCCTACAATCCTTAAAATTCATTTTGAGGAGAAACCTAGCTCGTGCACGCAGCCTTTGTCGGTGCAGGCTATGTCAGCTGTGCCTAAAACCTCAGTAATTCCCGCTCTGTGCCGCAACATTTCTAGTTTTGCACAAATCGCAACGCTCAGCCTGCTTTACCCGCTGCGTGCATATATCTTTGCATGCGCATTGGAAACATGAACAACGTGTGCTGCACATGCATACACTCCTATACTCTATCTTTTATGCGCAGGTGGGGCCCATCCAAAACCACACACGACACCATTGCAGCACATAAATCGAAACTGCTGCGCAGGTGTGGCCCACCCAGATACAAAACATCACTGCCGTGGAGCGCTCCCCTGCCATGCTGCACTTCAACACCAGCCACCTGCGGCCAGCAGCAGAGGAAGAGGCTGCAGAACGGGCCAGCAGCGGCAGAGATAGCAGCAGCAGCGGCAGAGATAGCAGCGGCAGCGGCAGAGATAGCAGCAGCAGCGGCAGAGATAGCAGCAGCAGCGGCAGAGATAGCAGCAGCAGCAGCGGCAGCAGCAGCAGCAGCAGCGGCAGAGATAGCAGCAGCAGCAGCGGCAGCAGCAGCAGCAGCAGCAGCAGCGGCAGCAGCAGCAGCAGCAGCAGCAGCAGCAGCAGCAGCAGCAGTAGCAAGGGGGGCGATAGCAGCTTGAGCGATGCCCCTCACGGGTTGCCTGCCACAAAGGTGGGGAGGGGCACTGAGCCTCGAGTCACTTGGGTCCGCAAGCTGCAGAAGCTTGCGGGCAAAGACAGCGCTTCCCACGTAACCCCTGGGTGAGAAGCACATGCATGCATGCCTATCTTTATGCTTTTTCTGGTGTTTGCTCTGGTTATGCATTATGCATGGACTTTTACTCGCACAAGTACCCGTGAGGCCGTTACTGTGTGTGCTAGTCTTTGGTACACATTCATCTGAGAGAAAGTGCGTGTCCGCTGTCCTTCTGAGAGGTGTGTTTTGGTGTCCATTGAGAAGGGGGGATCTGAGATGCAACCCCACCCCTTTTCAAAGAAAAACAAAACACACCTCCTCACCCCTTGTTGCAAGTGTGGTATTGTAACCTGTGAGGTAAAAAGGTGCCTGGATGTTCATTGTGGTGCAGAGATGATAAGGAGAGTTTGTGTGTGATTTGCATTTTAAAGGGACCGATCTTCTGTGTTATAACCTTTCCAGGTCCTTGCACTTGCACACTGCTGATGGAAACTCCTTATTTGTCAACACGCTGTCATGCGTGCCTACCACTGTCCCCATGCATTCGCCTCCTTTCATGTCGCAAACCCCCGTAGCTGCCCAATCCCTGCTGCCTCTTTCCTGTTTATTGCTCACGTGCTGTTTCAGGTGCCGGACTGCATGAACGAGGCACCGGGCTGCATTGTGTGATCTTGCGTTAGTGTATGTGCGTGCGTGTTTCCCCTGTTTATTGCTCATGTGCTGTTGCAGGTGCCAGACTGCATGAACGAGGCACAGTGTTGCATGGTGTATTTCTTTGTTGTATACATGTGCGTGCGTGGACATGGATGCGTATCATTTGTTTTTGGCGTGGCCACCCATCCCTACCTCCTGCCTCTAACCCCTCCCAGGTTCTATTTGAGATGCCGATGTGTTCTACGCAAAGAGAAGCAGCAAAAAAACGCAAGACCTGCCCACTCGACTAGCTGACCTGAATCTTTACAGGTACAACATGGTAGTGGGTGCGTACGTGCTGGGCGAAGAGACCCTGCCACAGGATAGACACCGGCTCATTGATCAGCTATGGGGTAAGTGCTATAGAGCTTTAGTGCAGTAGGACTCAAGTGTAGGAATTACAGTGGAGCTCAGGCGGCCTGTACAACCTGCACCAGTACTGTAGTTATACATTTGGGTTTATGAGTGTGCACTGCAGCCACCTCTGAGGAAGCTATCTCATGTTTCATTCAGCAGGCACTTAGTTTAAAAACAACAGTGTTGACCCCTTCAGGAAAGAACAGAAAAATCACTCGGGCAGTAAATACCACTCCTCGCAATAATCAAGGAAATAGAGCCATTTTGGTGCTGCGTAGACTACAATACTTGCCTGCGTTTTGTCCAGACCCTCTTTCACACTGACCATGCTGCAGACACCCTTTGTCTTGTTGAGCAATGCACGCATGCACACAAACCTACGCACACAGACACACATACACACACAAGTGAACACATAAACATGTACGTGTACACGCTCACATACACAGACACGCATAACAGACACACACAAGTACACATTTGCAACTGCCACCCTCGCACAGGCCACACCGCTGACACCCTTGTGCTGGTTGAGCAAGGTAGCCAGCTGGGATCTTCCCTCATCTTAGAAGCACGCTCACGCATTTTGGACAGGGAATCCCGCAAGGCAGCACGCCAGCAGCCGCAGGCCCCCAGCCAAGCACCCTACAGCCAACAGTTCCAGCAGCTGCACAAGAGGCAGGACGCGCCTGGGGGGGCTTTGAGCAACCAGGATGAGCTGCCAGGTACAGATTCCAGCTTGATCTTGCAAACACCACCGACCGGTCTGCCTGCAACGTGCATCCTCTTTGTTCACCTCTGCTGGAAAATCAGGTGATGTCAGCACCACGCCTTCACACCATTGCAGAACGCACACACACTCCGTCAATCCCTGTTGGCGCCCATGTGGTTGCGCCCTGCCCCCACGATGGCCGCTGCCCGCTGCAGGGCAACTCAAAGTGAGTGTGGAGGTGTGGCATAGTTTTTTTGAATCCTAATGAGGTGCTGCCCTAACCTGTAAACATCCCCAGCATGATGGCTGCTGGGTGTGGGTGTGGGTATGGGACTGGGTGTGGTTGTCGGAGTTGGTGTAGGAGGTGTGGGTGTGGGTGTGGGTGTGGGTGTGGGTGTGGGTGTGGGTGTGGGTGTGGGTGTGGGTGTGAGCCTGGGTGTGAGCCTGGGTGTGGCTTCAAGTGCGGATGTAAATTGATGTCAGAGACAATGTGTCATGACAATATAACATGCTGCTGGTTAAAGTGGACATGCTACTGGGGGATGAGTGAAACAAGCCAATTCACAGGTGTGGTATGGGGGTATGGGTGTTGGTGTGGGTGTGTGGATTAGCTGGAATGGGAGTGTCGTCAGATATTCTTGTATGTCAGAATATTGTAATGCTACTGCGCGCTTTAAGCAAGCGGACGTCCTACAAAGTCACTGATACTAAGGTCAAGAAGTGTTTTGACTAACCTCTTGGCCATTGCAGGACAACCAGACAAAACATTACACTGTCACAAGTTGCTGCATTTCTTGGATCAGTACATCCTTGTAAAATCAGCTGCATTGCAAACCGAGCTGCAGCTAATCATGAATAACTTGGACCATGCTGGCTTTCAAGTATGTGTGTTTATGTGCCACGCATTCACAGTAAGGTTTTGTGACAGATTATGTCACACAAGGCTGAGCTTTTCAAAGTGATCTCAGTAAACGCTCCCTCTCACTGATGCAGGTTGTGGTGCCACTTTGCACAGCGCTACGCAACTCCAGATCTGATGCGTAGAACTGTTGGACTTGGCAAGGACGGCATGAATGTGCGAGGCGCCATGGATGCACCTTTTTCCTATGTTATCCTGAGACGTGGCCCACGCCCTCAGGTGGGATGATGTGGGATGTGATGTGTGTGTGTGCGCGCTTTTTAGAATGTGTGTTTGAGTTTTCTGGGGTGTAACTAGTTAGGGAAAGCCTTCGCACGTGATGCTACTGAAAAGCTTCCAAGACAGCTGTAGAGAATGTGTAGGGTGTACTTGCTACTTGTTACTTTTGTGGCTTTCAGATTTTTCATGGTGTACTTGCTAATTTTGTGGCTATCCGTTTGTTCATGGTGTACTTGCTAATTTTGTGGCTATCCGTTTGTTCATGGTGTACATTTGCTAGTTTGGGGCTATTAGAAGTGAATTAACCGTATGACGCGATGAAGCAATGTTCCCCATCCCTACCCAGCTGCCAAAAAAGCTACCCAGTCGCCTTACTATTCAAAAGCAAGTTGCTAAGGATCAGCTTTGGTTAGAACCGTGAACGTACACCGTATTTGGTCATACGCAGAAATATTTTCCTGCCAAAAATACCGTAAATGCAGCCCAAATACTTGTATCATATACACATGGTTCTGGCCAACCCTACCAAGGATTGTCCTTTGTTACGCCTTTTGATCTCCAGGCATCTCAAGCCCCACCCACAACCGCTGTTTCTTCAGAGATCTCTGATGAGGACATCTGGGACGAAATCCTGCGACAGAGGTGAGGCAACTTCTTGTTTGAAATTTCCCTGCGCAACGTGTGCTCGCCCCCTTTTCCCCCTCATCTTTTTCACGTTTTGCAGTCTTTGCAATGCCAACCCGTGCTACGTTTGTTGTCCCAACGACGGTTGATACACATAAGTCCCACACGCAGGACTTGCTGTTGTCTTAAAGGGCTAACAACGCTTGCCTTTTCAGTGCCCCTTTTTCCAGTCACAAGGCTGCAATCGTGGTCCGCTTTAGGTTTGTTTCCCGTAGTTCTGCACGCTCACCCTGTACCTGTACGTCTTTTGGCCCCTTCGTGCAGAGAGCTGGAGCAGGGGGGTGGGTCAGGCGAGCACTTGACGTTTGCAGCTACCAGGGGGTTCAATACAAACCAAAGGGAACCCGGATTCCTCCGGATGAGTGTTTCAAAAGGAGACGAGGGGCGAGGGACAGAGAACATTGTGGGGTTAAGTAGAGGAGAAGAGACAGAGGGTTGTGAGGGTGAAGGTGAAAATGAACCTGGCAGCCGCCACTATAGTCACCAGCGTGCAGATAGGGACAGGGTGGCAGATGCTTCAGGTGGCCTAGATCAGCAGCTGGATGCAAGCGGGCAGCAAGTGGGTGTGGCTCGAGCCAGGCGGCCTTTGTTTGCAGGAGGGGCTGGCGCTGAGGGTGAGGATGAAGAAAGCGCTGGAGAAGGGAGTAATCGTGACCTGTCGGGAGGGGCTGGGGTGGAGGAAGAGGGTGAAGCATCAACAGGCGTCGAGAGGGAGGTGGGGGCAGGGGATGGAACCAGCGGGTTTGCAGCAGCAGCAGCAGCAGCAGTTGGGGGTAGGGGGGAAGGCGCATACATTGAGGCGTTTGAGCGCAAGTACCCTGGCCATGGTCAAGGCCTGGTGGAGAGGCTCATGGCTCTTGAGGATGCGGGTATCAGGTGCGGAAGTGTTCGGGTGGTGGTGGTGGTGCATGTGGCTCTTGTCTATAACGTTTGTGCACATGTGTGTGTATGTGTGTAAGCAGGAGTAACTTTATTTGCATGGTTGCAGCAAAAGTTTGTAGGTTATGTACTTCCTCTTTGTAGAAAATTTGCGTTTAAGGTTGGAAATCTGTCGCGATATCAGGGGTTACGTGAGTGTTGTAGTACTAAGTGTGTTGGTCAAATGCCTACTGTAGTTGGTCGTTTCCTTGCCTCCTTGTCGCACATAAGTTGCTGCTGTAGGCCGTTGCAAGCTGTGAAGGGCCGCCTGTGCGCTTTTCTGCCTTATTCTTTTGGTTTACTACTGAGCCTTTCAGTAAGCTCTTTCTACTTCTTTGCTTCCTCTTGCTTTGCTTGCTCCTTTGAAGCACCAGCTGGAATTGCCGCTTTTGGTTTTCATTGCAGTTGGGCAAGCAGCAAGGGGGCAGACGCCAAGTATGCCGGGCTTGACGATGAGGTTGTCAACCTAGCCTTGAATTTGGGTTCAGGCGAAGCCGAAGAGGGGGAGGAGACAGGTGTGTGTTATTTCTTTGTTGCTAGAAAAGTATGCACATGCCTTGAATGCTTGCTCCAATCATGTTAATTCTTCATTTTATCATAAGAGCCCGTTACTTGAGGCTGGCTACAGTGTGAACTTGATTTTTGACTCTCAGCAAAAAGATGCAAGCCCGTTGATAACATGCAATCTCGTTTTTATGATTCGCCCCATGACTTTGCAGACGATGAAGAGAGTATTGAATTTCATGATCATGCTGCTGGGACGGAGATTGATCGCAGAAGAGGCCTGAACTTAGAAGAGGGGGAGGGTCATCGTGAAGCGGAGGGGGAGGGAGAGGAAGAACAAGAAGACGAGGACGATGAGGAGAGGGAAAGCCTAGAACAGAACAAAATGCATTTGCAGTCCAGGCACTTGAGCAAACCTGGCTCCGTGTTATCAGGCGCACACCCGCACGAAGTGGAGCGAGCGACTCAGCACTTATTACGACGGCAACGCAGCAGGGCCCAGAGCGTCCATGCTCTGACATACGGCGGGGGTGGGCTGCCGTGGCCGCGCATTTTTCGGAAGCCCCTGAGGAGGGGTGGGCATGTGGTGCTGGATCTGTGTATGCCAGCAGGGGCTGGGGGTGACGGAGGGAGGGGTGAGGACGGGTCTGGGGCAGCTGCTCAGCACCCGAGGCTAGAACGGCAGGTGGGTGTTCAGGTCCATGTAGATGCAGGTATATGCACACATGCTGCTAGCAAAGGGTGTGCGTGGATGTTGGACCCTTCTGAGCGGATTTGTGATTTGTTTGTGACAGTATGTGAGAGAAACAGGCAATGGGTGTTTGGGAAAGGAGGGGAAGGAGTCAAGATGCAGGGGGGTTGGTGTCCTGAACAAGATCCCCCTTGTCAGGAAATGGAATGTCTGTCTATGCAAAGTGTTGTACAGCAAGTTGTGTTTGTAACAACCCCACCTGTAACCTTTGATTAGCATCTCTAGTGGAAGTGATGGTGACAGGAGGTGCAGTGAACCACTAATCAGGGTGCAGCAGCCTGTTACACATTGCACACAATGTACACATGATAGCCACCCTCAATCAACGCACTCAAACGATGCCCTCACAGGTGATCTCTAGAGGCAGTGCAAGCCGTATGCCAGACGGAAATGCCTATGTATTGTCAAAAGAGGCAAAATGGGGAGACCTGTGGCCTGCAAAATACCTCAAGGGTCTGAATGACAAGTAAATTAAGTTGAAGTATGCTGGTTCTTACGTAATTGTTTTAAGTGTACCGTCACTCGTCTTCTCCTTGCATTTCAGTACTAAGAAGTTGCCTGGATTATTGTTTTACTCTCAAAGTTTGTGCTCTTTCCACTGCATTGTGAAGAATGCCGTTATAAACTCGCATCAGATGCCACGTTCAGGTCCATCCTACAACCTCCTGATTCTCCGTGATGTTTTCCTGCCTTTTCTGTGGTGAAAAGTTTTTGCAGTTTCTGGTACCAAGGTGCTCCTTCTCCTGGATTGATGTGGCGATTGTTTTGCACCACTGCCTGGTTGGCCAAGAACTTGTCCATTTATAACAATGAGAAGAGAGGTTTATCCAAAGCTCTCGTGCTGATTGACACTCCTGATTTAAATAACAACCCAAGAGTTGCTGGGCTGGCCTTCAAGTAGCTGCGAAGCAAGTTGCTTCGCAGCCATAGTAGATCAGAGTAGCAGCTTCTCAGAGCTTTTCAGAGGCCGCAGCCACAGTCGACAACGAGTTAACATACTACATAATCTGATATCATGATGCTTTGGACAACTTTGAAACGATTCTGAAAGGGTTATTGCAAGGTGCACAGAGTGTCTGCCTGCTACCACAAGCAGACGTAGGCAGTCGTGCAACAATGGAACAACAAGGCATTATATGCCCTTCTATGAAGACACAGACCTTACAGTCTCAATGCACAACAGCGGCGGAAATTTGACACCAAAAGCAATCACACTTACTCCGACCCAGCAAACAAGCTTCCAAAGAAACCCAAAAAATTACATATAAATAAGGTCCACCAATAATGCAAGAAAAGTTGCCTCAGATAACAGTAAAAGCAAAAGTCTACGCTGGAAAACACCAGCGTGCATTAAGGAAATGCTCTCAATCTAAGATAACTTAGCAGATGGCCCTGCCAATCCATTTTTTTAAATTGTGAAACCAAGAAACATCCAAACAAACGCGATAAACCAATAATTAAAGTTAAGTCACAGTACACTATGTTGACAGTGCCCCTATCCAACAAGCAGGAAAGGTACGAGAACAACATAAGCTGCTAATGCCTCGCTTTGTCATGCTAAATCATTGGGGTCCTGGGATCATAGGAAAAAAGAAAAGAAAGCAAAGAAACGCAGATAGTGTAAGCAGAAGAAGATGAAAACAGTACCGGCATGGATTAGGAAAGGATGTTGTTTTGTGTTCTGCACCACCCAATGGATGCAGAGACACACGACATCCCAACGTTGAATTAGGAAAAGCTTTTCAGTGGGCGGGGATCAGGTGGTTGGGAGGTAGAAGCCTGCACACCACCAGAAGTATTGTTCAGATATTTTTGAGGGTTGTGTTTGATGACCTGGATCGACCAGGCACGCTCATCTATCATCCCTGCTGCCTTTAACAGCCGTTTGCACTCTGCAGCAGTAGCGAGAATAAACAGCCACCTCATCACTGATTTCTGATGACAAAAGACGCTGGAGCCCTTCCATCGTTGCGTGACAACCTGTTGTATGAAGTGGTTTGCAGAACTGCAGATGTGGGCAAGATGGGGGTTCTTGTGAAGTAGATTGGCAGTAGAACGGTGAATGCTGAGCACTATTGCAAACCCTAATAAAATGCACGACATATGCAGTAGCCCGAAATCAAAAAGGAAAACAATGCAAATTTTTGATTCAGCAGCCCTTGGCTAAAAGGATAGTATATTATGGGAGGGTCTCGGTTATAGCACAGGATCCACACTTGTTGTGTTTCAACACTATGGGGCCTGAAGAAATGAGAGCAAGGAGCCAGGGCAGCAGCTCCTTCTTCCAGTCAGATTCAGAGGACGAGGAGGAGTACGACGAGAAATACATCCATGATCCCCCTTCAGAGCCCCCAGAGGTATATAACATAGACAGTTGGCAAACATTGCAGGCATGCCTAGTAGCAGGTGATTGTGTCCGTACGCACAGGACAAGCACTTGACCGTTTTGTGTGACCTGATTGACAGCAGTGACATGCTCTTTGAACGTAAAGTGTGCAAGCACCTACTTGCGCGTGCTGTTTGAAAAGCAAAGCACGTAGGCACACGCTTGCACACACACACACAAACACACACACACACACACACACACACACACACACACACACACACACACACACACACACACACACACACACACACACACACACACACACACACACACAAACACACACACACACACACACACACACACACACACACACACACACACACACACACACACACACACGTACTCGCTCACACACATGCTCACACACACACTCATACACAAACTAATCTAATTACAAACAATTTGCACACATGCTTATACACCAACACGTGCACACGCTCACACACTCTCGCACACAAACATACACACATACACGCATACACGCACATGCGCACGCATTGGTACACCAAAATGCGCCCACGCACACACACACACACACATACATACACTTACACACTTACACACACACACACACACACACACACACACACACACACACACATGCTCACACACACATGCTCTCACACACACACACACACACACACACACACACACACACACACACACACAAACACACACACACACACAGACGCACAGGTACATGCACACACATGTTAATAAACATGCGCAACATACGCCCACATGCTCTCCAGGTTATGGCAATGAAGGACAAGTTAAAGAGGATGACTGCTTACCATGCGGATGACTACGATGTCGCTGAGTCTGATCTTCATTCAGAGCTTGTGCTAGCAACCACCAAGGTCAGGAATGTGTCCATATGTGCGTGTATGTACGGAATGTTAGTTTTTATGTGTGTGCGCGTGTGTGTATGTACGTGTGTGTGTACGTATGTGTGAACATGTGTGTGTACATGTCTGTGTCTGAGTGTGTGTGTGTGCGTGTGTGTGTCTGAGTGTGTGTGCGTGTGTGTGTGCGTGAATGTGTGTGTGTGTCTGTGTGTGTGTGCGTGTGTGTGTGTGCGAGTTTGTGCGCGCACACACATGCGTTTGCATGCTTGCGTGTTAGGTAGGCTCCTGTGAGTGTGTGCTTGCGTCAAGCAACATTAGGGCATGTGTATGTCAGCACTTATGATGTCTTGCCGCTGTTGGCATATCTGCTCTTGAAATTCACCTGCTTGCCCGTTCACACAAAAGCGCGCGCGCACATTCACATGCACACTCCCGAACACACACACACGCACACGAAACACAAAACACACACACACACACACACACACACGCACGCCCACAGGGCCAGTACGTGTTAGAGCAGATCATGTCGTGGCTCATGTCCATTTTGATTGGCATCGTCATTGGGTGCCTGGGCACGGGATTTAACTTGTGCATCGCAGCCCTCACCAGGTATTTGTGCTCAGAGTCATTGATCGTGCTAACCACTTAATAGTTGCTTACCAGGTACCCGTTGCTTACCAGGCCATTGCAAAACGGTGAGAAGCACACTGAACACTCTCGCCCTCTCCCACGCACACACACGTGTGCACTGTAACATTGGAACAGTCGCAGCCGTACCTGTAAAGGGGCACAACCTCTGCAGTGTTATTCCGTATGCATATAATGTTCTGTGTGTTTGCCTTCCCCATGAATGTAATGTCAAGCATGCACACATGTCCTCACGCTCACAAACAAAGCAATGCATCACTCAAAGACGTACACACACGCAAGCTTTGACACAATATTGTCAACACCACTGCGTGCACGCACGCACGCACACCACACAAATACACACATATGCATACATGTGCGTATGTGCGTATAGGTACGCACACACACTCTCTCACACACACACACACACACACACACACATACACTCAAACACTCACACACTCAAACACACACACACACAAATACACAGGGTGCGCTACGACGCCACCATGAAATTTATCCACCCGGGCGGCACATGGTGGAAGCCATGGCTCGTGTCTGTTGCTTTCTCCACCTTGTTTGCCCTTGTGGCCGGATTTTTGGGCTCGTACTTTTCACCCCAGGCTGGCGGGAGGTGTGTGCATGAACGTGTGCATGTGCGCAGGCTTGTGCATGTGTGTGTGTGTGTGTGTGTGTGTGTGTGTGTGTGTGTGTGTATGTATGTTGGCAATCAAATTGACGCCCGTACTTTTATCATATTCTTTTCTTCAGCTGCTGTCGTGTTAGCACGCGCGTTGAAATGACGCATGTGTGTGTGCATGTTATTGCTGCTTAAAGAGAATGGCCTGTACGCTACGTGGTTGCAACTCCCCAGGGGTGAGAACAATGTGTGCCTTTGTATTCTTTGCCTCTGCTTTGAGTGGCACACTTAACATTGTAACCATTGTCACATGCCTAGGGTTTGCCTGAACTGTATGTGTACGCTGTATATCACAAAAAAGGTATTTGACTAAATCCCTGTCAAAATTTCCGTAAACACGCCGTATGTATGTGTTCGGGGCAACCCTACACATGCCCGACCCTTCCGCCCCCCCCTTTATGCGCTTTCCTCATACACACCTTTCCTCGTCTACCTCCAGCCCTATAACACCCTTAGTGCCTCTACCCTTCCATTTCTCGTCGCCTGCATCTCCTTGGAAAGGCATTTCGTGCAGGCCTGGTCGATCACTGCGTCACTCCTCTTCCCCCCAACAAATTCACATGTCTACTGCCTTCAAACAGAAACCTTGCGTTGTACAAATTCACACGGCCCC
>Ga0307968_1000655_pt1 | contig 25932 bp, 36 predicted proteins | sample OrgLakmetagen650_FD_201834 | JGI IMG/M metagenome (GOLD analysis project Ga0307968, IMG submission 201834) | Saline water microbial communities from Organic Lake, Antarctica - #650 | ecosystem: Environmental > Aquatic > Non-marine Saline and Alkaline > Saline | place: Antarctica: Organic Lake...
GCCCTTCTCTCTCAACAGGGCCGCAGTGAGTGTGTGTGTGAGTGTGTGTGCGTGTGTGTGTGTGTATGTTTACGCACTGTGATGGTGGTGCGCAGGCCCTTCTCTCTCAACAGGGCCGCAGTGAGTGTGTGTGTGAGTGTGTGTGCGTGTGTGTGTGTGTGAGTGTGTGTGTGTGCGTATGTGTGTGCGTATGTGTGTGTCTGTCTGTCTTCACGCACTGTGATGGTGGTGCGCAGGCCCTTCTCTCTCAACAGGGCCGCAGTCTGGATGCCATTCATCGTGCACGGCAGCTTGACCTGTGCGCCATTGAAAACAAAAGTGCCCATACAGAGCATTAGCAGGAATTGTTGAGGTCCAAAGAATGCACGTTTTAATGTCGTAAATGTTGCGCGTGTGTATGCTTTTGCCTAATTTCAGACATGCGCTCAGACACACAGTATGCAAGTGCATTCGTTGCACGCGTACGCTTCTGGCGGACACCAGACTTGCGCTTACATAAGGAAAGAAACTGTATACACACATGTACACGTATGCACGTGTTTGCATCTGGTTGCTTTTATACACGCACATTTGCTTGTGGATGATCCTGGATGTGTGCACCAAGGCAGTATGCATTTGGTTGCTTCTACACATGCACATATGCTTGTGGATGATCCTGGATGTGTGCACTAAGGCAGTATGCATTTGGTTGCTTTTATACATGCACATATGCTTGTGGATGATCCTGGATGTGCGCACCAAGGCAGTATGCATCTGGTTGCTTTTATACATGCACATATGCTTGTGGATGATCCTGGATGTGCGCACCAAGCCAGTATGCATTTGGTTGCTTCTACACATGCACATATGCTTGTGGATGATCCTGGATGTGTGCACCAAGGCAGTAAAGGCAATAATAACCGGGGTGTGTGCCATTCTATTCAGGCAGTATTAAACGGGGTGTGTACCGTTCTATGTGGACAATATTTAACGGGGTGTGTGTGTGTGCCATCCTACTTAGGCGATATAAGCCGTGGATGCAATGTTAGATTTCTGTTTCTTTGAGTAGGTAGACAGTAGAGGGCAGGTTGTAGGGGAAGGTGGCAGTGGCACTACAAAGGTGACTACGGCTGGCCAGAACCATACAAACACACTGTATATACACGGTATTTTTGGCAGGGAAATCACCCACATATGGTCGTATACGGTGTACATATGACCCATCCCATACGCAGTGTTGGCCCATCCCATACGCAGGGTATGACCCATCCCATACGCAGGGTATGACCCATCCCATACGCAGTGTATGACCCATCCCAAACGCAGGGTTGGCCAGAACCATACAAACACACTGTATATACACGGTATTTTTGGCAGGGAAATCACCCACATATGGTCGTATACGGTGTACATATACGCAGGGTTGTCCAGAACCATACAAATACACTGTGTCTACACGGTATTTTTGGCAGGGAAATCACCAACATACGGTCGTATACAGTGTACATATACGCAGGGTTGTCCAGAACCATACAAATACACTGTGTCTACACGGTATTTTTGGCAGGGAAATCACCCACATACGGTCGTATACGGTGTACATATATGCAGGGTTGGCCAGAACCATACAAATACACTGTGTATACACGGTATTTTGGCAGGGAAATCACCAACATACAGTCGTATACGGTGTACATATACGCAGGGTTGGCCAGAACCATATATCTGCACCGTATATTACCGTATGTATGGTCATTTCCCTGCTAAAAATACCGTGTACACACTGTATATACCTACAAAATTATGGTTCTGACCAACCCTACATACACGGTAAACCCCACGTATGTGTGGCAAACCCTTAGGGTAACACAAGAAAGAAGAGAAGTGGTTTGAAATTAAGGATAGCATAACAAAGTGCCTAGTGTAATGCCGTTTAGATCTTCCGCAGCCTTGCAAGCATAGGCAGTTGACTTCTTAGATGCAAATTATACTGCATTTGTAGGGTTGGCCAGAACCATATATGTACACCGCGTATGACCGTATGTTTGGTGGTTTCCCTGCCAAACACACCGTGTATGCACCATATACACACATGGTTCTGGCCAACCCTACACATATGAAATATGAAAGCTTACTATCCGAAGTAACCATCTTTGTCCACTAGTGCTTGATTCAGAAGCTTAGTAGGACACGACAGCAATGCACGGGCGCATCAAAAGCAGGCAGGCAGGCACTCGTTTTGTGTGTAAGAAGAAGGGGCCACACTCACAACAATTCGGGAGTCAATGGACGCAAGATCCAGAGCGGTAGCAGACAGATTCGGACCCCACGCCTGCATCTGGATCTCTTTGTAGCCCATCTCAAAGCCCTGCGTGCGCACAGGGGCAAGGGGTGTGGATCTGAACCATTATTTACATCTGGATCTCTTTGTAGCCCATCTCAAAGCCCTGCGTGCGCACAGGGGCAAGGGGTGTGGAGCTGAACCATTGTTTACATCAACCTCAGGCAACCCTGGCCCAGACGCGAGCGTGGCCCAACTCCGGTCAAAACTACACGAGAGGTGCTTTGTTTGTGTGAGCATTTGTCTGCATCAACAGCCCAGTCCTGCACAACCTCGTCAGCACAGCCCTGCGTCAGAAACAGCCCAGTCCTGATCAACAAACTCGACAGCACAGCCCTCTGGAGACACTGCAGTTGTGCATCTCCTGGGAACCAGCACACATTGCATTGTGTTATGCGAGTGGGGGCCCGTTGCAAGATTGCAAATAGGATGGACATCCACCCTGCACATGTTTGCTTTAACTCTGTGGATCCTACACACACCCTCGTGTTGGGCACATACATTCGCAGGTATATTTGTAGGGTTGGCCTGAACCATACACATACGGTGTGTGTACGGTATTTTTGGCAAGGATATCACCAAATATACGGTCATACACGGTGTGCATATACGGTTCTGGCCAACCCTATATATTTGTGGAGTAAATGCACGGGATTGGGGTGGCCAACACCATACATGTAAACAGCTAGCATACACAGTTGGCAGGGACACATTGCATGTAAGGTCGTGTACTACGTGTACTACGTGTACGTATATCTAGGGTTGGCCAGAACCATATATATACGGTGTACGGTATTCTTTAGCAGGGAAATCACCAAAGATACGGTCATACACGGTGTACATCATGGTTCTGGCCAACCCTACGTATATCGGGTATGGGTCAACCCTTATGCACACTCACCCTACGTATGCACACGCAGCAAACAGACGGAACCACCACATTGCAGAGCACCTTTCCGTCGGCCACTGTTGATTTGTGTGAGGCCACTACCTTGACGTGTGAGGCCACTACCCTGACGTGTGAATTTGTGTGAGGCCACTACCCTGACGTGTGAATTTGTGTGAGGCCACTACCCTGACGTGTAAATTTGTGTGAGGCCACTACCCTGACGTGTAAATTTGTGTGAGGCCACTACCCTGACGTGTGAATTTGTGTGAGGCCACTACCCTGACGTGTGAATTTGTGTGAGGCCACTACCCTGACATGTGAATTTGTGTGAGGCCACTACCCTAACGTGTGGAACATAAGCACAGCAGTCGCACACGTATCATAGGCCTGCCCTGTTCAAACATGCTAAACGGTCGCTGCATTCACACATGCTTCACAGTGACTGTGTTCACACATGCTGCGTAGGCCTGCTGTGTTCTCACGTTCTCACATGTTTAGGGTTGGCCAAAACCGCACATACATACTACATACGTACATACGGTGTATATACGGTATATTTAACAGGAAAATCACCATACATACAATCATATACGGTGTACATATACGGTTCTGGCCAACCCTACACATGCTTCACAGTCACTGTGTTCACACATGCTGCACAGGCCTACTGTGTTCAAACATGTTTCACAGTCACTGTGTTCAAACATGTTTCGTTGTCACTGTGTTCACACATGCTGCACAGGCCTACTGTGTTCAAACATGTTACACAGTCACTGTGTTCACACATGTTTCACAGTCACTGTGTTCACACATGCTACGCAGGCCTACTGTGTTCAAACATGTTTCACAGTCACTGTGTTCAAACATTTTTCACAGTCATTGTGTTCACACATGTTACACAGGCCTACTGTGTTAAAACATGTTTCACAGTCACTGTGTTCAAACATGTAACACAGGCCTACTGTGTTAAAACATGTTTCACAGTCACTGTGTTCAAACATGTTTCACAGTTACTGTGTTCACACATGTTACACAGGCCTACTGTGTTCAAACATGTTTCATTGTCACTGTGTTCAAACATGTTTCATTGTCACTGTGTTCAAACATGTTTTTTTGTCACTGTGTTCAAACATGTTTCGTTTGCACTGTGTTCACACATGCTACGCAGGCCTACTGTGTTCAAACATGTTTCACAGTCACTGTGTTCACACATGTTACACAGCCACTGTGTTCACACATGCTACGCAGGCCTGCTGTGTTAAAACATGTTTCACAGTCACTGTGTTCAAACATGTTTCACAGTCAATGTGTTCACACATGTTGCACAGTCACTGTGTTCAAACATGCTACGCAGGCCTACTGTGTTAAAACATGTTTCACAGTCACTGTGCTCACACATGTTACACAGTCACTGTGTTCACACATGTTGCACAGTCACTGTGTTCAAACATGCTACGCAGGCCTACTGTGTTCAAACATGTTTCACAGTCACTGTGCTCACACATGTTACACAGTCACTGTGTTCACACATGCTGCACAGGACTGCTGCTGCATCGGACTCAAGAGCAGAACCACAACTCACTGCTTCCGCCATCTGTTCCAAGCTCCGCACTGTGCATGGCACCCCGTCTCGTTTGAGAATCGTGGGATTGGTGGTAAATCCTGAAAATGCAAACAAAGGCGGACGAGGCACGGAATAAAAACATGTGAGCAACGCAGATGTCAGCCAGTCAGTAGCAGCCTGCTTGAGCAATTTGCTACAACACGAGAGCGGGCGAAAACACGCACATGTGCACAAGTGAGCACACACACACACGCACACACATACACACACGCGCGCGCACGCATGCACGCACGCACGCATGCACGCACGCACGCACGCACGCGCGCACACACACACACACACACACAAACACACACACACACGCACGCACACACGCACGCACGCACGCACGCACGCACGCACGCAACACGCACACACACCTGCCACATCACCTGCACACACGTGCACACGCTTGCACACGCACCGTAGAACAAACCCATCCTAGCCCATTTGAGCTGTTCTTTAGGGCTAGCTGAGTCTAGAAACAACCTCAGCTTTGTGGCCCTCTCCTCATGTGGCGAAAGCTGCAGCTCGTCCGTGCGTGCAAACTGAGCAGGAGCCGCCCCACCAGCAGGGCGTCCCCTGTTGAGGCCATTGTGCGAAGTCAGGGGCGGGGAAGGCTGCTGCTGCTGCTGTTGTTGTTGTTGGCTGGCTGCGCAGGCAGTGGCTGGCTCATCAACATGAAACACACGCCTGCGCCTGGTCCTTCTCAAAGGGTGTGTGGGAGACAGAGGCTTGTTTGACTGGCACTGGGCACTAACGTGGGAGCCTCCTGTTAACATTCCAGGCTTTTATTAGACTTGCATCAACGGTCACAAAAGTGCGGTCGCATGCGGTGGATGATTAAACCGACATTATCTCTAAATATATATAAACTGTCCCAGCTGCTTCGGGGATGTGACGTGGCAGTATGAACTTTTAGACACAAGCACCAATTTTGCCCCAACAACATACACATTTCATTGTGACATCCGATATTCGACTGCTTTTCGTCGGCGAACGTATGAACTCAAAAGACTCCAATTGACATCATAAACATTGTGAATTCAGGTCAAATCAAAACCCAGTTCAAGAAGAAATTTTCCTCCTAAATCGGAGGAGAGGCACTTTTAGGCATTTTTGTTGCACTTTCCACTCGACCTAAAACACAAATATACTATATAAATAATAATAAATATGGCTTTCACACTGAAGCCCTCTGTTAAGGCACTCTTTGGCGCCGCACAGACAAAGAGGCCCTCTCGAGCAATGGCTGTGCGTGCAGATGCCACAAAAAAACCAATCCGTGTGGGCATCAACGGTAGGAGGCTGTTTGTACACGCATGTGCATGTATGTACAGCTTACGTACAGATCACGTATGACAAATAGAACAGCTCAAGAGTTTCCTCCTCCATTTCATCACACTTGTTACTTCAGTGCCTAAAAATAGCAACTCTTACGTAAGATTACAAAAAGGGTCACTTTGTTGTGTTTTCTTATTTTCCTTCCGTTACAGACCGCCACGATACGTGTTGCGTTAGTGTGGCCAGCACAAGATTCTTGCATGAGAGCCTACATACTTTTGTGCATCCTAACATCGTGCTGTGGTGCAGGATTTGGACGCATCGGACGGCTGCGTAGCGATCTATGTGTCTGTCCGCTGTGCCTTATTTTCTCGTACACGCTCGTGTTTGTTTTATGCAGACTTGCACGCATGCTCATGTTCGCACGCGCAGGTTTTGGTAGAATTGGGCGTCTTGTGCTCAGAAATGCTCTCCTGAGGAAGGACATTGAAGGTATGTGCACTATCAGCGCACGTATCTTGCACTGATGACTATGGTTGTCAGTCAGCAGTTTGCTTGTGTAAATTCTTGCAGCCATCCAGTGTATTCTGGCTTGCACGTGGCATACTGCTAAACTTACTCAGCTGCAATCTCAACAGCACCAGATGGTCACCTAGTTCATGCAGTAGCAGCCTGCCGTGCTTCATTCCCTCGTGTCCTGTCGCGCGTGCAGTGGTGGCTGTAAATGACCCATTCATTGATGAGGACTACATGGCCTACATGTAAGTTTGCCGCAATGTAAACTTTTTCAGGATGGCTGTAAGCATTTAGTACTAAGTAATGCTTGCATTTGTCACACTTGGTGTCTGGTAATTGTGGCATCTGGAGAACAAGACATGAAAAACTTGCTGAGATGATTGTGCTGGGATGAAGTGCTGGGATGAGATGAATATATGATCAAACTCTTTCCCTCCCCCCTTCGTCTCCACATTCGCCTTTATTTAAGCACAACTCCATCGCGCAAAGGGTTGCAACATATGGTAAATCTCTGAATCTGGCCAGATCGCTTCATGCCTGCATGCACAAACATGTCTGCTGCCTGCAAAACCTGAGTCATCGTGTTGCAGGTTTAAGTATGACTCTGTGCACAAGACATGGCCCGGAACTGTGGAGGCCAAGGGCGGCCTGATTATTGATGGACACCGGATCAAGGGCAGCTCCATGAGCGACCCCAAGCAGATCCCATGGGCGGACGCTGGTGTGGACTATGGTGGGTTCAGTGTGCGCAAGTTGCTGTTGGCTTCGTTGCTGTTGGCTCCGCGCAAAGCCCATGGGTGGACGCTGGTGTGGACTATGGTGAATCCGCTGTGCGCATGCTCTGTTTTGAGGTAGCTCAAGGTTGGCCCCGTGCAGATCCCTTGGGTAATCGAATTCAGGTGGCAAGTTGTGCATTGAGTGATGCGCTTTTGGACGCAGTATGCTATAGATTGATGTGGTAAGCATGCTCAGACGTGATTGATTGGACTAAGCGTAGCTGGTGGACTTAGCACAGCTGGCAAGAGTACCTTTTGGATGTGCACACTCGAGAGAAAGAGTTTCTGAATGTGCGTATATGCGTGAGCGAGAGTAGATTCTTTTTATTTATTGGTGTTTTCTAGATGTGCACAGCAACGTGAGAGGCGCTTGATGTACTGACTAGATTATCACAGGCAGTGGAACCCCTGGTAAATGCATACTTTTCATGTACCGTTTTTCGTTCTAGCGTAGATTTTGCATTTTAACCTCCTATCCGCTTGGCTCTGGTCCTTGCAAGCGTCCAGTGTCGACCCTTACCTGACAAGCCTCTCCTTGTTGCACGCTTGAAATCCTTATCGGCTTAAGCCTCTCTTTATTGCACGCTGAAATCCTAATCGGCTTAGACAGCTTAGAATTTTCACTTTTTCATGTACAGTTCCCTGGCCAACCTTTGCATTTTCATTCAACTTTTTCCTGCAGTCATTGACAGCACAGGTGTCTTCACCGACGCTGCTAAGGTAAGCAGCCTCTTATCTTATGTTTAGAACATTACTTGCCCACTTTTCTCCGTGTGAAACAGCAACGCAAGTCATTTCTTTCAGCCAGCATTGCTGATTTCTGTCAGGAACTACGAGCTTTCTAGAAGTTGTGCGCAAACCATTTCAGACTCAAGTACGTTGGTAGAAACAAAGCGCTCTTAAAGAAAACCACACTTAGAATCGAGGTAGGTGAATGGCTGAAAGCCTCACTCACTTACTTACACGTAGGCCTCCGCACACATCAGTGCTGGTGCCAAGCGCGTCATAATCACAGCCCCCACTAAGGACGACACCCCCATGTTTGTGAGTGCTACAATGCTAAAAACACGGTAGCAAACATTGTTTTTTTACAGGAAAGAAATGAATTACGTGTTTACATGCGTTGTCAGCAAATTCTTTAGTTTGTGAGGTGTATGATTTTGATTTCGAGAGGTTCATGATTCTGAGTCCATTCATGCACTCCTGCTTGACAGCTATGAGTTGATCCATGCACTCCTGCCTGCGTCAGCTCAAATTTACGTGTTGCTGAGATCACCAGCCTTGACTGTTGCAATGCGTTCGTTTGACAGGTAATGGGCACCAATGAAGACAGCTACAACCCAGCCAAGGACTTTGTAGTGTCCAACGCATCCTGCACCACCAACTGCTTGGCGCCCATGGCCAAGGTAAAGTGTGAGAGCTAAGGAGCTTGGTGTACGCGCATCTAACTAGCAGCGACTGCTCTTTGATGTAATGCACCACCAGCTGCTTGGCCCCTATTTCCAATGAGAAAATGTACGAAAGGAAAATGTAAGAAAGAAGGTCTGTGCACGCGCATCAAACTCGCAGCGTCCATCTAACCAATGTCCTGCACCACTAACAACTGCTTGGCACCCATTGCCAAAGTGGGTGATGAAAGCACTGAACAGAAGCCTTATGCCAAATATTGCAGTATGGCTTGGCGCCCTGTCTGCTGTCTACTTTAGACCTGCTTATGTGGTTTTTAAAGGGAAGTGTTTGTGCCTGTTCCATACAAAATTTTGGCTCGATTAAGTGATCATTTTTTCTGCAATTGTTCATATGTTTTTCTTACAAGAATACAAGCAATTTTTCTTACAAGAACACAAGCAATGCAATAATCCTTACAGGGAAGCTCCGCAGCAACTATGTCTTCAAATGATCTAGCTGTGATAGACTGGAAGTTTGGCAATTAATTTCTATGAGGTTTTGCAACCTTTGTTACCGACAATTATGTTTATGAGAAGATATGCATTAGCTCCCTTAATAGAGCAGCAAACTGACAACCTCGTTGCGCTGCTCCATTTTCACAGAGGCAATCAACAAGATTGGCATCACGGGCAGCCTCGTGACTACAGTGCACACCACCATTATTATTTAGTAGCAAATTAACAGCTTTATTGCGCTGCTCTATATTGGCACAGAGGCAAATCAACATTTGGCACTGCAGGCGGCTTCATAAACACAGTGCACGCCACCATTAAGATCTAGCGGTGATCTGACAGCTTTATTGTGTTGCTTGAATGCTTGCAGGTGATCAACGACAAGTTTGGCATCACAGGCGGCCTCATGACCACAGTGCACGCCACCACTGCCACCCAGAAGCCCGTGGACGGCCCCAGCAAGAAGGACTGGAGGGGTGGGCGTGCCGTGAACGGCAACATTATTCCCTCCAGCACTGGGGCAGCCAAGGCGGTGGGCAAGGTGGGACTTGTGTGGGGTTGGGAGGCCTAGAAAAGTGCTCTGTTTAGACCAGGCATGGAATGTAATGGGTTGCAATATCTTCTGCAGTGCTGGTTTGGTCAAGGCTGTGGACAAGGTACGTACAATTTGTGTGGGTAGACAATTCATATACAATCAGGCTCACCATTACAATGTAAAACGCCCTCAACTTGAAGAGTAAAATTGTGCGATTGAAACTCAGTTTCATTAAGCACACCAATACATCCTAGCGTGCACAGATCACATACATTATTTCTTGCACAGTCTAGGCACGTGTATACAGACACGCACGCACAGACACACACATTTAAACACACACGCACACACACACACACACACACACATACACACACACACGTGCACACTAGGTGATGCCTGTTCTGGCTGGCAAGCTGACTGGCATGGCATTCCGTGTGCCAGTTAACAACGTCAGTGTGGTAGATCTCACGGTGCAACTGGAGAAGGCCACAAAGTATGAGGTGAGGTCGGTATGAGGTGAGGTCGGTCATTTTGCAAGCCTGCACAAACAGCACGGTGGCAGGCACAACTGGAATATGTTTCAATCAGCCTTGAAGCTCAACACTCGATGTACCACAATAGTTCCCACCAATTAGCATCAACACTCGTAACGTCTTGATCATAAAGCTGGAGCATTGTGAATTACAATACACGCCAGCTGCTAGATGTTGATTTGAAGATGTACCACAATGATTTCCATAATAAGCATCGTAGGCTTGAATGTTTTGTTTTTTACAGGGCGTGTTAGGATGCGTAATTTTTGCTTTCAATCGTTGCAAAATAAGTCACATAAACCATGCTGCACTTGCAATGCAGGACATCATGGCTGCTTTCCGTTCCGCTAGCGAAAATGAAATGAAGGGGGTGAGTGATCTGTGATGTATTAAAATAAGCACCTTGTATTAAGGTGGCCATCGAAAACAGGAATACTACAGTGTGTACAATACGTATCTTACCTTACAAATACTGCTGACTAATGCAGTGTTTTTATGCTTACTTATAAATGCAAGTACACGAGAGCGTGTAAAATACCAGTGTACTAAAAAAATACCATTCATAATTAAATATAGGAAAAAGTGACACACAGGGCGGCTCAGATCATACATACCTGTCACATGTCCCAGATCACCCCAGATCATTTTTCCTTGACCCAGAATATCTGTTACGCCAGAATGTGTCAAAAGCCACCCACATGCAAAACAAAGTCCCAGAAATGATGAATGCAAGTGTAGGATGAGTGCCTGAACAATGAATGCTCGAGCCAATGGTTGGATGAATGATGAATCAATGTGTGAATGGATGAGTTATGAGACAAGTGCATGAATGAATCCCCAACCCCTCCCCCCTCAAACCATCCCATTGGGCGGCACCAAGGGTCACCCAGCTATGTAAGGTAGGAGTCCCTGATCCACCCGTGCTTGTTTTCTGCTAAGGCTGCTGCTGCAGCGCTTGCGCGGCTGTCCAGCTCTGTCTGCTGTGCTGCTGAGCTACACTTGTGAGCTACACTGAGCTACATTGAGCTACACTGAGCTACGTGAGCTACACTGAGCTACACTGAGCTACGTGAGCTACACGGAGCTACACTGAGCTACGTGAGCTACACGGAGCTACACGCTGCTGTGCTGCTGAGCTACACCTGTTGCCATCGTTAAAGCTTGCAGCTGCAGCTGCCCGGCTTCTTGGGAGATATCGGTAGCTGCGCTTGGTGGAACCTCTGCTGTGCTGCTGAGCTACACTTGTTGCCATCGTTGAAGCTTGCAGCCGCAGCTGCCCGGCTTCTTGGGAGATATCGGTAGCTGCGCTTGGTGGAGCCTCTACTGTGCTGCTGAGCTACACTTGTTGCCATCGTTGAAGCTTGCAGCTGCAGCTGCCCAGCTTTCTGGGAGATATCGGTAGCTGCGCTTGGTGGGAGCGCAGCTACCGATATCTCCCATCTTTGCTGGGGGGGTTTGCCTGGTGCGGGCACCTACGTAGCCCCCTCCTTTGATCATGCTGGCTGTGTCATCACTACCAGCGAAGTCTTTTCTTCTTTCTTTTTCGCTTGGTGGAGAGGGAGAGGTGGAAGGGCAGTGCTGGGTCGCGGCACATGGCTGCCAGCACTTCAGATCGCTCAAGGCGCACAAGCCCCACCTCCACCCCAGGCCTGAAGCCGCACAGGACTGTGCCCAAAAGCGCTGCGCTGTGTGCTCTGCCAGCAGCGGAAAGTGCTGGATGAAAAGCACGTATCTGTCCACGTTGTAAAGCATTGCCCAGAGCAGGTCACGCGGCACGCCTAGCACGTGCCCCTTGCTCATCTGTGCCAGGCTTGCTGCTGTGGGTGCCAGGATTGTCAGCAGCATGTGCTTGAAGCACAGCAGGCGCCCCAGCCGCTCCTTGTGCGTCCCATGCCATGTCAGCGCATCCCACAAGATACGGCATGATTGCTGTGGCATGGTGGTCCATCTCACGGAGCTGCTCCTGCAGCTCTTTGGAGCTGAAGAATGCATCCTTGAAGGCCACGCACTGCGCATCAGTGTTTGGCTGCATGATGCTGTTGATCAGCATTCTGCAGCCCAACACTGTTTGTGTATGTTTGTGTGTGCATGTGCGTGTGCGTGTGCGTGTACATGTGCGTGTGCGTATGCATGTGGATGTGGTTGCGTGTGTGTGAAGCAGAAAGAAAGAGGGGCCGAGAATCATCTGAGATCACACAGCTGTTGCACTCGCATACTTGCGTACTCGAATACCTCAGCAGCATCAGCAGCATCCATGCCATCATGCTGCAGCATTCCAGCTGGGCATCAGCATGGGATCGCTGCGGTGCTGCTGGCTGCCGCCCAAGGATCAAATGCACAGCTGCCCGCAGTCCCTGCTCAGCTGCTGCTGCTGTGTCCTCCACACTGCTCTTGCGGGTCATCCTTCCCGCTGGTGTGCGCGCCAGATGCTGGTGTATGTACCAGCATCTGGCACGCACACCAGCGTTAAGTACAGCTGCCTGACAGCTGCCACAAGGCACTTGCTGCACACAATCTCCTCATCCGGCCGCTTCCAGGGGTCCAAGAACAGAAGCAAAAATCTGATGCTGCTGCTGGGCGGTCCTCGTCTGTTGGACCTACCTCCAATGCAACTTTATCCCCTCTCCTCCCGCATCCAGCACAGTGCTTGGAAATTTTTATCATTTGTCGCACACTTGGGCAACACCCCGATAATTCAAATCTGATGTCCGACAGCTCACCCTGTAAAAATAGACGTCTTTGTCTGAGATACCGGTCTGGACATTTGGAGCATATGTATCGTTACACACCATATACTTAAATGAATTGACCCTTAACTCTTGCGCACACCTAACATTAATGTATAAACACGATTTACATCAAGAAAGAAACATTTCTGACCACTTCGCTCCGTTGACCACCTTTGGTACAATACGTCTGATGCAATTTTAACGGCGTGGTTTGGTGCTCCGGCGTTTGGGCGCTTGAAATGTTGGGTTCACGCCGCGGGCAATTGGGCATGTGCACCCCTATTGGCAGTTTCATGCTCAGGTGTTCTCAGCAGCTACCTCTGGGTACCCAGCTTAAAACTGGCAGCTGGGGTGCGTATACTCTGGGAACATTCCCAAAAATCCCCCTTTCAGTCCTCCGCCGACCACCACTGGTAAAATACGCAACCGGTCCAACAATTACCGCTGACTAATGCCATGCTCCTTTGGTTCCGTAAGAAACGCAAGCACGCACATGTGTGCAAAATGCGTAACTCATCTGACAAATGCCGCAGATTAATTATGAGTTTCTTGGTTACACTTAAAATCAAGCAAACTAGAGCGCTCGAAATGCATAAATGTTTTGACAAACACTGCTGACAAATGCCAAGTTTCTTTGGTACACTAAAAAGCAAGCACTTCACACGTGTTACGCACCGCACACAGATCCTTGGCTACACAGAAGAAGCCGTGGTGTCCAGCGACTTCAATACAAGCACCCTCAGCTCCATTGTCGATGCCAAGGCAGGCATCCAGCTGACTCCCAACTTTGTCAAGGTGAATCTGCAGCTATCCAGACGAGAAAGTATAGTTGTATTGACAAAGGGAATTGCAATAAACGAGCTTGTTTGTTCCATTTAGACCGCCAAAAAAGGGTTGCCTTGTTTTGATACAAAACTTCATGTAGTACGCCTAATCAATTTTGATTAAGCATCAAGATCAAGCATCACAGAATTGCCTCATCTGTAATCTGTATTATGATGCGTAATTGCATTATATTTTTTGTAGACCTCATGCTCTATCCCTTGACCCTCTACATCCTTCCCTCCGAATTGTCCACTTTTTTCGCACATGCTTGCGCAAGGAGATCTGGCAATTTAAGCTTGCTTGACCTACAACCTTTCAACTATTGAATTGCAGGTTGTTAGTTGGTATGACAATGAGTATGGCTACGCCTGTCGGTGCCTGGACCTAGCTGCCTACATGGATAGCAAAGAGACCTAGAGCAGCTTCTGCTTAGCCATGTAGATGTCTAGTTTGGTAGAGTGACAAAGAAAGAGAAGATCAAAGGTAGACCTCACCTGGCTTGCAAGGTGAAGCTGCTCGAATGAGCATGTTAAAAGTTGTAAAAGTTGGCTTTTATTTGTTACAGTAATAATGTAATGAAGTGATTGATCATAAAAAGTAAAACTTTGCGCTGGCAAAATGTCCAGTATTGTTCCCAAATGGCTCGTCCCACCTCGCTTCTCAGATAAAGACAGATTTACCTCCAGCTGCCCAAATTCTGTGCTGGTTACACCCATCGCTGCAAAAACACAAAAACAACAAAATAATAAAATAATGTAGGAGGGGAAGTGTTCTTCAAAGTGGCAGGGGGCAACTGATGGAGCAGGGAGCACCCCAGCAGCACCGCCAGCCACTAGTACAGCCACCAACCCCAGACATCACTGACCTAAAGATCTCAACAAAACTCAGCGCAACATCCATCTTGACGAGATCAAATGCCGTGAGGACACCAGACCTCAAAACCAGCTAAACGCCGCAAAGGAAGAGCACAAAGATCTCTGCAACAACTCCTTAAGGCCTCCATTACTCTCCACATCATCCTTTTGGATGTGTTTGGCTGCATCTACAACACTCACACTCTGAAGCCTTTTAAGGAGCTGGGTCTTAATTCGTAAAGAGTTGTTAAGAAGCTTGCCTTCAGGCCCCATGTGCACTCTGTGGACTTTGTTGCTAAACATGTCCATACCAGACGTGTCCTTTCCAGTACTGTTATCAACTCTCATTAGGAGCCGGTTTCAGGCCAAGCCTGCAGCCTGCAACCCTCTTGATCTCCACGGATTTTTCCTTTCCTTTTCGCGGTGGAGGAGCTTTACGGTACTCGGTACCAAATTTGCTCCTTTTCCTCAATTAATGTGGGGAGTGGCTTTTACTGCCTGCGTAGTTTTTTTCCCTTTATTTAACCAGCGTGCATTAAGGCAAGGCTTTCGACTAGTGCTCACACTTGCCAGATCACCACCATAATCGAAAAAAGAGAAAACACAGAGACTAGTTGGTGCACTTTGTGCACGGGGTTGCTCAAGTTCAATAGAGGAGTTTTGGTGTATTGATTGTAGATTTTGCCCCCGACTCCAAGGGGTATAACATGAAGTGCGACTTTATTGTTCCAAGAAATGCCTCGGAAACTCCTTGGTCATAGACGCTGGATAAGATAAGAGTGGCAGATGTTGATTGTGCGCTTTGTCTAATGTCTGTACATTTAGACATTAGACACAAGCAGAGGCGCTGCAGCTACGGGAACATGTCTTCTGGACTTGCACAGGAGCTTCAGCTATCAGGCGAGCCATACAACACAACCTCCCAGTTACCGTGCAGCTGCTAAAACAGCATGTTTGGCTGCTAGAGCAGCCATGCCAATTAGTGAGGAGGTTTGGTATGTTGTATGCCTAGCTGCACTGACTGCCATGTTGAGAGCTAGGGGTTTGATGTTTAGCATGCTCGCCAGGACAGGCTTAGAGCCCACAGTGGTAGAAACTAGGGCAGTTGATCTTCTTGCAGCCTTATAAGACTTTGCAGCCTGCCAAGGTAGTGTCTCCAGTTTCTCTGACCTAAGCCAGGTTCACCCCTTTGTGTATGCTAAGCCAAACAGTTCCTTAGCTGTTTCTCTGCAGCTCCCATCCTAGTGTGTCTGCCGCATTGCTCTAGGTCTAGGGTGGCCTGCTTTCCCTTGCTCTCGGCTCTTAGTAGAACAACCCGACTCTCATTGTCTAAATCTTTAGCTCACTGCACTCCCTTCTTGTCTTCCTAGTATGGGCTCGTAATGCTGAGAGTGACGTGCTGGTGCAGCTGCGTTTCTGTAGGGGAACTATTTTTTCTCTTCGTTGTGTTGGAGTTGGTTTTGGCGCACCATTTATCGCAATGGCTTAGCTGCTTTTATCCTGGCTAACTCTTAGCTTCCCTAGTATTTATGTTAAGTGTCTCGCGGTGGTGTACCTTGACGTGCCCTCGGCCCGTTGCCTTTTTACTCTTTACTATCTTCCTAAACCTTGTTTTTTATAGGCACCAAAATGCGCAGGCTTTCCTTCTTTCTTTCCCGTGCTTGACCGTACACGTTTTGCCTTTCTTCTCATCAACCTGGTTGCCCCCCCTACTTTCTTTTATATTTTTCAGCCTGCCTCTCTTGCTCCCTTTTAATTTATCGACTTTTGGTTTGATTCAACCTCGTAGTAGGGAGTTTTCTATCTCCCCTTGACCTATGAAATACGCCAACAACATAAACTTACCTCCAAGCTTCATGTTCATTCTGTCAATTACGCTGCCAAATATTTCCATACCAGACGTGCCCTTTCCAGCACCGTTATCAACTCTCGTCAGGAGCCGGTTTCAGGTCAAGCCTGCAACCCTCCTGATCCCCATTGCTCTTTTTCTCGTTCTTTTGGTGGAGGAGTTTTCGGTACCCATTACCAAAGTGGCTCCTGTTTTATAATTAATGCGGGGAGTGGTCTTTCACTGCCTGCGTAGTTTTTCCTTCTTCTTATGACAATAAACAGCATCTTCCTTAAATAACCAAGAGGCAACCGCTACCTTCCTACTGCTTCCTAACTGGATTATAAACAGCACCAACGCTTTTCACAAAACCTGCACTGACAACAAGGATATTTGCACTATACTTGGAAACGTCCCAAAGACAAAAGTGCGTTACATGCCACTTCTCTACCAGCAAAACAAAACACCATCCCTGTCAGAAGCAACATGGGGCATACGCATCCTTGTAATTTGGAACAAAGCTGCCAGGGAGCAAATTATTACAAACAGCCCATCTCGGTTAGAAAGTATAAAACAAGACCTATCACCAGCGGCAATCTGGAATTTCAAAACACAGGCACCATACCTTTTGTTAAACCGCCAACTGAAAGGTTGCTGCCGAAAATGGCAAAAATATGTAGGCTCCCCAAAAACTCAAGAAACACAGTGATTAATGCAAGTATTGACGACACCACCAATAACACAGTTAAGAAAATGGATCTCAGTCTATTGGAGCTGGAGTGTGCCACCTTCAATCCAACAAAATCACCACAGTAAATCCTGGAGGGACAAGTATAAACAAACCATAAACAGAGCCGAGCTAGCGGGAATTGCTGCTGCTTTGATAAATGAACACGCCCATATCGCAACAGACAGTGCTGGTGCATTATGGCAAATAAGGAATAGCATCCTCTACCCCCAGTGCATGAAACGGCATAAACATGTCAAACTCCTAGAAACCATCATACACCGCATCTATTGATATAAAGACACCATCCATCTCTACAAGATTAAAGCTCATGCTGGCATCCTAGGAAATATGAATGCGCTGATGACATAGCAAAGTGATCTGCGGAGAATCAAATTGGCCATGATATCCAAATTAACACCGACACCCATCCCCATCCCCGTTCATCCATATCCTGGTCAGCAAGGGAGGGAGACCCTCCTCCAGCTTGCTTACCAGATATTCTTAACACCTGCCAACCAGGCCTCCAGCAAAAGGCTCCATTTCATCAGATTACGATGCTGTAAACGCACACATGCATGTCCAACACGAGTTAGGTCCTGGATCAAAAAAGGTTTCAAACCATCAGTCCACAAAATGCTACACAAAATACCAAACGCTGATCAAGGAAGGCATTGTTGAGAAATGCATGTCATTTTGGAAAAATGCGAGTGTCACCTCTAGAGAAAAGAAAAATGTCATGCTCTGCCGCACAGATTTGACATACAATCAATAGCGTGCCGCTCAATGCAACCATATAGGAAGTCCACCTATCTGCCCCATCTGCCAGAAGCTAGACAATGGCACCTACCGTATGCTGTCAGGCTGTAGTCATCCCATTATAAACAAAATGATTATTATTAGGTACAAATGCTGCTAAACAATTGATTATATAAGCGGTCCAACAAGGTACACAGGGTGCATGCCTGCTAGCACACGCAGATGTAGGGAGTCGCGCAACAATGATAAAACGAGGCATTATACGCTCTTCAGAGGAGACACAGAAAGGAATGATTTTAATCTGTCCATTATTTCCCAACCTCAATGCACAACAGCGGCAGAAATCTAGCAAGCCAGATGCAATCATAGTTACTCCGACCCAGCAACCACGCCTCAAACGAAACCCAACAAACACATATTAAACTAGATCAACAAATCATGCAAGAAGAGCTGCTTGTGATAACCTAGCAGATGGCGCTGCCAATCCATATCCCCTGGCTATGATACCAAAAAACATACAAGCAAACAAACGCGATATACGTTTAATCGAGTACTGTGTAGACACTTCCCCTGCCCAACAAGCAGGAAAGGCACGAGAGCAACATAAGCTGCTAATGCCTCGCTTACTCGGACACCGTAAAACCCTTCACACCATCCTGCTAGGAGCAACAGGCACCATCTACAGCAGCCACACAAGGAACCCACTCCACAGCCTCGGAGTTACTGGTCTCGTGAAAAAAGTAAGCCTACATGCAGTCAGATCCGCAACAAAACTCATACAGATGAGACGAGACAATGAACATGACCCCCACAAAAAATTAGAAAAATTAGAGCAATACTCCTGGTAGTGTGCAGGCTTCTGCCTCCCGAGAACCACCTAATCCCTCTTATACTTGTTTTCCAGGTGGGATGGTATCTCTGCTTCCATTGGGTGGTGCAGAACACAAAACAAAATCCTTTCCTAATCCATGCTGGTAGTGTTTATACTGCGTTCTTCCTTTCTTTTTCTTTTGTGAAGTTGCGGCCCACGATCTGATGATATGAGTGTGGCTGGCAGCCCCTGCGTCCTCACTACGTTGTTCACAAACAAGGCAGCAAAGCTTCTAGCATTTAAGGACTCCGTAGTGGGCACCAAATAATAATGCACCATCTTGCTCCGTCTGTACAACAAACGAACACCAAATTGGACGTGGCCAGCAGCCGTAGCCGGCGGCACCTACTGCTATTTCACAATTTGATCCATCCACTTTCCCACCTGTCTCTCGAGATGGTACAGCAACCTCCTTATCAGCAAATAAAGACCAGCAAAGTCAGCAGCAGTTTATTTCTCTTGTGTGCAGGATCCAAAAATCATACGTTTTCATAAAATTAAATACAATCGAGTGAATTTCTAACTTTGTGAAACACCAATGATGTTTTCTGTTATCTGCCATTGCAGTCATCAAGGATGGCAAATACGATTACTACAAAGTCAAAAATAAATAGAGTATAATTATGCACAATGGCCCCAAATCCTTTCTCGCGGCACAACGGGCTTTTTCTACGCAGCTCCCCCCCCTCGAGGCAATCCAGCAGCCCCGGGCTTCCTTTGAGCCATCCACTGACAATTCTCCAGACGTAGAGGCTCGCCAGCGGCTCCGGCTCTCCCACTGCTTCTCACCCTCTAGTAGCGGCACTAAATTGGATACGAATTTATCGGATAGGAGGCGCTGCTCAGCGTCTGCAACCTGGGAGGAAGCGTATGATGAGTTCTTGGTGAGTTTCTCACCTCTCTGCGTGTGCACGACTAAAGTTCTTCACCCTTCCTTGCAAGCCAGTGTGTCCGGAGGCCCCTCTGCAATATCAAAAGGCCTGATGCTGCATCAACGCACACGCAAACACATACAACACCCACAGACGGCCTTCCCCAACGCCCTTGGAAAAATTGCTGAAACGAAGGCCATGCTAAGCGGCAAGAGGCTGGCCGTCTTCTTAGACTATGACGGTAAAATTGCGTTCGAGGAGGAGAGCTCTCGTTTCCCAGCACCAGCCCCGTCAACTCTCTGCACACACGTTGTGCCTCCCTGACCTTGTCTGCAGGCACCCTGACTCCCATTGTGGCTAACCCTGATGAGGCATTCCTGTCACAGCAGGTAAGGGGGAGGACCTTTGACGCTCCTTGGATGGGCGTGAATTGGCCCGTGATATTAACAGTCCACTATTGCCCCAAACTTGTATCAAACAGATGCGGGAGGCCGTGAAGAACATAGCCCTGCTCTTCCCCACAGCCATTATCAGTGGCAGGGGCAGGGAGAAAGTGGAGAGCTTCGTGCAGCTGAAAGAGCTCTACTACGCAGGCAGCCATGGCATGGACATTGTGGGCCCCACGGTGAGAGTGGCCACCAGAATCCACGTATATGGTTGCGTGCGTGCGCGCGCACACACACACACACACACACACACACATACACACACACACACAAACACACAACACGCACACACGCACACACACTTACTCACTCTCACAAACACACACACACACACACACACACACACACACACACACACACACACACACACACACACACACACACACAACAAAACCACACACACACACACACACACACAACACATATGCACACACACGCACGCAACTGGAAAGGCAATTGCACATTTTCATACACGTACACAATGGCATGCACGCACGCAAACCCACACCCGCACAGGCTCAAGGACAGGAGGAGTCCTCAAGCATGGACACCAGTTTCCAGCCGGCAGCTCACTTTCGACCGATCATTGATGCCATGTACGATAAGCTCTGCAGCAGGTATGATGCATGGGCTTCACTATATTCCTTGCGCTTTTAGCTAATTACTACCTACCTCTTATTAGGACAAGCAAAATGGCACAACATATAAAAACATGCACACACGCTCACACACACACACACACATACACACACACGTTTGCACGCACTCAGGCGCGCGCGCACACACACACACACACACACACACACACACACACACACACACACACACATGCACAGGTTAAAAGATATCCCTGGCTCCAGTGTGGAGCACAATACGTTTTGCGTATCTGCCCACTTTAGAAATTGCTCCGCAGATCGATGGCAGGTATGGCACGCGAGCTTGTACACTAATGTATGCACAATCACAAATGCGCACAAACACAACGGTACAAGCACGCATACAGACACACACACATACACACACATACACACACACACACGCACACACACACACGCATACGTACGCATACATGCAGGAGGTGGTGTCGGCTGTTGAGTTAGCGGTGGCGGACAACGATGAGCTGCGAATAACTAGGGGGAGGAAGGTGCTGGAGATCAGGCCAAAGGTGAGAACAGAAGCAGAGATTTAAAATGGGAGGGGCGATAGCAAGGAAGGGGGAGGAAGGTGCTGGAGATCAGGCCAAAGGTGAGAACAGAAGCAGAGGTTTGAAATGGGAGGGGCGATAGCAAGGAAGCGTGACCAAGCCCAAGGTGATGGATGGAAGCAAGGATGCAAGATACTCGCCGAAGCGTCTCTGACTTGAGTACTGATTTAAGGTGCTAATGATTGGGGAGACTGAGGGTTGACCAAAACCATAAAAATATATATATATATCGTTTTTTGGTGCGGGGAAGGCTAAAATATTTATTTACAGGGTCCGGGGTTACCCGGGGTTACATTAATATTTTTGAAATTTGGGCACCGGGGTGAGTACGGTAAGGTACGGTATATAGGATAATTTTGGCAGAAAAATCACCAGATATACGGTCATAAACGGTGTATACAACAGGTTCTGGCCAACCTTAGGGCGATTATTGATGAACGGGACTGCTGACTGATGACAGGCTACTGACTATAAAGATGATTGGTTAGAAGCACCCAAACAGGAATGGATGCAGAAATGAATGTAAGAGCTTGCCTTGTTTCTTTGCCTTGCCTTGTTTCCGTGCCTTGTTGTTTCCTTGCCTCGTCTATTTGCCTTGCCTTGTTTCCTTGCCTCGTTGTTTCCTTGCCTTGTTTCCTTGCCTCGTTGTTTCCTTGCCTTGTTGTTCCATTGCCTTGTTGTTTCCTGGTTTCGCAGCCAGCGCTGTTCCTTTTGGTGACCCTCGTGGGTCTTGGGTTTGGATGTCCTTATGATGACCACGGTGAGGTGTCCTTTGAGAGGATACTTTTGAGGGTGCTTTATTCAAGTTTCATCAGGAATAAATGGTACTTCATTATTCAGGAGGTGTTTAGGATGTACTTCCCTGAAGAGGAGGGATTCTTGGGTTGCAGGTTGATTGGTTCAAGGGCACTGCCTCAAGTCGGTTGGTGGTTTGGTGGATTGTTTCAAATGAATTGGTTCAAGTGGTTTGGTTCAAGTGGATTGGTTGAAGTGGTTTGGTTCAAGTGCACTGCCTCAAGTCGGCTGCAGGGGCTGCTGGGAGTTACGTTTGAAGTATTTGACAAAACGGTGCCTGCTCCTTGTACTACACACACACACACACACACACACACACACACACACACACCACACACACACACACACACACACACACACACACACACACACATGCGCGGCGCAAACACACAGGTGGACTGGAACAAGGGCACTGCTTTGGAGCACCTACTGGGCATGCTCGGGCTGAAGGGCGCGCGCGATGTGGTGACGCTGTACATAGGCGACGACCAAACAGACGAGGATGCGTTCAGGGTGCTCAAGGAAACAGAGCAGGGTGAGTGTGCGTGTGTGTTTATGTGTGTGTCGCTTCTATAAACCGCATTAGTGCCTGCTTTTCTTGCTCATGCCAATGGCGTCACCAAGCGCACACTATGTGTGTGCGTGTATGTGTGTCTCGCTTTTATCACCCGCATCTGTGCCTGCATTTCTTGCTCATGCATCCAAGTGTACCCTGGAACTGCGCACACTCATGCGGCGCAGGTCAGGGCAACCATCCATGAACAGCAGATTGCTGACGTGTTTTTTCCCGTTTCATACCAATGTGCCCCGGCAATCTTGAATCATACACACGCGGGCTTGCGTTTTCTGGTTCTGAGATTGGCCAAGAGAGTATGTGTGAGCGCATACCACTCGGCCCCGATCACTGAAAAACCATTTCACGTGCAGATTTCAGTGGCTTTTTTGTGGGTTCAGAGGGCCACGGATACGGAATCGCATAAACCTCACCTCACTGAATTCCCGCATTACGTGCACGCAGGCTGGGGCGTTCTCGTGAGTTTATAGGGCCACAGATACGGAATCGCATAAACCTCACCTCACTGAATTCCTGCATTATGTGCACGCAGGCTGGGGCGTTCTCGTGAGTTTAAAGGGCCACAGATACGGAATCGCATAAACCTCACCTCACTGAATTCCTGCATTATGTGCACGCAGGCTGGGGCGTTCTCGTGAGTTTAAAGGGCCACAGATACGGAATCGCATAAAACGCACCTCACTGAATTCCCGCATTATGTGCACGCAGGCTGGGGTGTTCTCGTGAGTTTAAAGGGCCACAGATACGGAATCGCATAAAACGCACCTCACTGAATTCCCGCATTACGTGCACGCAGGCTGGGGTGTTCTCGTGAGTTTAAAGGGCCACAGATACGGAATCGCATAAAACGCACCTCACTGAATTCCTGCATTACGTGCACGCAGGCTGGGGCGTTCTCGTGAGTTGTAAGGGCCACAGATACGGAATCGCATAAAACGCACCTCACTGAATTCCCGCAATACGTGCACACAGGCTGGGGTGTTCTTGTGAGTTTAAAGGGCCACAGATACGGAATCGCATAAAACGCACCTCACTGAATTCCTGCATTACGTGCACGCAGGCTGGGGCGTTCTCGTGAGTTGTAAGGGCCACAGATACGGAATCGCATAAAACGCACCTCACTGAATTCCCGCATTACGTGCACGCAGGCTGGGGCGTTCTCGTGAGTAAGAAACCCAAGGAAACTGCAGCACGTTATACTGTGAGGGACCCCTCTGAGGTGTTGACCCTGCTGCAAGCCCTGGTAAGTGAACTGTGCTGCATGTTCATATGAATTACTGTGAGGGACCCCTCTGAGGTGCTGACCCTGCTGCAAGCCCTGGTAAGTGGACTGTGCTGCATGTTCATATGAATTACTGTGAGGGACCCTCTGAGGTGCTGACCCTGCTGCAAGCCCTGGTAAGTGGACTGTGCTGCATGTTCATATGAATTACTGTGAGGGACCCTCTGAGGTGCTGACCCTGCTGCAAGCCCTGGTAGGTGGACGGTGCTGCATGTTCATTTGAATTACTGTGAGGGACCCCTCTGAGGTGCTGACCCTGCTGCAAGCCCTGGTAGGTGGACGGTGCTACATGTGGATGTGTGCAAGCCTCGCGCGTCGTGCAGCAGCAGTATTTTGTGCAAAAAAGTATTTGTGCACCAGTGCATGACAGTACAGAAAAACCAGCCAACATGTAAATATTAATCACTGCAAGGGGTTCTCTTTGGTGCTGACCCTGCTCCAAGCCACGTTTCTACGGGTTGGCCAGCACTGAGTATATACACCGTATAGTACCGTATGTTTGGTAATTTCCCCGCCAAAAATACCAGAATTACATTGTGGTTCTTGTCAAACCCTACACATTTGGCATGTACAAGTTGACATACAAGGGCAACGATTGTGGTTGTGTGGGACAAACGCGCCACGTCGTGAGCAAGCAGGGCTGGCCAGACCTCTTTATTTATAGTGTACACAGTATATACACATACAGTGTGTACACACATACATTGTGTACACACATACAGTGTACACATAGTTTTGGCAGGGAAATTACCAAATCTACTACGGTTATGGCCAACCCTACAAAAGAGTGCGTGCAGTTTTCATAACCATGGAGTGCACGCTGTTCGTTTTTGGTGAGCAGGTGGCTCCATGCCCTGTTTGTTTTTTAAGCAGCTTTTTGCCTGCGGTCTTTAAAACCCCCTTCCCCCCAAAACATGCGTTGAGGTCGTCATAGGAACTGTGTGTGTTGTGTGCATCTGGTTGTCTAGTGGCATGGGAGACTGTATTCACACAGCAAAACGCGCGCGTACACACACACACACACACACACACACACACTGACACAAGCTGCAACAATTTCCGTCGTTGTGCATGAGCTTTGAAATGTGCGCTCAGCGTGTGCACCTGCATATAACCTGTTGGAGTGTGGTGCATAACCTGTGGTGCATGAGCTGTGGAGTGTGATGCATAACCTGTTGGAGTGTGGTGCACAACCTGTAGTGCATGAGCTGTGGAGTGGCATAACCTGTTGGAGTGTGATGCATAACCTGTGGTGCATGAGCTGTGGAGTGTGATGCATAACCTGTAGTGCAGAACCTGTGGAGGGTGATGCGCGGCATGCAGCTGTGGCCGGTTGAGGCAAAGGCCAGAGTGCAAGGGTTCCATGAACAGACTTACACTGGCTCTCATGGTGTGCTGTGTGTATGTCGCTTGTCTGTGTGCCCCGTACTATTGGTGGCATGGGGCAGGATCATTCCAGCATGATAATCTCACCCACATTTTAGGTGGCATGGGGCAAGACAGACAGCAATCCTTATAATGATGTGACGCATGTGCATCCCACCCACAATTCAGGTGGCATGGGGCAAGACAGACAGCAATGGTTATAATGATGTCGCATGTGCATGCCACCCACAATTCAGGTGGCATGGGGCAAGACAGACAGCAATGGTTATAATGATGTGTCGCGCATGTGCATCCCACCCACAATTCAGGTGGCATGGGGCAAGACAGACAGCAATGGTTATAATGATGTGTCGCGCATGTGCATCCCACCCACAATTCAGGTGGCATGGGGCAAGACAGACAGCAATGGTTATAATGATG
>Ga0307968_1000658_pt1 | contig 25888 bp, 25 predicted proteins | sample OrgLakmetagen650_FD_201834 | JGI IMG/M metagenome (GOLD analysis project Ga0307968, IMG submission 201834) | Saline water microbial communities from Organic Lake, Antarctica - #650 | ecosystem: Environmental > Aquatic > Non-marine Saline and Alkaline > Saline | place: Antarctica: Organic Lake...
GCCTCCATACTTTTTTGTTGTTGCTTGCAGAAAGTGACTGAGTGGTTCAGGGAGCTTAAAGACAAGCACCAGCTGGACAGCATAGGCTCCATGACGGCTTCGCAGGTGCGTGGTCCTGAATTTGGACGTGTGGATCTGGGCGGGGAATGGGGGGTCTAATGGGGGGAAATGGGTGTGGATGTGGGGAATAGATGCGGATGTAGAAGTGTAGAGGTGTGGTGGATGTATGGAAGAGTGGACATGGGGAATGGACTGTTGAGATGTGGGTATGGCTAGGGGGGAAGAAATAGGTGCACACAGAATTTTCTAAGGGCTGATGGCAAATTTCGACCTCAACCTCACGTCGTCCTCCCACCGCTCTAAAGTTTGTGCAGCAGCACTCTCTGTGCCTGTCCCTTCCGCCCAAATACATGTGTGAAGGGATCAGCTTTTATAATTGCACCAGCTTCCTTCACATGTCCATTACGCAATATTCGTTGCTCCTCTCTCACACAGCTGAGTATTTTTTGCAATGTTTGCACAGGTGCTATCAAAAAACAGGTCACCAACTTTTTGGCATGAGAGAGCAAATGCGTAAAAGCACATGTGTGTACGGCCCTATTAATTCGCTCTTTGGATTTTCCATTTTCCCTTTACACAGACCTGGCCGTTCTTGTGCACTGCACTCGCTCGCTGTAATATTTTAAAATTATCCTGGAACAAGGAAGTGCAGAGCACAGCTGCCTGCATGATCGTTGATCAATGACCGTGCATCAAATCTGCCCTCTGTGCGTGCCAGCCTGAGCTTGCATTTCTGGAGCCTTGCTGCCAAAGACATGCACACACATACATTCATACACACACATACGCACACAGGATATCACACCCATATGTCCCCGCTGCCACTGGCCCTCGGCTGCCTGCGCTCTGTATCCAGCAACCACATTTCTCCACAATTGCTGAGTACCTCATCCACACAAGAGCAGCGCACACAAATGTGCGCCACGTGTACACGCAAACATACACAAACATATACAAACACATACAACCCACACGCAGGTTCGCTCTGCCACAGGCCACAGGGCAGTCAGCACGCTCCTAGAGCTTTCCACGTTGGCGCTGCTGTTGGACTACCAGCGCCTGTCCCCTGAGGCAGCCAAGGCCTGGAACTACAAGTCGCTACCTGAAAAGGTGAGCAACGATATTTGAGTGCATAGTCGTTTGTGGGTGTGTGGGTGCGCGGGTGTGGGTGTGCGCACGTGCACTCCCTCTTCTGTTCATGTCCATCTTGCTGGTTGATCGCTATGCATTGATGTTGCATGTTGTTAATGGCCCAATGTTTGAGTGAACTGCATCAGGATCACAACTGCCAGCATGACTCAGTAGTTACTCAACATTTTGATATTTTGCAGCTTTGCAACTACTCCTAGTGACACGCAGGTGAAGTTCCTGTTACCGTGATTGCTATAGGCACACACACGTACACACAAATATGTAGCTCACGCGCACGTACAAACACATATCACGGGCACGGAAGCTTCGCTATAACATGTATACATACACACACACACAAACATGTAAACACATACACGCGCGCTCACACACACGCACGCAAGCATGTATGGCAATCATTCACACTTTATGTGCAACACCACACACAGGACCCTCGCTTTTTACCAGAGCTGGCACACGTACTACCGAGCCTGGGGGCTGTTGCCATCAAAACGCAGGCCCAGCAGTTCACCTCCCTCATGCAAACAGCAGCAGCCGTGCAGGTAGGCAAGAGAAAGAAGGAAAAGGAAGAAGAGGTGGCAGCTGTCTTAAGCTATCGTGAATTTGATCTGCCAGGGCCCCATTTGGCACTTTACATCCATATGAAGCCGATTCCTGTCTGTTTTGCGATGTCCTTTCTGTTTTTGACTGGTTTGCTTACATGTGCTCACACAGACAGCTGTGTAGGGTGACAAAAGGAAGGACAGGTCGTGGTTGCATCAGTACACACAGGTGCAGGACGCGCATTGTGCGGTAAGGACGATCAATGTGCTGTACATCACTCAGCACCTTTGCAAAAAAAGTTGATTCTCACCTGCCTGCTCATGAAACACGATCAACGGAAGGTTGTGCTCTTCAGATACCTCTGCTGGTTGGGTAAATCAAAAGGCTGCTTTTCCTTAGGTGCCTGCACGCTTTCATATACGTGACAAGCATGCCTCCTGCAATGCCGACGTCCCTATTCTACCCTCTACACCCACGCTCAGTTGCTCAAAAAGTGCAGGGTGTGTGTATGTGCGTGTACATAAACGCTCAGTTGCTCACCTTTTTCAGTCTTGGCGATTATCAATATGCTCATTTCATGCACCTCACCATACAGCCACGTGACGTACCTCGCCAATGCATTGCATTAGGTGCCTGCACGCTTTCATACATGCACACTCACACACACACACACACACATTCACATACACAAACACACACATATACAAACACATACACAGGAGACGTATGAGGGCTGCGCCAACGAGTTCAAGGACCAGTTCTACAACCTGCGTTCTCAATGCCAGCAGCTCCAGTATGCACGGGTGCGTGCGGCATTGGTCACGTTAGTGCTCATATGCACCTTCCGTGCACTGTCCCATACCTGGCAGGTGTCCACGCCATCTACTACGTTTCTGACACATGCCAATGCCAATGCCAGTGGCTACAGTGTGTGCAGGAGTGTGTGCTTTGCGTTGGATTGCATTTTGGTGCAGTGTGAGCAGGAGTGTGTGTTCTGCGATGGATTGCATTTGTGTGCAGTGTGTGCAGGAGTGTGTGCTTTGCGTTGGATTGCATGTTGGTGCAGTGTGTGCAGGAGTGTGTGTTCTGCGTTGGACTGCACTTGTGCGCGTACACCGCTAGTGTGCCTCGGGCTCTTCAACCGATCGATTGTTGAACGCCTAGCATAAGTTTAAGTTACCCGACTATAATACCTAAGTAAACACCAACGCCGGATGCCGTGGGCAGGGGTGCATGTGCTCTCGGATTAGTGCTTGCTTCTGTTTGGTGCTTGCTTCTGTTTGGTGTGTTGTGACGTGTTACTGTTACTTAAGCAGCACATGAGACCCTGCTTGGTTGTTTTAGGTAAGTCTGCTGGTGGATGGCCTCAGCCAGCCAATTTCAGGAATGCATGAGCTCCAGAACAGAGGGGAGAATTGGTGCTTTAGGCGAGAGGTGGACACACACACCTGCACAACAGGCCTGCAATGAAGCAGCGCTGCTTGTCTCCTGCCCTGGAGCTGCCCCCAGCTGGTTCTCTGTTCCGTGACATCAAAAGCATGCTGATGGTGGTGCAGCACTATCCAGCAGATGAAACAGACTGTCTTCATGGCAAAAAGGTGCTGACACAATGTGCAGTGCCTGCCTTCTACAATGTGGCCAGAAACGTCCAGTTCTGCCTGGCAACTCGAAATCAAATTTCCAACCTGCCTACGTCAACACGGTTAAAGAGGTTTGGACTCTGTCTGGCAGCTCAATCAGGTCGTTGATGCCTGCCCGCTTGTTGTGTAGCTACAGTGGTTCAGAGCTCAATTACTTACAAGTTCTAGTCACAACTGCCAAGAAACTTGGGTCTTCGCAACTGCCTAGACGAGAAGGAAGAAATAGGAGGCAGAGAAAATAAACTCAAACTAAGAAGGAAGAGCAGTTGTGAGGACCAAGGAAATAATAAGATGAAGAAACTCAAGAGGAACACAGATAAAAAGCAAGAGCGGGTGAGCGATATCACTCTGTTTCATTCCAAGAACTTGAGTTCAAGTGCTGCACACTGAAAACAGCAGTTTGAGAAATCGCACTGGTCCAGGCAGACTCTGTTACCACAAGTGGGAAAGCAGGGGGCACAGTGAAAGTCAATTGGCTCTAGTACCTCGGCATCAGGCCCCTGGTTTTAAAATGACCCACAATCGAAATTGCACGCATTACGGATGAAATCATTTCCGGCACCACAGGAGGCTATTTGATGGAGGATCAGCACGAGCGCTGCGGCTTGGCACCTCAAACGTTTTAACACCTTCCCCCCAAGACATTATCCCTACATTTCCCACATTTAGGCACCAGAGGAGGCCAGTCCAATGGAGGAGCACATCCAAACACTAACGCTGCGGCTAGGCATCTCCAATTCCTATCACCTTTTTCCCCTGACAATTCCCTCAATTTCAGGCACCAGAGGAGGCCAGTCTAATGGAGGAGCACATCCAAACACAAGCGCTGCAGCCGGGCACCTTCTCCTCTGCTTGCCCTCTGCTGTCCGGCAGCGTAGAGCCCAGCCTTGCTTTTCAGCACGCCAGTGACGTGGCAGCCCACATTGAGGAGCACCTGCAGCAGGTTGGTGCTTGGAGTTGTGGTGGGTGGGTGCATGTGTTTGTGTGTGTAAGCGCATGCAGTACCTAATCCTGAGCCGGCTGGTGCAGACATCGTCACGTGCCCCGAATGCCATATTAACTCGAAAGGAGGGAGAAAACACATGACACAGAAGCCGGCTGCATTCGCCTGTACCCAACAAGAGGATGCATTCGCACACTATCCATGGTGGCATTCACGTGTTGGCACAGTACACGATATATGATGCACCTGCACCTCAATGCCTGTGTGCCCGACCTCAACGCCTGATTGCTCGACCTGAACGCCTGATTTCCCGACATAAACGCCTGTACGAACGCACGCACGCCTGATTGCTCGACCTCAACGCCTGATTGCCCGACCTCAACCCCTGCATGCCTGGCCTGAACGCCTGATTGCTTGACCTTAACGCCTGATTGCCCGACCTGAACGCCTGATTGCCCGACCTCAATGCCCGTGTGCCTGGCCTCAACGCCTGATTTCCCGACCTGAACGCCTGATTGCTTGACCTGAACGCCTGATTGCCCGACCTCAATGCCCGTGTGCCTGGCCTCAACGTCTGTGCCACTGTGCCACCTCTGCAGTACCAAGCCTTGGGCCAGCTGATGCAGGACACTGTTGGGTCCACAGTGCACCCGTATGCCGTGGACGGGGGCAAGCTAGCACGGCTGTCAGCTGCAGGGGCTGCTGCCACTCCGTTGCCAGATGGCACCTACCCTAGGTGAGTGTGAGCACACACATATGCGTGCTTACACCCTAGGTCAGTTTCAGCACAGGTATAAGCTGTACACATCTGTCAGATATATGCGTACATACACATAACCCTGGCGAGAATACATAATACATAATACATAATACACATTCACATGCGGTGAATTCCAAGTACGCACTAGTCACACTTGCCCATGTGCTTGTACCCACACGTATAGGTACGCACGTACACACTTGCACCTGCTCAAAGGCATTATCTTGTCTGTGCATAGATAGCGTGTTTCCTACACACAATCATAAACATCGAATTTGTCCCTTTACAAGACACTTGTCCTCTGGGAGTTTAATAAAATGAATAAACTGACAGCCATCAAAACATCCGGGCTTTTCAACCAAAGCACCTCTCCCACCCACTTCCCCCTCCAGGCCCCCCGCACTTTGTGCTCAGATTTTTAGTAGCCGATTGCCTGCACAGTTCTCTTGCCAAATGATGCAATGATCCCCGAGGAGTGACAGTGACAGGGCAGAGACAGATGTGTGCGCGCGCCCTTGCACTGACTACCTGTGTATCAAGCCCGCACCTTGCCCAGTGTGCTTCATTACATCAAATTGTAGCTCGATATTGTGTTTTGTACATCATGTGACTTTGTACATCATGTGACTTTGTACTCATGTGACTTTGTACATCACGCGATACACCGTTTGACAATAACTAACCGTAAGCTTGGAGTCATTTGCTGGTTATTTGCCTGAACACACACACGGCCTACTTGGGGCATACCATGCAAATATGTAGGGTTGGCCAGAACCATATATATACGGTGTATATACATAGTTTTGGCAGGGAAATCACCAAATATACAGTCATATACGGTGTATATACACGGTTTTGGCCAAACCTACAAATATGTGGCCATGCACACAGCCCAGCCCCCCTTGACCAACCATCTCAACAAGGGTGCCAGTCACCTAGGCTTGCACGCGTGATTTAGCAACTGTGTTCATTATTTATTAGTTACCAGGAGAATTCTGGAGCATCACCCCCACTCCCGACCTTCTTCTATTGAACCAATAAGTTCGATTGATTAACCCTGATGATGGAACTTTAAGTAAAATTGGTGCTTTGGGTGATGGCATCAACAACTATGATACGTGCAGTTACCTGAGTCCTGAATAAGCCTCTCACCAAAGAATGCTTTGCTCCCTCATTCCGCCTGTTCGTGTAAATGGAATTTAAGATGCCAGCAAACACTTGACTTGCAAACTGCCTGCTCCATCATCAAAAAAGGTTACAAGTTGATTTATACGGACCGTACAGGAACAAGAAGCGTGCCTTTGTGTGTGTGTGTGTATACATGCAGGCCCTCCTTAAATGAGCAGCAGGCTGCCAATGCAGGTGCTGCTGGCCTCTCAGCAGCAGCAGTAGCAGGTGCGGAGCACACTTACCTGTCTGTGCACATGCTATTGTGAATGGTTGTAAGTCTGTATGCATGTGTGGTCATTTGCAGGGTTGGCCAGAGCTATATATTTACGGTGTACACATGGTATTTCTGGAAGGGAAATCACCAAATATACGGTCATATATGGTGTGTATATATGTGTGGTTTTGGCCAACCCTACTGCAATTTTATGAAGAAATATAGAAATTTGCTCCAGTGCTCCCGGAGCGCATTTCTCAAACACACTCACACACACACACACACACACACACACACACACACACACACACACACACACACACACACACACACACACACACATACACGCACACACGCGCGCACACACACACACACACCTGCTGCAATGCTCCCTTTGTGCCTTCCTCACGCCTGCATGCCGCTCAAATGAAGCAAGTCTTACTATGTGTATCTGAGTATGTGCATTTGTGTGTATGTCTAATATTGCGCCTTTGCTTGCATTCCTGAGTCTGGGTTGAAGCAGCCAAACCCTGACAACACTCGTTCTTGTGTGCGTACTCATTTTTGTCAATGCCGATCCGAGTCACTGCAATCGCATTGTGCAGCCAATTGCTGAGACACACGTGATCTGAGCACACACCCCTCTCTCTTCGCACCTGTTACTCGGACATACTACTCTGTGCAATACGCCCTCTCCTCTTCACTGGCAGCCGCCAAAATGTGGCCTCCCAGCACCTACCTAGGCACACTCTTTACATACCCGCTTTCTTCACTCGCAGCAGCCAAGAGAGGTGGCCCCTCAGCAGCTGCTCTAGGGCAGCCAGGGGGTCCTAGTGGTGGGTGTGATGTAGACGTGGGGGCTCTGCTGGAGCAATGGGTCTGCAGCCTGGAGCAGTGCTGTCCTTTGGTGGAGTCCCTCGCAGGCCAGGGGCAAGGTGCGAGTTGGCTGTGCGTGCTAGGACCTCACTTCAGTTCAATTCAGGCGGACTTGTTGAATTGGCGTGTGTGTGTGTATGTGTGTGATGGAGGGTATTGGCAGACTGATGTGCTCCTGTCATACATCATACACAGCCATATGTTTGCATATCGCTCACAAGCTGCTTGTACCACGCTCTTATAATGCTTGTACTAAGCTAGTACAGCCGTCGTACAATGCTGTGAAAGTCATGCTTGCTTGTTTTGGCCAGCAGCTTGTTGGCACTCTTCAGCATAGGCTAGACTTCAACATGGTTTTCAAAGGGTGACAGGGAGCATCCAAACGAGACTTGAGGGGCAATGAAGCTTACACTTCAGGGAACACGTAGGGTTGGTCAGAACCCTATGCGCATACTTCTAGCTGTGTATATTCTCATTTTTTGACGGCATTTTTATGTTATGTACGCGGCATATATAATATATATAAGCAATAAGGACCTGTACAGACAGTTGTTAAAATACAACACAATTAATAAGTGTACAGAACTCCCACAAACGGTTCTGGCCAGCCCTCAGGCATGTGAATTTTCCGTAAGGCGCAAGCTCTTGCATGAGCTGCCTTTGTGAACATTAAAAGGAGCTTACTGAATTGTGTTAATATATGGCAGCTGTACTGATGATGCAATAAAAGCAACAAGGTTTCAAGGCAATGGGTACAATACAAAACAAATCCAACATAAGATCAAGCTACAGAAATTATTAAATTGAGCCCGTTTTGCCAAAGGGTTTCTGACGTGCGAGCAGTGCTATAACAATAGCAGCCACACGGTTGTGGCTGGTCTACACATCTTCACACACACACACACACACATTCACACACACACACATTTACACACACACACACATGGGCACAATTTGCAGGTGTCAGCCCCCTGGCTGCTCCTCCCCATGCCAGTAGCAGCCATGCAGCTCTTCTGGGCACGCAGCTCAAAGCACGTAAAGCAGCAGTAGACAGTCTGACGACCATGAAAGCAGCGCTGCAAGCACAGCATTTCAGCACAGGTGTGAGTTCCTGAGGTCAGGGCTTGACATGTAAACTAGCATTCCCACGCTAAATCATGTACAAGACGTATGTGCCCAACGGCTTTCAGAGTTGAGCGTCTGCGCTTTCTTCATGGCTAGTGCTTACACCACAACAAACTGAAATGTGTATGCAAAACGCAGACGCTTCAACTCCCAAGGGACGTTGGGCACATAGTTTTTGTACGTAGTGTGCTACACCACTGCACATTTTGTGCATCCTCTCTTGACGCCACCAATGCACGCTGCTCATCATGAAGCCCCTGCCTTTACTTCATCATGACTCACTCACTCGTCATGACGCCCCTGCCTTTACTTCCTCTGCTCACTCACTGCACGTGTACACTGCACAGATCACCTCCTTCAGGAGATGCCTGCACGTGTAGCCACCGCCATGGCCTCGAAAACTGGTGGCAGCAGCAGCGGCAGCAACTCCTCTGGTTCCATGACCCCCGGCCACTCCAGCACTACACAAGGCGGCGGCTCCAGATCTATCCACACGCTGCCGGCGGCTAATAGCTCCAAGGCAGCACACGGGTCGCAAAAGTACGGGCCATCGGCTGTAATGGGCCCTATTATCCACGGGCTGCCGCCCACTCCTGTCATGGCCGCGGCTCAAGCAAAGAGAGGGGGGGTGCCTGCGCTGGGCAGTTTGGGGTCGTGGCAAGCAGGAGGGGGGGTAGGAGGCAGCAGTAGCAGCAGCAGCGGAGGCTTGCTTGGGTTTGGGTTGAGCCCAGCAAAGGGATCTTTGCAGGTATGACTCGCGCGACAAACTGCCATGCTTCTTGTATAGCACAGACTGACGGCACCTGCTTACAAAGTACATTCCTGGGAATTTGCTGTAATTCACCGTCCTGGCAAACCGCACTCATTATATCATTATATCGCACGTTCACGTCACGCCTTTGTCTTGCAGGCCCCGCGTGAGCATGATGCGCGTACAGCAAGGGCTCCCGTTTTGGCGCAGCCGCCGCCCATGTTTGGACACAAGAACACACACAGAGACGCCACAAGCTCTAACAGCCACATACCTCGGCCAGACATCAGACATCAAGGGGAGGGGCACGGTCAGCAACGGTTTGGGGCAGGTGCACAGCATCCTTCTCATGAGTCACACCACGATGAAAGGGGTGAAGGCGCGCGGGGCGGAGGAGTGCAGCTGCAACAGCAACAGCACTCGCAACAACAGCAACAGCACTCGCAACAACAGCAGCAGAGCTCCTTTCCAAGTCAACAAGGCCCTGATCTCGGTCTACTAGATCTCGACTCTGATGATGGGTTTGGCGGCGGTAATGTGGACAATAATGACGGACGGCCTGCGTTTAGTGGTAGTGGGAGGTGGTCTTTGGGTGATGGTGATGGGAATGCAATGGATGGAACTATGGATGGGATGGATGGGAGTGCCGTGCTGAGTCCGTTGGTGCAGGGTGGGGAGCCAGGCATAAATGCTTTTGATAACCCAAACCTAGCCATGACGCCCATGAACCTGTTTAGATGACAAGTTGGCTTTTTGCCCGAGGAGCATGCGTGACGACTACTGACCACCGTTGTACATACCGTAGTGTGTGGTTGAGCCTGCTAACAACTTTGTTCACAAGGACACACAAGACATTTTTTGTCACTGACTGGCTGTGCTACCATCTGTTTTTATGCGTTACGTTACCTACACAATAAGTGGCAAACAGGAGCAAGCTGTCCGGCAGCGACGGCCTGCTTTGTTCACCATGTAAATTTTTGCTGCCGCCTTCTTCTTGCAAACATTTTCTGCTGGCCTCAATTCTGGAGCAGATACACGATTTTGGTCCTCCCCAACAGATGCAGAGCCTTACGACTTACGACTTACGACATCATCCCACCTGGAAAGTAAGAAATAAGCAAAGATGTCTTCAGGCTTTTCAATGTGGGCAAGGTGATTGGCTTGCACACCACACCACTGGTGGAGAATTGCTCAGGTTTATGAGGAAATTACACAAGCAGTGAAACAGTGAAACCATACCCCTCATTTCTAATAAGGGTAAGGAGTACTGCCATCGTAATAGTAGACGTCTTATCCTGAGATGCCGGTCTGGACACTAAAAGAGTGCATGTTAAACTCCCCTCTACTGCCTTATAATTTGGCTGGCTGCTCTGGATTGAACAGAACGCAATCTTGCAGCACTAGTAGTATGAAGTGCCTATGTTTCCACACAAAGATGGAGCAGCTGGGTACCCAACGACAGAGCTAGGGATTTCACAAGGTGAGAGATTGATGTTTCCTGCATCATCCAATGTAATCTGTGCACAGCTCTGAAAGGGTACCATCACACCTATGCTCATTTGACCCACCTTGTGGTATTTAAGGAGGTTGCGCGTTTACGGTAAGAAAGAAGGCGGCTGGGAGCACTTGCAACTAAAAGGAGACATACAATGCGCCGCCCAACGTTAAATGTGGTAACACTTCGGCTGGTGGCTGAAAAAGGATTTACTTGACCGAATAGTAACCAAGGACCAGCATATACGACCTCCTGCAAGTCCGTCGAAGGCCTCCTTTCTACTGTTCCGCGGCAAATGACCAATTGATAAGCTTAGTTTGGTTTATTTTATTTTATTTGATTGATATGTATAATGCGCTGTGTGTAGTGCGCCTCCTAGCCTTCATGGCCACCAACTGGGAATCTCTCACCTGGAAGAAAGTGGTTAACCAAAGAGTGAGTTCCTCTGTCCCCTGCTTGCACACACACACACACACCACACACACACACACACTTGCAAACACAGACACACACACACTTGCAAACACACACATACACACACATTAACACACACATTAACACAACACACACACACACACATACGCACGCACACACACACACACAGGGCGAGGATATGGATGTGTCTTCTTGCTTCTGTTCAGAGCTTGCTTCCTTCCTTTCTAGTGAGAAACTGGAGTTTGGCATGTCTTGGGTCAGGCAGGGCGCAGTAGGTGAGAATCTGTCTGATATACCGATTGCATGTAAACCAAATGTATCATACATATAAGGCTACACCAAAATGCAATTGCGCAGGCACACTGTCAACCCCTGCTGATATCAGGCCAATCGTGATGATGGACTTGCTTGGTAAAACAGATCTAGGACCTTACCTCTGCAGACACATTGAGGCAAAGAGCCACACACCCACCTTTAAAAGGCTAGACACTGGACACCCCTCTGTTCAAGCAAATTTACCACAGCAATTGCTCCACTAACCATGCTGTTAGCCACAAAGATGCAGAGCCAGCATCAGAGGATGCTCGCCGGCGCAAGCGTGATTAAGAGCACTACTACAGCTCTGAGTGTAGTGCAAAGATAGAATGGAAGCTTACTTTGGCCGCTGTTGTGGCTGCTCGCCAAGCTACTCCAAACGTGCCATACCTTGATCTGGATCCACGCTGTGACAATCAGGTAACTAAACTACCGTGCCACGGCCGAGAACCTTTTTCAAGGGGTGCAGATCTGATACAAAGGTTTACAAAGGGGGGAGATCTGATACAAGGTAGGAGACTGTTCAGCTACCGTTCCAATCTCCTTTTCTGACCAATTTGTTTATAGGTCTACAAGAGATATCACAGCCTCAAGTGTGAAGAGCGCAACAAGCAACATATCAGTCAACACGTCAGAGACTTTGTCACAGTGTACGTGCAACAACATCCCACTGCGTCGCCACAGCGCGTTGTAGCTGCATGGCATGCCTTCTACTTTGCCACAAACGACATGGCAGAGCAAGGTGTTTCTGACGTTTTCATTCGGCAGGTACCACCTCTCATTTAAATTTGCGCCTGTGTTTTGTAAGGACCTCACTATCGTGATCAGATCAACCCACTGATTGTCAACTGATTGATTGCATGTGCAGATGCTAGGCGAGAGTGAGCAACGTGACTTCTATCTAACTGTCCAACACGTCATGAACATTAAGCAAAAGCTGCTGAACAGCAGCGCTCTTGCTGATGGTGCCTCTGTGACTGAATGGGTGGCGTGCTCCAGCTCTGGGCTTGTGTACCAAGAACTGGCAGGAATTGTTTTTGGCAAGCAACTTCTCTTGTTATCATTATTTCCTTTTTGCAACATAAAGGTAGCTCTCTGCACTTGTTGTAGGTCCTTCACCCAACCGAGAAGAAAGAAAACGGCCTACCTGCCCAAGTGCAGCCTCTACTTTTGGCAACAGCATCCCCTGAGCAGCTAGCTTTGGCATTATAACACGGGCACAATAGGTACTAATATTTGTTTTGCTCAAGCGGGTTCTCACTTACCACGTGTTGTTTTGACTCACCATGTGTTGTTTCGAAATTTGGTAATCATGATCTTTGTAGGCCGTTGATGATTGACTCAACGTTCAGCACATACCGGTACGCTTACCCGCTAATTAAAGTGATGGTCATGTACAATCATTTCAATGGTAAGACCACTTGTAAGGCAGGGGTTCCCCATAGTTTTTTTCAAGCGTGCATAATTTGAACAAGTTACACTATTTTTAGGTGTGCCAATTGCGTGGGCCATCGTTAGCAGCTCCACAGCTGCAGACACACACGTGTGGTTGCAAGCACTAGTGGACAAGCTCAGAGAATCGTACCCCGCTTGGCAGCCGTCTTGCATTTTGGTTGACGACTGTGAAGCACTGATGAACGCAATAGCGTGAGTCCTACTCCCTGCTGTTATACCAGCTTTACTTAAATATGCTTTGTTGTGTGGGAGAATAAAATACAACTGTTCTTTGTGCTTTTGCAGGCTTGCGCTACCAGGTGTGCCCATTTACTTGTGCAACTGGCATGTGAAGCGCGCCTGGCACAAAAACCTTCTGATGAAGGTCAAAAACCCAGATGTGCGATATCAGATGTGGACAAGGCTGCCTAATTTAATGCAAGGCTGCCCTGCAACGGAGGAGCCACAGGAGTGGATTGAGCAAGAAGTGTCACGATTCTGTGCTGATTTCCAGCAGGAGCAAAAGTTCCCGGCCTACTTTGCCAAGGAATGGGGGAAAGATAAGCTAGGTGAGTTTGAAAATCTGGAGCTGTATCCGCATCACACTGATCCAAGCCGATCTCATCATATCAGTGAAAAGCGTGCTCCATCCAGGTACGACTCTTCCAACGATCCCTACCAGCCCTAATCATGCTGTACGCATTAATGCTTTTGAATGCACATTTAGTTCTTTGCTCTTTCAATCATGCCTTGCAGGTGTTACCTACACTGTGCAAGGATCGGGATCGTGGAAATCGTGCACTTGTGCCGTGGGATTAAAGGGGTACGTCTGCAAGCACCTTGTGAAGGCTGAGCAGCTTGCGCTCCACTCCAATGAGGACCTGCATGCACGCTTTGGTGTGACCATGGGCTCCAGTGCAAGGAGCATCAACTTGGATTCTGAGGTGACCCTTACTATAATTTGGTAGCAGTGATCAATATAGTGTGCAAGACTGCATATGGCAATGAAGCAGCGCATCTATTTAGATGTTCATGTTGGTCATGAAGTAAGGTAAGGTAAAATTACATCACTATATATGCCTCAAAGGGCATCTCAGCAGAAGCTTGGCAAAAGTCTGAAACCGCACCTGGCTTAACAAAAGAAACAGTAGCTAGAGGAACTTGGAACAGATGAAGTAAGCATTGGAACGTGCCTGCCACTTTTCATGCTCTCTTCCTCTCATTACAAATCAGAATGAGATAAATAGTTGCTACTGTTTGAATTTTTTCTATTACCCATCCAATTTTTCTCACCCTAACAACTTAACATTCATGACCTTGTGCTTCGTACCTATTCCATACATTTTTACGGGCAATGATTTCCAGCACTTGTTGCTTGCCAGAGGTCGAAGAAAAAGTGAAGGGCATCTTGACCAAGGAGCAGGAGCGGCGAAGTGAGTTGAAAGCTCCACTGAGCCTTGCATTTGGTGCTGGCGCAGAACAGCCTCAGCCACAGCCACAGTCACAGTCACAGCCACAGCCACAGCCTCAGACACAGGCACAGCTACAGCAGCAGGCACAGCCACAGCAGAGCCACAGCATGAATAGCCCATCTAGCCATCTAGCCACTCAGATCCATCCTTCAAGCGCCCAAAGATCACAATGGCAGTTAAAGGCCTGACTCCACGTCGAAAGGCCATATTGCTGCCAGCAATGGAGTCTTTGCAAGGCAGGTTCACACGTGCCAGCGGCAGCCACCAGCAGCTTCAGACTGCCGTCAAGGACATCACGTTCGCTGCTCATACACGGGCGCCTGTTCTGAAGGTGAGAAACACAGCGGGTGGCGCTATGGTAGCTAGTGCAGCTGTAGCATCTGCTGCAGTGCGTGACACCCTCTCTGCGGAAGCGGTCAGCGCAGCTTGTCTCCAACTTGCCAGAAGGGGAGTCTCAGAACAGGCAGCGGTTTAGACCCTTTTTTGAGGTTGGTGGTAGGGGGGGGGGGAGGAGTGGGGGTCGATGTACCTCACGTGCAGCAGCAGCTGTTAACTCAGCGTTAGGTGCAGCAGCAGCAGAAGCAGCTTTGCCAGCAGAGGCAGAAGCAGCTGTAATGAGAGCAGCAGGTGCAGCTACACACCAAATGGTGCAAGTGCAAGGTGTACACAAGACATGCAAGGCAAATGCAGCCCTCATGTGCCAGGTGTGTTGTTGGTTTACTTAGAATTGCTACTTTTGTATGACTTTAAAAATAAACCGTACAGCAATAATTTACGTATTCATTGACACGCTTGCAGGTGCTGATGAGGACCTGCCTCAAGCTCAAATCCCTGCTCAACTAGTGCATCAGCCCCAAGATGTACTCCTTAGTAAGTATGTGCATTCATTTTGCTGTGTGTGGGGTTGGTAATAGCATTTCCAAAGGGCCTTGCACAACTACGGTTACCTTTCTGAGTAGGATGATTCACAACTTGTTGTTGCTAAGCTTACGTTGAGGTCCCCTGCACCTTTTTTGGAAACGCATCTATCCTTGCCAGTGACACTTGTACATGCCGTACAAGCACTCTTTACATGCTCCGCTTCTCAGGCCTACCAGGTATTAATCTGGCCACACTGGCAGGAGTCGAGCAGGCCGGTAGCAACGCATCAAGTGCAGACATACCCCACGGAACGCTCAACCTCTCAAGTGGGAATGGTGAGACTTGTTCCAAATTTCAACCTTTTTCCATGCTAGAGCTGGGCAAATTGGTTCAATGCAGAATGTGACAACTAAGTACTGGACTTTTCACAGGCCTGCCAGGCATTCAGCTTGGCATCCAGCTTGAGCCCTTGACTCTGTCAACAGTAGGGGCAGCCATAAGTGGTGAGTTTATTATTTAAGTGATAATTTCTGGTGCAAGCATAATGCACTACTGCGTGCACATTGGAGTTGGAAGAGCTGCCTCCTCAAAATATATGCTAGGTGCATTTAGATGATCCTATCCAAGTTATAAACCGTACTTCCCTTTCTCTCAGGCATGCCACATGCCTACACACCTCTGCCACAGCCGGGCCCTTCAGACACAGAAGGTGTAATTCAGTTTCAGCATTCAATTGAATCCTTCCAATTACCATTTCTCCCATTTTGCACTTCATTAATTACAATTTGCATGCACTCCTCTCTTAAACACCTTACACCCCTTAAAACACCCTTCCATAACAACAATACTTATGTGCTTCCAGAGCTTTCTGGGTGGCTGACACGCGTGCTTTCTAAGACGCATCATAACTTGTTTCTTTTATACCTAGCTGATAATATTTCTGAAGGTGATATCAAAGGTTCTGTTTTGCAACATAACTCAGAGTTATTAGTGCAGCTGTCGATCTTTTTGATTGATTTATTTGTTGGGACCTATAAATTGAGCAGCCATGCCAGGCTGGAGGCCTTTGTAATCCAAACTAAACTAAGACGCATCACTTGCCTGGAGCACCCGGTGCGTCTGTGCACGAAAAGTTAGGGTGCAACCTTATGCTGCTTCCATTATCAAACTTATGCAGCACTTAACTGCCCATATGAATTGCCCATAATAACTGCCGCAAGCAACGACCCTTATTTGAAACTGAAACATGTATAGAGTAAGGTGTAACTAATAATAGTTAGGGTCCATTATCTATGAGCTCATAACAATTATATGTAAACTCCGATGCACACCCTGATTCAATTATTGCAGGGCCTCCTTCCTAAGACAAAGATATTCAAGCTGTGCCAAAAAAGCCCTAGTGGCTGCAGGCTTTGATTTTGTTGTAGCGTTGAAATAGTTGTACATAAGAGACCGCTTGGCTTCCTTTTCCTCCGTTAATGTAGGCGCGACTTTTTTAGCTAGGTTGTTCTTTCTTAGTGCTGAAACCATTTCATAATTATTGCACTCCCTTTATGAATGAGCTGGTACTGGTACCAAATGTTTAGAGGAGCAGTAACAATTAAGGGCAGAAATACATTGCACCATCATCACGTCTAGCCTTCCGCCACTCAATCACGTCTAGCTGCCCCATTTCTGATAAGGACAGTCTAGAAGTTAGTGAGTAAGAAATCTGTATTCAGTACACGTCCAACGGTGTGCTCATTGCCTGAAAAGAAGCTGTCCATCTGGGTAACGTTGGTTGGCAGTTGAGGGGTTTTGCAACCTGGACCTGCCAGCGCGAGCGTATCAAGGGGACCCCGGAAGAATTAGGCATCCTGTGTTTTAAACTATACTGAATAATCCTATGAATTGAAACGGTCTGGAAACCTGCAAATATTGCCTCTCAAACAAGTCTAACTGCCCCGTTTCTCAGAACAGTCTGGAAATTAGTGCGTCAGAAAGCGTCCAAAGGTGAGCTCATTGTACGAAACGGTGCAGTCCTTTGGGTGGACGATCATCGAACAGTTTGCGGACTTTTTCACTACCAAGTGTGGGGACTGAATCTTTCAGCTATAAATTTCTGCACATTGGGTTAATCGCTATTGTTCTCATGCTTCACGCCAAGCAATTGAGGAGTTCTTTAGCAGGGGGGTTTGGGAAACAGCCCTCTCCCCCCCCCTCTGTTTTAAAGTCCAACAGGAAGAGGGCACCCCGTTGTCCACAGGCCACCCCCAACACCCAGCCATCTGAGTTTGATTTAGGAGCTAGTAAAACCTCCGTAGCGCAGGGCACGTCAGAGGCGGACGCAAGCCAGCAAGAAGAGGCGCAAGAAGAGTTCCGTGCAGATGATGTGAGTACAAGCTTGCAGCGATTGTGGGTGCTTGCTCAGCCACACAGCCACACACACACACACACACACACACACACACACACACACACACACACACACACACACACACACACACTCACACACACACACCTGCACACACACACACACCTGCACACACACACATACACACACACAAGTGCACACCTAGAAACAAAAGCACAATCAAACACACACACACACACACACACACACACACACACAAAAGACGCTTACATCAATACATGCACACACACACACATACACACACATAGACTTGAAAGTACACATGTAGATGCAAAAGCGCGATCAAAAATGCACGCACTTCCATGTGTACAACATGCATAAACATACACAAAATTTTAGCACACGTACGACAGACAACTAACACAATCAAAACAATCATGCATCTGCAACCTCAGGTTCTCCCAGAGGACTTGGCCGACGCCATTTCCCAAGCTGCAGCAGCGACAGCAGAAGCGATAAAGAGGGGAAATTCACGCTGCCAGGTGTGCGCATGCGCTTACTAGTAACTGTAATCAGAAGGAGCATTTAAAAGGGGAAACGGCCTTCAGTCAAGGCGTTTGACTTCTAGCCATACCACCACGCGCCTACAATCTCTTGGCCAATGAATGAACTGCATAACCCATCTCAATCTTGCACTGCCTGTCATAATACGAATGTGCACTATTAAGAGGGTGTCTTGAAACATGCGTGCTTTGCACACCATCAACTGCGCAGGTTCAAACGAGTTGACACTCGTACTTGTAAATAGAGGCGAGGTTACACGCACACTCAAATGCACAGCTAGAAGTGTCTACTTGCCTTTGCTTGCTTCAGGTTGAAATCCTGCTACCTACATTCTGGGACCCTATCTCGGGTGCGTGGATTGTGTCGTGGTGACTTGCACAACAATTTTTACTGTTTTACCTCATGGTAAGGTTTCAAACACGCAAGCGTCTGTGCCCCTGTGTGATGTACCGCAGCCGTCCAAACGGTGGACCGCCTTAAAAAAGCTACACACAGCAACCTGAAGTAGGACCTCGGGGGGAAAGATCAATTGATGACCCCGTGACCAAGCTCACACGTACACATACACACGCACACACATGCACGCACACACACACACATGCACACATACACGCACACACCACTTACGCACCGCCTGCAGGCCCCCTATTTCCAAACAAGGGAGACCAAGAGCGGTTTTGGCGCATCACAAAACGCTTTGTAGACGAACTAGGAGATGCGGTCTTGGAAGGGGGCTGCTCAAAAAATGTCAATGCGGTGAGGCTACTCCTGGTTGTGAATTTACGTTTTAAATTCCGACAAGCCTTCTTTGCACGTCCCACCCCAACATGCCAACGTCAGAACCATGTTCTTACACCTTTTCTTACACTGCTCTGGCTCGCCGGGAGGCTTGCGGTATCCGAGCATACAGGAAATGGCTGGAAACGTTACACGAGGTCGCCTAGAAAGTTGAACGGGCTTTATACATATCGTCTCTGATGGGGCTCGCAACCTGATTGGTTTCTTGACATTTTAACAATTCCAGTGTTTAATGACATGCGGTGTCCAAGGGCGAACGCATCCCTTGAAAGGAGTATCGTGTTGCACAGCCACTAACAGAGGAGGCCAAGACGAAAGCAAACGAAGAAGTCTTTGAGAATATTTTGCAGGCTCTTGAAAGTGTCCGGAATTTGCTGTCTTGGTAAAAATGAACAAGCATTTCAGCACAGACCTTATAGCGAAAGAATGTGCAGGCCACGCATGAGCTTCTTCAATGTTATAGGGTTAAGCCTGATCTTGTTAGAATGTAATCCTCTGATTGCGCACCCGTTAACGCACACGCACCTGACACGTGACACACAGGTACGCACGCGCACGCGCACGTGGCATGTGACACACACGCACACGTACGTGGCACACTCTGCTTCACACCACTAGGTGTACCCAGACTCAGGAGTTTCTGCGATGCTTGCGTACCAGTGGAAGGAGGACGGGCGCTTCCGCCTCAGCAGTCTCAATGACCGCAAGCCTATCAAGCCGTGAGTCCCTCGTCTACATTTATCAGAAGAGTTGATCTACACAGTAGTTCCGTCTACAGTTGCAATATCTCTGCCACACACATGGCCATTGATTAAGAATAAGTTGCTCTAGACAGTCCAGGGGCCCCTTCTCCAATTGGAATATATTTGTCTACCAGAAAACTGCCTTCATCTACTTCCAGACTAACGGCATTGCAAATGTGGGGTATGGTTGGGTTACACCGGCAGCCAGATAGACAACAGATGAGTTAAGGTAAGGTTACACCGCTATATATGCCTCAGGGGGCATCTGAGCGGGAGCTTGGAAAAAGCCTGTGACAACACCTAGGTAAACAAAAGATCCATGAGGAACATGAAAACATGAAATAATGAAAAGTGAGAAGTGAGTTAAGCTTGGTCGGATGAGAAAGGGTTGCAGTGGTAATCGCTCACCGCTTGAGTCAAGGAAAGGAAGCTAAAGCAATCCCTGCCGAAACGTTACTGATCGCAAACCTTGCGCATTAATGCACACGTTTTACCAGAGCGTCTTCGTATGCAGCATTGCTGCACCCACACGAGTGCTAAGCCTGCACACCTACATGCACACTAACCACACCAACACAAAAATCCACCCAAGCAGGGAAGATGAGCTAGTCGTTATCGTGGCCCCAGACCCTCCTGGAGCGGACGAGTGCCTGAACATGATCCGACAGGTGTGTGTGTGTGTGTGTGTGTGCGTGTGTGTGTGTGTGTGTGTGTGTGTGTGAGAGAGAGAGAGAGAGTGTGTGTTTGAGTTTGTGTGGGCCCTGGGCACTTCATTTTCAGTACACGTCCAGGACAAACACGCATCCCTTCCCCCTCCCCCTGCTTCACGCGCTTTTCCATTCCTGCTTACCCAAAGGCGTGTGCTAACTGTGGGCAGTGTGGCCATAGGGAGAGTGAGCAGAAGTATATCACACACACACCATGCACGTGAAAAAGAAAGCCGCGCGTGTCTAATGCTTCATCTAGCAATGTTTCCAAACATGTGCACGCTCGCACACGCAGATAATAGATAATACCAACGCCGTCAGGAGGACACGAAAGGGTCTGTCACCCTTGTGCATGCAAACCCACAGACCGCCACTCTCACACAAAAACACGCACAGGCCCCCCACACTTGAACACACATGCGCACAACATACATGCGCTTGCACACAGATCAGCAGCAAAGAACAGGAGGAAGGGCTCCCAGAAAAGCCCATCATCCTCTTCAACCAGAGGCTAGCAAGGTGCGGCAAGATAAGGGGGTGCTTACTGATGTGTCTGCAGTTGTGGCAATCAAACGTAGGGGCTGTACTACTAGTGAACTAGTGAACTAGATCAGGGATTGATGATTAAAATTGTCTGTACACTGACTCTTCGGGTGATACCCTATCAGATTTTAGGATTGCTTCCTTTGTGTCATCCGTCCGTGTGTTTCTGCCCTTTGACCTGGGGCCTTTGTGTGCACAATGTGTACGCAGCGTTGCGTAAAACACTGATGCTTGCCACACATTTGCGTAGGGTTGGCCAGAACCGTATTTATATCAGTGTTGTGCAACTACGCCGTACTAGAGCAATTTTGACCGTCTAGACGGTCCGTCCCGTATTTGTACCGTACATGACGGTGCTAGTATGGTATGCTTGAAAAGTACGGTCCGAACCGTACAAGGACGGTCCGACCGTACAGTACGATTTTGACCGTAATTGGGCCGTTTGGCTCCAATTTCGGCCCTACACTATTGTTTTCTTTTAGCAACAGTTACTCATTAATAAACTACAAATTATTGAACAGAAATTAAGCACTGCGTCCGACTTTGAGTTTCCATGCAAGCCACTGCTGGGCCCTTCCCTTGAGCTGATGCAGCCTCAACCCAGCCCCAGGGTTATCCAGGGAAGCATTTTGTGGCGTCAACACATGAGAGGAGCATGCAGAAGGTGAAAATGGGAGGTTTTGGGGCGAAGAGACCATTCTGAGGCCATTTTTGCACTGGCAGTGCCAATTTGGCACCGTACCGTACAAAGTACGTAATTTACCATCTAGACGGTAAAGTACAGTCAGCAAAATACGCTAATACGCTGTCTTTTTCAAAAATACGGTTCGTACCGTCCTAATCGTACCGTACCGTCTGACCGTACTTGTACAACACTGATTTATATACACCATATATGCCCGTATATTTGGTGATTTTCCTGCCAAAAATACCGTATACACACTGTATGTATATGGTTTTTGCCAACCCTACATACGCGCTATGAAATGACACACAGCATGTCATCTCTTTAGTGACGACCTGGGGCTGGGCTCCAGCGCATGCCCACAAACAAAGCAAAAACCACGGCTTACGCTGTATGCGTGCACGTGTCCACATTTTTTACGCATTGATGCAGACCTTTCCTGCCATGTTGTTTGCAGTGGTGATGTGGGTCTGGGCCTGAATGCCCGACGCATGCGCAACAACGTGCTCAAGGATTTCGCGATCACCTACTCCCTGCGCCCACTGGGCCTCGGGGATTTGGGCACCGTGTACAGACGCTACCCTGGCATGTGGCAGGTGTGGCATGCTGTCTCTTTTGTTGCATTTGGGGCCGGGTTTGCAAGTTTTAGTCAATCCAACTGAAACGACTAATTGTGACACGACAGGTTGACGGTGTGCACAAAGTGGTGGAGCTCTCCCAAGGAAATTTTTGTAGCATGCAATATAGAACCCCTCCGTTCCCTCAGGTCACCCAACAGACTTTGAAACCATGCTCTCAGACATTCGACTCAATAGCTGGTCCTGGGCTAGTATTGCTATTTAGTCGCTGCAAGCACAGGCTCAAAATCCAGCTACTTCATTAAACCCCTGTTTCCTTGCACTTAAACCGCGTATTCACGGTATTCTCCTCAATTGCGAACCTTGAAGTTCCTACTCATACGAGTGAAATTTCCTACTCATAAGAGTGAAAGCACGCAGGCCTGCACCCTGAACAGATGCATTGCTGCCCTGTGTTGCAGGTATTCTTGCAAGACCCTCAGCAGCCTGGACGCTACCGCCTTGTCGCTGAAAAGCCAGCAAGGCCAGACGGTGCGCTTGATGAAGACGCAGCCGCACAGGCAGCGTTGAATGAGAGAAAAAGAAGAAGAAGAAGAAGAAGAAGAAGAAGAAGAAGAAGAAGAAGAAGAAGAAGAAGAAGAAGAAGAAGAAGAAGAAGAAAAAGCAGAAAACCTCCGCGGGCAGTGACAACCACTTCCCATAAAGAACGAGGCCTCTTTGCAAGTTATTGAAGAAGTACAGCCCTGGCGTGAATATGTTGAACACTCCTATGAGAATGTGCTTAAACCTAGCTTGCGTCTTGTCAGGAGCTTGTCAGGCAAGGAACATGCATGCTCGTGTACACGTTGGTAGTAGACATGCTGACAATTGTGCCCACAAATATTTCGAGGCAATGAACAGCATTGGAAATGATCACTTTCGGAATGTTCAAGACTTTCTAGCTTTTTATTCTTCCTCACACACAAAAATTAACCTGCACAGGCATTGATGAATCAGGACCTTTGATGTGATCATTCATTAATTTGTAGAATCGCTCAGTGGAGCATAAATGTGTGCCGTTTGAATCTCTCAACTTGGAATTGACAACAAGGCTGCTTGCCACCACTTGCAGGTGAATACCTTGATTACTTGGTGCAGGAGGCGATGGGCGGTCTTGACGCAGAGGGCAAGGAGGGCGAGCAAGGGGGAGCTGGTGGTTTCTTTGGGCAGCTCCAGCGCATAGCAAAAAGTCTGAGCTATTTCACGCGTTCTCTCTCAAAGTGAGCGAGGGTATGAATAGTGCCTTGCTAGTGGTGCATTCTCAATTTTGTAACAATCACAGCCAGGTGTAAAGTTGGATCCCTTGGTGACCATAGCGTGACGATAGTGTTGGACCTCATCCCTGACCTGGACGATCTGTATTGCCAGACCTTGTGCAGCTTTTTCGTTTCTTATTTTCAATGAAAAACACCATCGCTCAAAAGACCTCTCTAAACTCGAAGGCAGCTGGCACGATGTAACCTTCTAGAGTCTATTCTTGTGCAAGGTGTGGAGAACAGAGCGATCACGGGGGTGAAAAGAACAAAACGGTGCCGTCGGTAGTGTCAAGAAAAAAATGAATGCAGACAGTGTAGACACTACTGGCATGGATTAGGAAAGAATGTTGTTTTATGTTCTGCACCATCGCATTGGATGCAGAAACACAAAACATCTCATCTATAGAATAAAAATAGTAGGAGAAGCTTTGGTTGCTAGTGTCAACACGTTACTCCAGCAAGAGCAGTACCTGTTATATCTAGCTCATACAATAAATTACCTGTAGGTAAGAGCAAGAATACAAGGCAAGGAATTAAAAGAGATGCACCAATGCAAGTCATGCTATAAATGGGCACAGACAAAGACAACAAAAGAAAAACGTTGGACAAGAGGTCTCAATTCCTTGAGGCCTTGAAGACAGACTGTTTGTACACCATGAATACGCAGGGGGAAGTATGACACAGGCTGTCACTGCAGGACCCTCTATTGTCTGATCATCAAGAAGCAAAAATTACAAGGCTGCCCTCGACATTGCAGGGCATCTTGCCCTGCTGCAATGAGGTTTTCAAGAACAGGAAAAAATGCATGCAAGCAGCAAGAGACACATCACATCGACTAAAGAGAAGGAGCCATTTTGGTACCACAGAGAGCGCCACAGAATTTTTAACAACATACGAGCCTTTCTTTTCTTTTTTTCTTTCAAGCAACATACGAGCAAGCATCACAACCTTTACACCGTAATATGACGGCCAGCGAAGTCCATCACTTGCGACTCCGCCTCTTTGCATTATATAACAACTGCTCGTGTGCTTTCCAGCGTGCCTCCACAAGTGATTCTTGGAGCACTGGCCAGTACGGTGCATGAACGGCAGCCACCTGTGAGATGATAATGGTAACCACACACGGCGCAGGTAAGTGGTAAACATCATTACACAATCAATTGGGATGGGCCGAAATGGTAAAAACCTTTACAATGAATTTTGCTGACATGGAGCTGAAGCAAAGTTGGGATGAGCGCCTTCAGCAAACACATACAATTTATATCCCTTAATCATGCTGGCTGTGTCACCACTGCCAGCAAAGTACTTTTTTCTTTTTCTTTCCTTTCCTTTTCTTACAATTCATCAGAGGCTATCTGCTGATGAAGTGCCCAAACGTGCTCCTTTTTAACATTCAACGTCTCACACATCACTTCATCAAATTGGAACCGATTCAGCTTCAAACTCGTTATAAGCTACCTGAGACATGCCCAGGTTTAGTTAAGTCACTCTATGTACGTAATGACAGGACTAATTGCAGACGTTGGGCACTGAGACTCAAGATGGGTGCTCTCCATGGGAAATAGCATATAGATCTGCATATCTCACCGACCACTTGGTCTTTTCACTTCATTTCTTTTGCAGTGACAAGACTTTCAGTATCACTGAGTTTGGCAGCAGAAATTGGGGTTCACAGCAAAATGAGCATGAGCCCACAGATTGGCAAGCTCCAAATTATACACCCACAGCTTCATAGTATGTAACAATTGGAGCTTGCCAATTTGGGGGCTCATGAGCCAAAGAGCAAGGTAAAACTTGCCCATTTGGGCCTCCGTAAACCCCCTTCTGACATCATATGCCTACCTATCAATAATTATTGATTACGCTGCCAGCATTTATAAGGAAAGGGACTGTGTAGGTGCCTGCTCTGGGCAACTCCCACCACACGAACAATTAGGCAGCAAAGCCCGAATATGGAATGCCGGTGGAGTAGGCTGCTGGGTACAAAAGCAAAAGGTGTCTTATAACTTAAATTCGGGTAGCTGCCCTGAAAGCGTAACAATTCGTGTTCAGGCCAGACTCTTCGGGGTTGCGGGTTCGAACCCGCCTGGTAGCGTGAGTACTTTGCTGTCCGACAGCTCCGTCTCCGTTTCCTTACTCCATGCTTGTGGTGTTATCACCCCTTGCGTATAAATTTGCGTATACCGTTCGTTCACGATCAGTTCGTGACCACACTTTCAAATAATTAATTAAATTTTCGATTTCAGTTTGTGAGGGAGTCTGGGGATTAATTTTTGAGTTCGAGGGCACTTCGGGAGGGCCCTGTCGGAATTAGTTTTTGAGTTCGAGAGCCCCCCTGTGAATGCTGCCTGTGCACTGCTACTGCTGTTAGTTATG
>Ga0307968_1000659_pt1 | contig 25881 bp, 20 predicted proteins | sample OrgLakmetagen650_FD_201834 | JGI IMG/M metagenome (GOLD analysis project Ga0307968, IMG submission 201834) | Saline water microbial communities from Organic Lake, Antarctica - #650 | ecosystem: Environmental > Aquatic > Non-marine Saline and Alkaline > Saline | place: Antarctica: Organic Lake...
ATGTGCTTTTCTTCTGCAAGTGTGTTGAAGTGTGCGAGCTGCGCATGAGATACAGAGACCTCTTTGAAGGAATGTTTAAGACTCTGCGTGTGTTTGCTCCTTCGAGCTCTGAATTTATTCCTTTCTTGGCTTGTCATCACAGTATCACTGATTTTGAGATCAATGCATTCTTGCATCAAGATTCATACAGACTCCTCAAGTTTGTGTCAGATTTAGTTTCAATTTTCGACACTGGTTGTTTTTGTTTCACCAGCCAATTGCCATCAGCCAGAGACTCGGGCTGTAGGCCATCCTTGTAACCCCTAACCCCTTGTAATCGGGTACGACACGCAAGCCCCCCTTGGCGTTTTATTGAAGACTGCGTAGCTCATATTTAGGGTTGGCCAGAACCATATATATACGGTATACATACGGTAATTTTGGCTGAAAATTCACCATTTATACGGTGTATACACGTATATATATACGGTTCTGGCCAACCCTACTCATATTTGCAACACTTGCGTGCACGTAACCCAGTGCGGAATAAACTGGTTGCCTCTTCTGTGAGCTGCTGTGGGGTTCCAGGACATCAGCATTCTTAAAGCGTACAGCATTCTTGAAGCAGGATAGCCTTACACACACATAACCCCACACCTGCAAGCAGACCACATTCGCCTTCAGGTGGGAGGTGAAGAAGCCTTTCATATTTTTGTGTGCTAATCCTATGTTCGGCACAGTGGGAGCGAGCCCGTTGATGTTCCTGCGGGTGGTGAGGTGTGCGGAGTCACGTTCGGTTACGTGTTCATACATGTGCACATATGCGTGTGTGTGCTTACGTGTGCATGTATGTGCATAAGCGTGCATATATGTGATTGCAGTCATAAATGTATGCATGTTATACACGTGTACATGTGCACTCGTATGTGCACACGCTTGCGTGTGCGCATATGTACAGATATGTGCATATGCCTGCCTTTATGTACATTGCATATATGTACACAAGCGTGTATGCTATGCGTGCGTGCAAATATATGCACGTGCGTGTACGTGCATGTGCATATGTATGTGTGTGCAAGCCAAATCGTTATTGCATGTTTGATTCTTGTGCTCTCTGCTACTGTGCAGAACTTGCCATGTTAAGAGTCTGAAAGTGTCTGACATTACAAGTTTTGAATACTTAAAAATTATTACGTTTGTAGGGTACCTGATTTAATTTACCGATTAGGCATGGATCCTGGTCAGCACCTTACGTGTGCAGGTTGGTCACGTACACACATACACACACACACATGCATACACACACGCACATGCACACACGCACGCACGCACTTCATACACGCACACACACGCACGCACACGCACGCACGCACACACACACACACACAGGCACACACATGCACATGCACACACGCACGCACACGCACGCACGCACACACACACACACAGGCACACACATGCACATGCACACACGCACGCACGCACGCACGCACACACACAGGCACACACACGCACGTCATACACCCACATTAATAATTGCACTCGTAAACTTACAACACACTCATGCGCGTCAAGCAGGCTTCTTGCATACGCACGTTCACGCTCGCATGCACATGCATTCACAAGCACATGCCTGCTCGTGCCGGCATGTATGCTCACATGCACATCCCACACAAGGTCATACTCAAGACGAAATATCTTCTTCCTCCTGCGCAGTTTGTTTAAGTGTCTTCAACAGCACACTGAAGAGGTGAGGAATCCCCTGGTGTTGTGTTTAATTCTTGCAATGATGAGTTAGGTATTATATGGTCTCAAGAAGAAGAACAGACCACACGCACCCTCACCCTCACCCTTACGCACGCACACAACACACGACACACACACACACGCACACACACATACACGCACGCATGCACGCACGCACGCGCGCACACACAACACACGCACACACACTCTCTCACATACAAACACAATTATGTTCTTCAGGCCAATAGACGTTGGGTGTCATTCATTCTGCGAAAGATGCATACAGGCTTCACCCGCGTCCTTCTCTACCTGTCCAGGTGTGAACTTTCTACGTCAGCACATCTGCTAAAACGTGTTGAAATTTTCGGAACGCCTTTGAGGCGTTTCTCTCTCAAACCCCATTATAATTGCAAAGGCCCTTCCTGCAACTACAGAATGCCGTGCAGTAACTGGCAACTTCCACACCAACTACTCCTTGTTGAGATGCATTCAAGCCATGGAGGTAAGAGTTCCAGCTTCATCATGTTTGGTCTGTGCAATTTACGTTTCCGCTGAGTTTGTCGAACTGTAAATTGCCAGCTATTGTGTACACGTGCACAAGGATGCATAATTGCAGCACTCTTTCAACTAATTAAAGGGTGTCTTGGGTTAAGGTCATTATAAGCCACTGCTCTCTGATCTCTGATACAACAAATCTGTCTGAAATCAAATTTCACAGTTAGGAAAGCTCAATGCAACTCTTTGCCTGCACACAGTACTCGTGCCGTCTTTAAAACCTACAATTTTTTCTTTGACATTACCTTAAGGAATCAGGGAGCTTGCCCCCTCCTCCACCGCTGCAACAACAAGGTGTGTCTGTGTGTGTGCGCGTGTGTGTATGTGTGTGCGTGTGTGTGTGTGTGCGCGCATGTGTGTGTATGTGTGTATATGTGTGTGTGTTTGTGTGTTTATGTAAATGTTTGTAAGCGTGTGCTGCGACCTTACAGCTGGTGCAATATAACTTTTGTCCATTCCTCGGTGTGGCAAGCATGTCGTTGAGTAAAAGCTGAAGATCAGAGGTTGGCGCCGATGTTGAGCAGCCGTCGTACAAGGTGCACACGTGCACACCTCTTTTCTCCGCCTGCAAAAGCTCACAAGCATCGTTCCCTGTTCAAGTACATCATTCCCTGCTCAAGTACACCATTTCTTTTTTCAAGTACGTGATTCTTTGTTCAAGTACATCATTCCCTGTTCAAGTACATCATTCCCTGGTCGATTACATCATTCCCTATTTCAAATACAGCATTCCCTACTCAAATACAGCATTTCCTATTTCAAGTACATCATTCCCTGTTCAATTACATCATTCCCTGTCCAAGCACATCCTGCACCGTACTACCTCTCCGTTATTACACCGCACTCTGTGCTGGACAGCACTAACAGATCGGTTGCACCCACTCTCCCACCCACCCCACTGCCAACAATCCCTGTTTCTTTCATGCCTGCCAGTCTTTACGAATGTGCGTACTTTTTGCCGTGGTTTGTGTCTTCCTCATTGTCTCTATTCCAGCCTGTGCATGCATTGCCGACCCCCGCAGGGCGTAGGACTCAACAAAGTCGAGGCAACTCCAGGTCGTCTCCACCATCTCAGACTGCCTGCCAGCCCATCACGATTCTGGAGCAACTACAAAAAGTACGTGCTGATGTTGCCTCACAAAAGGGGCATCGCTCAGCATCTGAAGAACACAAAACCTGCGCTTTTCGTTTTGCTCCAATACACATGTGTGTAGGGCAGGACGCATTCCTGCCCAAATATACCCTCTTTGCTCCAATACACATGTGTATAGGGTAGGACCTTTTCCTGGTATATACACATGTGTATAGGGTAGGACCTTTTCCTGGTATATATACATGTGTATAGGGTAGGACGCATTCCTGCCCGAATATACCCTCTTTGCTCTCAGACTGTTTTTAGCTTGCACGTTGCGCTCATTTGCTTTGGCGGTGGCAAGCAGTCACTGTCGTCAAACTTGCTGCAGCTGGCCTATAGTGCTGCCCAGCGTCACAAGTAGGGTTGGCCAGAACCTTATATATACGGTGTATATACGTTATTGTTTGCAGGGATTTCATCAACTATACGGTTATATACAGTATATATATATATATATATACGGTTCTGGCCACCCTAGTCGTGAGCATCCCTACTTGTTCAAATTAAGATGCTTTATTTGCAGTTTTAGATTTTGTGTCAGCTTACAAATACCTGGCCCTTTTCATCAGTCAAGCTGTTTGCTCTCAGCTCGCAGTCAGTCACAAAGTGCTACTTTTCAGCGACAGGGTTGTGTTCTTGGAAATTGCTTGCGTACACATCATAATCCCCTGTGCGTGCCTAGCAATACTTTGGTGCTGCCTCGGCGACGGGGATGATGCAGCACAACTCCACAACTCCACATTTTGTTTGCTGGAAAAAGCTGCTGTGAATCACAAAAACTGCCACCGAAATCACTAGTCAAAGTAGGGCTTTTTTGGCGACATGCCGGCCGAAATATGTGTTCTGCATTTTAGTGCGGCTTAATGTGTAGCCCTTATTAACTTGTTCCCCCATCTGTCCTAAGCTCCTTAAAACACTTTAACATGAATGCTTATGTTGTCATACATACATTAAGTTTCATGCCTTTTTTGTTCCATTCGCAGGCATGGCGTTGGATTGTCCTTTTTCTGGGCGTAGTCTACCTCCTGTCACCATGGGACATCATCCCAGGTTTGTGTATCTGCGTGTTTGTGTTTGTGCATGTTCGTGTATGTGCGTGTTTGTGCGTGTTTGTGCGTGTGCATGTTCGTGTATGTGCGTGTTTGTGCGTGTTTGTGCGTGTGCGTGTTTGTGCGGTTGCATGTGCGTGTGCGTGTGCGTGTGCGTGTGCGTGTGCGTGTGCATGTGCATGTGCATGTGTGTGTGTTTATGTCGACAGTTTGTGCACCCACTACTTACCGTTGCAACTGGCAGACTTTTATCTGCGTAAATTATTAAAAATACTATACTTCAGATTTGCAGCTACGCTGCAAGCTGAACACAACCAATCCGCAATTTGGTTAACCTGACACTTTACATTCTTCCGTCCAAACCTGCAGATGTTATCCCGCTCATTGGGTGGGTGGACGACTTTTTTGTGTTTCTGGCATTTGTTCTGCCCATCATAATGCAGCAGATTCGGCAGTGAATCGCTATAGTCGCCATTATTGTGTATGTTTTGTTTCTTCAACGCTGGGTGCGACTCGTGCCAGCGCTTTCGTTACATAGTTAAACAAGTGTCGTCATTTATGTGTACATATCTGTAGGCCTGGTACAACACGTGCAAGTCCTCCTGTTGCTCAATTATCTTAGATGTTTGTGGCAATCTGCTCGGCAGTGTATATGTTCTCTTCTTTTGTGCTTTTGAAAGCAGAAGCTCTCTGTACCAAATAAATTTGTACGTGTTACTGTTGTGCATTTTCTGCGTTAAGCTAGATAAGATGTTTTGTATGTATCATTATTCATTTCCTTCTTTCATGTAACTCGATTTCATGCAACTCAATTCTTATATATTACTATTCATGCGCATAAATCTTGCTTCTCCTGGCTCCTTGTTTTCTGGTTGTGTGCGCCCCTTCATTGACATTCGTCGCTGCTGATGTAAATTTTATGTCTGCTGGTTTCAGACTTATGCAATACAGCGAATGAATAACCAGGATGGGATAAACCAGGATGAAGTTTCGGAGCTGTAAAAAAAATGTCAACAGAATGCTGTCGAAACGAGCTCCATTGGGCTTTTAATGATGTTTATTTTTTGGCGATAGAAAAATCCGTCGACCATTATGCTAGCACGCACTCTGCTTCCACAACAAAAATCCCTCCCGTGCAATCAGAGGAGTTCAAGAAGAGGAACCGCAAGGATTTTGGCAGCAAGAGCTTCAAAAAGCCGCGAGGCAGATTGTAGTAGGCCATCACTGAAAGGCTACTGGAAGGAGGATGATGGCCTGAGTTCCTACGTAGCCACACTGCAGCCTGAGTTGCAGCAAATGCTGGAGTTCCACGAGGAGGTAGGTGCGGTCAGAGGTCGATATCCTGTCCCAGTGTACAGTTTGCAAGACTCTCTTTTTTGCTCGTGCTGCTCATCTTGTCACCCCATCTGTGGTGTTTGCACACCTCACAGTAAGTTCCTTAGCTATATTGCTCATGGTTGTTTTATATCTGGGAACAACCCTGTACCTTGAAGTCTGTTGCAGCTCAGGGGAAGATTTCTTCTGGCTACGTGAAAGCTGATCTGATAACTCCCTCTGCTGCTCCTTCAACGCGTGTTTTGCTCTGTTTTCCTCACAAAGCTCTTGCAAGGCTTTCAAGCTGTAGCGTGTGACACTGGCGGTCCTCTCCAGCCTGTTGCGACAGAGTATGCGCCATCTGACGGCAAGCTCGTCACAAAGAGTTTAGACGGAAATTCAACGTATGCATTCTAATGCCTTTGTTTCGCTTGCTTTATATGGAGACTGCGTGCCTACTACGAGTTGCCAGTGATTTCTAATCACTTTTTTTCGCAGGTATGTTCTCTACACACTTGCCGGTGGAGCTATCGAGTAAGTGAGCAAGTGCTCCGTTGGTTGGCGTGCTGAGTCTTTAACTTTATTGTGGTGATTTCACATACCAGCACAAGTTATCCACATTTAAATTGTGTGCTCGTACTTAAATGGATCAAGCACATTCTTGACACTGAACTCATTTCTTCTTCTCGCTTGCCGCATTTTTCCTTGCGTGGCGATTCAGTACTGCTTATTATTTTGCATGTAGAGCAGAGATGGAATTTGAGAAGCAATGGGATCAGATGAAGGGATCCTGTGCTTATAGTGATATACAGTCGACCTTAATAAGGATGGTGGCCGTTTACACTTATTACAAGCAAGGTGGAGAAGTTTTACGTTACCCGGTACATAAGTGGCTCCTTTTCCTTAATCAATGTAGGAAGCGGTTTTTACTGCCTGCGTAGCTTTTTCTTTAAATCTTTTTTTCAAGGTGGCCATACGAGGCAAACCGTCAAATCTTAGACACTAATGTTGACCCCAACAATGCAGGCACCTGACTGCAGCGACTGGTGTGGTGCCCCAGATCGGTCTCGTCTATGCTAAGATATCTTGCCAGGCAAACCTTGAATATGGGTAAGTGGTCTTATAACGCTGGGTGCGTCCTGTTGATATTGCTGTAGGTGTAACTGTATAACAAGTACCCACACTACTCAACAATTTGATTGCAGCACACCATTCTTTGACATTGAACTGACGGGTCTCAAGGACAGGGGCGTGCTCGTCTGCTGTCTGCCCACTCCACGGCTGTCGTGGATGCTACATCCTGGTAAGCTTTTCATCAAGGTTTGTGTGTGACGTAGGAAGCCTAACAGCAGTCAATGGAAGTTTAACTGCTACATCCTGGTAAGCTTTCCATCATGGTTTGTGTGTGACGTAGGAAGCTTAACGGCAGTTAATGGAAGTTAAACTGCTGGCTGTGTAGGGAATGTATACGTAAGCCCCCTTTGGGCCTGGATTAAGAGAAGTTTGACTGGTAGCTGTTTGAAAGAGACCAAGCTGGCTGCTTGTAGTGCAAAAAGAGAGGACAGTCGATATCATTTGCAGGAAGGGCAGGAGTGAAAAAGAAGGGGGAAATTATGCAGGCAATGAAAACCACTCCCCGCAGGAAATGATGACAGGCATACTTTGCAATACCTATATGTGAAAACTTGCAATCATTTTGGCCTGTGATGATCCCTTCACAAGTGCAATCTACCTTGACTTGGATCAGAGTCCATCCTGTACCTAAGAGGCACCAAATCGACAAGCAAAGAATTGGTAATAGGGTATTCTGTGTCCCCCCTCCTTTCTCACAACAAGCTTACAACAACATCGTTTTATTGCAGACTATCTTGCCAAATATTGGCGCAAGCCTGTGACCATCGAGCCTCTGTCAAATAGCTCTGGAGGGAGCAGCCTGACGCTCACCTTCGAGGAGCTAGAGCGACTTGTGTGGGCACGGATGCCTCCTGCGACAGGTGTGTGTGATAGTTTTTTAAGTGGGTTTCAACAGTGTGATTGGTTACTGGGCGGTGTGGTTGCCTTTGTGGATCTACAGCATTGCGTGTGTGGGTGCGGATGCCTCCTGCTACAGGCAAGTGTGGGAACTTTCTGGGTGGGTGAGATTGCCTCCGGGTGATTGGCCGCTGCATGATTGGCCACTGAGCAAGGCAGGGATGATCAGCTTTGAGGATCTAGAGCATCGCGTGTGTGGGCACATATGCCTCCTGCAACATGTGTGCTATTGTTCTTCAGAAGTGTCACCAAGAATGGAATGTTTGCTTCTTCTGTGTTCCTGTGTCATTAGAAGGCGTTTTTGGAACTTTAAGAGATGGATGCCCCTGGAATAACCTTTTGAGGTCATCTGTTTCAGCCTGCTTTCCACTTTGGTGGCTAAGCTTGCTTTTGGGGTTGCATTCATTTTTGAGGCCTGTCCACTTTTGAGGCTGAGTCCACTAGGTTACATAGTTTGCTCGAGCCCTGTCCTGACACCTGGTTGCTTGCTACTCATGAGAGGCCCAGATCGCGTGCAATTGCACCTTGGTGCTCGGTGCACCTGCATTGAACCTTGAGCACCCTTTTCAAGCCTTGTGTTGACATCAGGCTTGTGCAAGTACGGTCAGACGGTACGGTACGATTAGGACGGTACAGACCGTCTTTTCTTAAAATACGGCATCTTAGCGTATTTTGGTGACCGTAGTTCGATCCTGTTTGACCCTGTTTGACCCTGTTTGACCCTGTGTTGACATGTTTACAATGGTGAGAAATAAATGGAAATGCATGGCTCCTATATAGTATCAGCAGGGCGGACCAGAACTGTGTACGCACAGCGTATGTATGGTAATTTACCTGCTAAACATACCGTGCGTACAACGTAATTACGTGCATATGTACCTTTGTATGCTCGCAAGGCACGCGGTACTCATACTGAGAAAAATATACCTATGTGCATATGTATATATGTATGGTTCTGGTCAACTTGGAGCACCTGTGTTGAACTTAAGGGCGTGTTATTTACAGAGAGCGAATAAAGGAAACCAACAGGTAAAGTAACCTGAAAAGCAACCATAAAGTAAGCCAGCTAGCCTGCCCCCTAACAACCAGCATACCTTACACGCAAGGCATAGGGTCCTCGTACATAGAAAGATACAATCTACATCTTTGACCGAAGGCTCGCACTGTAACAACACAAGTACTCTCCATATGTCCAGACCGGTACCTCAGACATAGACGTCTAATTTACACACGCACTCTTCCTTTCTTCCTTCACACAGGCTTTTCTGCCCCTCCGACACCCCCTCCAGATTCTCCCACACCCCTGTACAGCGCATTCCACAGTGCGAGTCTTTACACACGTCTGGCTGCCGCCCCTGGTCTCCTCTTTTCCTTTGATCCCAGAAACAGGCCTGCATTTGAAGCCGCACGGGCAGATGTCAACGCAGTATGTGCTTAGCTATTGCTTCATCTGAGTTGTTTAAGATAAAGGAAGTTGATCCGAGGTGCTCCTTTGGGTGTGTGAAGTCATGTACATGTGTGTGTGTTTGTGTGTGAGTGTGAGTGTGAGTGTGAGTGTGTGTGTGTGAGTGTGTGTGTGTGTCTGTGTGTGTGTGTGTGTGTGTGTGTGTGTGTGTGTGTGTGTGTGTGTGTGTGTGTGTGTGTGAGTGTGTGTGTGTGTGTGTGTGTGTGTGTGTGTGTGTGTGAGTGTGTGTTTTGGCATTGCAAACACAACCCATATGCACACACATGCGCACACACCACCGCCTGTACAGGCACTGTCTTTTTACAAGCAGTGGATCATTGTGGACAGAGCTTCTGGGCAGCCCTTGCAAGGGGAAGAGTTGGTCGAGTGCCGCAAAATGACAGCTGCTGCCGCACGTTTCCTGCAGTTTGATCCTGACGGTGGGAACTGGCAATATAATACAGAAAGCGGTGAAAGTTCCTTGCTGTAGTAGTGCGAGGAACTATGTCACGCTATGTGCCAAAACACAATTAGAGGGTGCCTGTCATTGACGTTGTGCCTTTGCACACAGAAGCTTGGTCTCAAGCAAGCCCAAAATCTGATCGATTTCGGGATACACAACAAAGATCTGACTTTTGTTACACACAACACTTCCTTGCACATGCAGTGGGACGCACTGAAAGGTTACTGGGCAAGGAGGCTGTCGTCAAGATGCTCCGAACAGTCTCGGGAGAAGCCTCGGTCAATGCACCACTATGGTGGATGCAATAATAGAGCCCTTACACCTGTCAGTATTTCCATTTGCCTCCATCAGTTCAGAGGTCTGTGCAACAGCCTTTTCCATATGCAGATCAATTTGACTAAGTGAGTAAAATTTATACAAACGATGTCAACGGGTCTACAACCCTCGCCCTACTTGGAGGTAAAGAACTTGAACAGGTCAAGACAAGAACTGCCAGGCCCGGAAACATCAAGAAATCATGAGTAAAAATGCTTGCATTACCTGTTTCGGAAAATTTGGAACCTGGAATGTCCTAAACTGGATTTTGACCTGACACCGCTGTGCCGCTGTTTATACTAGATGATTTGTGACGGGATTCAGGTGGGGAAACGCTGCAGGCCAGCCAGGGGATGTCATATGAAAAAGAGACGACTATTGCAATTTTACAGCCCCTAGATCATTCGTGACCTGTTTAATTAATGCTTGAGTCCGGCTCAAGATCGGGCCGAGCAATTAACTCATTGTCTGATGAGGTTATCATGAATCGTGAGGAAGTGCACAAACAACTGCTGTTCAACTGAAAGGAGGCGGCAAAAAATTTTCATGCAACCAAAGAAGAAAGACAAATAAACGCGAAAAGAGTAAACACTACCGGCAAAAATTAGGAAAGGATATTGTTTTGTGTTCTGCACCGCCCAATGAAAGCATAGACAACATTTCACCTGGAGAATAGAATTTGAGGGGCTTTTCAGTGGGGATGAGGTGGTTGGGAGGCTGAAGCCTGCACACCGCCAAGAGTATTGCTCAGATATTTGTAGGGGTTGTGTTCAATGTCTCGTCTGTTGAGGTTTATATCGGAGGTCTTACACACCATTGGCAAGCAAATCCGTACCTCAACAGACCCCACTGGCAAACTGCTCAATGCAACACGCAGCTTAAAGGATTCTTGGTACTTGCCAATCTTCACAGAAGAATGGTGGATCACCTTGCTGGGGAAATTTCCTGAATGATTTGACAGCTGAGAAAACTGAATGGGTTTGGAAAGATGCGCACAAACAAGCTTTTGAGTTGAAGAGACGCATAACTGAGACACCCATTTTTGTCCATGCACCACATCCAACTGCACAATTCATTGTAGAGACGGACTCTTCACACCAGGCGACTGGAGCTGTACTTTACCAATGTCCCTTACCAGGGCTGAAACAGTGGTTGCCTACTCTTCACACAAGCTACAGCCATCTTTAAAACTGTACCCGCCACATGAGAGAGATGCTGGCAGTTGTGAAAGCCTTGAACGCATGGCGTCTCTACTTGCTTGGCCACACCTTTGACCTCTGCTACTCAGACAATCAGGCTGTCACACTTTTTGAAACAGCCATCTTTGACACCGCGACAAGCTTGCTGGGTACAACTCTTCTCAGAGTACGATTTCAACCTCTATCACTTACCTGGAAAGGACAACTTTGCAGCTGACGCACTCAGCCGTCGCCCTGACCATGTCATTACCAGCGACAATCCATCGCTTTCAGCGCAAGAACTCAAACTGCGGTGCTCACGCACGCTGCAAGACACGGTCAACAGACTAAACGTTCTGTGTTTGCCTCACCAAAATTCATCCTTGCCTACCTTGCACCCTCTTAGGAACACCAACTTTGCGGGAGATGCTGAAATCATTGCCCTTGTAAAAGAGGTAGCACAACTTGACCCTGAGTACTTATCTGTAACCGCAGCTGCTGAAGAAGGGCAACTGCCAGACTTTACAGAAAAAGACTGTCTTGTATTTTTATGGTACACACCTGACTCAGAAACTCAGCCACGCTTTTATATATTTGAAGGTTAGGCCCGCACCCAAATATTCAAAGAGGCTCATGATTCACCCACTGGTGGACACCTTGGTGTTCACAAGACGCACAAAAGCCTGCACCGCCTACCATACTGGCCAAAAATGTTCCACACAGTGCATGAAAGCGTGCGTACCTGCATGCAGTTACTATACTGGCCAAAAATGTTCCACACAGTGCATGAAAGCGTGCGTACCTGCATGCAGTGCCTCAGAAACAAATCTACGAACCAGAGACCTATGGGCCTGCTACTACCCTTGCCCCTTCCTGACCACTACTGGAGCAAGTCAGCCACGATCTGGTCACAGGGCTACCAAAAAAACACCCCGTGGCTAGGATACCATAACCATTTTTGTCGACCGCCGTTCAAAGCGGATTCTTTTGGTTTCTACTACAAGCAGCTGTGGACGCAGTTGGTTATGCAAGACTGTTTTTTGACAACATTTTCAGGCATTTTGGACTGCCCTAGGTACTAGTGTCAGACAGAGACCCCCGCTTCATCCCCAAAAATTTGGAAAGCTTTATGCAAACGCCTTGGCACCAACCTCAACATGTCCACATCTCATCACCCTCAAACGGACGGCCAGACAGAACGTGCCAACCGCACGATTGAAGACATGCTCAGAGCTTATGTAGCTCCGCATCAGCCAGATTGGGATGAACATCTCATTGCTGCGAAGTTCGCTTACAAAGCAGCGTACAGTCTAGCACTGGCTTCACCCCTTTGTCCTTAGCAGTTGCGGACAGCAAACCATGCACACGCGATAATAACCCAGCAGCAAACGACTTTGTGGGCAAATTCAAATCAGAACTTGCACGTGCAAAAGATGCACTTCACCGTGCACAAGAGCGACAGAGAAAGTACGCTGACCTTAACCGCCGCCATGCAGAGTTTTCCCTTGGTGATTACATATTGCTTTCCACTCAGCACATCGCTTTGAAAGTGGTCGAGGGCTCCACCCCCTTAAATTTGCTCACCCTCTCAAATTGCCTTCCGCTATGAAGCGCCATCCGTTTTTCACATCAGCCTTTTACGGCCAGTAGACACTGAATCTGCTTCGTTTCCAGAAAAAGAGCAGCCGTCTCTGCCGCCAGTTCGTGTTGACAACAGCCAAGCGTATTTTATCATAGACTACATCATGGACCACGGGCCTAAAACTGCAAGATCTCACAAGGAAGCGAAATAGTACTTGATCAAGTGGGAGGGATACCCATTGTGGTCCCACGAAAGAGCCGGCGAGAAACATACACAAGGGTGTCCCTCGTGTTGTTGAAGATACTGGACCAATCGCTCTCAAAATCCATCTTCCACAGATTTTTAACAACCATCATCGTCACACAGATCATCACTTCAACAGCACGCACAAGAATCATCACACTCACAGGTACAGGATGTTCAGCAGCCAGCAGCGAACAGCCAAGGACAACGCCAGTTTAGGAACAGCTAAAACGCATGCAATCCTTACAAAATTGCTGCACACATTTCAGTGCTGGAAGCAGTAGCATGTCAAGCGCTTCTTATGTGAATTACCTGCAGTCTGCCAACGACATTCAGTACTAGCATCCTTTGCAAAGAAGGAACCACACCAGCCTTAAGGTCCAGAAACTGTTCACAAAATGTTGATGCAAAGCATGTGCATGGAGCATATGCGCTTGCTTTGTTGTGCGAAGAATGCATCTTACTTGCAAAACAATTGTGCGTCTCCTAGCCTACTGCCTTGCATTATTGCATTGCTCCAATATGTGACACGCATTCTACCTTGCAACGCAACGTCTTGAGGATTGCGTACACCCCTCTGGAAAGGTTGCAAATTATGTCCTTCACATGTTGCTTGTCTGCCTAATACTATACCGGGATGTGTGTCCTGTCTTGACAGCAGAGTGCTGGGACGTGCTGTCGTGCCAAGTGACCTTGCCTCTCCTCAAGCCTCTCCTTGTTCGGCTCTCAACAAGTAGCCAATCCAGAGTACGCGTAACGAAGCAGTAAGATATAAATTATCTAATAGCAGCGGCAGTAAACTGCACTATATGCCCGACCTAAAATGGGAAACGAATTTCGATGGTATCATTTCGAAGATACCGTTCTAGTTGAGAAAACTAATGGAGAATTTTGAAAACCACGGACTTGTATAAGACTAACGCAGTCCATCCTAGTATAAGCTAGTCTAGCGAGTGAGATTGATGAGTCAGGCTGCATGCCAGGATGCATTTGTTGAAGATTGCAGTGAAGAGCAGATGAAGGTGAGCAGTCAGACCTAGGATAGGAACGTACCGGTGATCAAAGCCTGATTAGGCTCTTCTGTGCCTATTTTAACAGATGCCCTCCACGTCACGGCATTCCCCCTCTCCCTCCTTCCTGTGTTGCTTTGGGGTGGGGAGCAAAAGGCAGCAGCAGCAACGGCAACAGCAGGATTTTCCGCGAGCAGCAGAGAACCACAATGGAACGCGCATCCCGCCATCAGTCCCGCAACAGGAGGGCAAAAAGCAAGAGCTTGCATCACCATCAATGTCACCACGGCTACAGTGGATGTGCAGCATAGAGCCTCATCAGTCAGCAGCAAAGCAAGGCAGTAGAAGCTCCGATTGTTATAATAACAAAAATAAGCAGCACGACCAGCCAGCAGGCCACTACCATTTCCCCTCGGCGAGCACGTCTGACCACTCCTTTGTTCACACTCCCTCTCCCCCTTGTACACCGCCCTTGAGTAACATAGCAGCAAGTCCGTTTGGGCGAGCAAGCCACTTGGCACGGCAGATCTCCAATGATGACCAGCCAGAGCAAGGCAACGCCGTGGCATCAAAAGAAATTGCAGGCTCCCGCCAATCCTCTGAGAGCCGACACAGTAGGGGCATGAGGGAGGTTACCTTGGCAATGCGCAGAAGCGGCCCTGGCTACCAGCCCTCTGCACCTCGAAGGCGTCAGTCTCAGGTGGGGTGCAGTAGGTGACCTAATTCAGGTCGCTGTGATTGCACAGGTGGGAAGCGTTGATGGCTGTGATTGCACGGGTGGGCAGCAGTCATCGTTGTGTTTGTATCATGGTAAGGTGTCAAAGCCTTCAGCCAAGTGGCGTCGATGCTAGCTGTAAAAAGCCTAGATTGAGCAGGCCGACAACTGAATACTAGAACAATAGTACATCTGACCTTCAATTGAAAGCATACTCGTCCTTGAACTGAAGAGAAGACACTCGATCTTAAATTCACAGCGCTTCCCATAATAATAACATGTTTCAGCTGCAGTTGCGAGGTCCTAGGATTACAATTTCCTTGAACCCAAGAGCTTGCACTTCTCCTTATTGTGCTCCCTTCTTATTGTGCTCATTTTGATCAGGCGTCCATGCTCGGCCAGCGGCCGCCCTCTCTGCTTCTACATCAAAGTACAGTCAGAGATGCTCTTGGATGCAGCTCCGCTCACAGCTTACCCGTGCCCTCTGATCAAGGAGGTGCTTCAAATGAGGGGGCGGTGGGCGTGCAAGAGGAGCGGGACGTCAAGGCCCCAGAAGGCTATCAAGGTCAGTCAGAAGAGACAAAAGGGCATGACCCATGGTGTGACGGCTTCTCTTGCTGCCCTTTTTCTTTCAATGTTCCTTCTTTTTAGCGTAGCACGGAGTATGTTATCCACCCTGATCTATGTAATACCCTCATAATCAAAGCCCAGATCACTGAGCACCTCACAAAGTGGCGTCAGGCAGGGCATTTTGAGTTCGCTCTTAACGCTAACATGATCTCACACAAGTGACATGTACCACTATGTAAACGCCTCCCCACTATCCAGTTCACAGACGTAGTAGACGTTTGGAGAAATGAGTGTTGAAATCTAGATATATGAAGTTTATGGTGAATACGTACATTCTTTTGAAGTGCTCTGTAGAACGAAGATGGGAGAAGATGGGAGAAGCAGAAGAACCAGGGAGCGCCGTCCTCTGGCACGCACTCAGTGCAAAGCACATGCGCATTCACATATAATCAATTGCAATATGCCACAAATGAGCACGCCCACTTCTATAATAATCTGTCCTTCCCTCTCACCCTGCTTATGCACGTTAGCTGTTTTGCATGTGTGCACAAACTCGCAGTCATATGCAAGCGCACGCACACAACATTCATATGCAAGCGCACGCACACAACATTCATATGCAAGCGCACGCACACAACATTCATATGCAAGCGCACGCACACAACATTCATATGCAAGCGCACGCACCACACAACAGTCATATGCAAGCGCACGCACCACACAACAGTCATATGCAAGCGCACGCACCACACAACAGTCATATGCAAGCGCACGCACCACACAACAGTCATATGCAAGCGCACGCACACAACAGTCATATGCAAGCGCACGCACCACACACGCGCACGTGCACGTATCTATTAACAAACTCACACGTGTGCATTTGCAGTGATCCCTGCTCAGTGTCGGGGTCCATCCTTGTCTCCTGTTTGCGCACTAGGCAGCAAGAGCATGCAGCCTGCCTGAGGCAGCAAGAGCATGCAGCCTGCTCGAGGCAAGCATCAGTCCAAGTACTTGCACAAAATGCCATCGCTCCAGGATCTCCAGGTAAGATGCTTGACAGCCTGTTTATAAACAGAGTTCGCTCCAGGATCGCCAGGTACCTCACATTGCTTGACAGCCTGCTACGACAGTGAACACTACTGCATTTGCAAGGATAAGGATTCTCTAAAAATAGTGAGCACCATGAAATGTTCACATCGTGATTTCACTGCTTGCGTTGTTTCTCCTTCTTTCTTTATTTTCCACCTTCACAGAAAGCTTATTGATAAAACCAATCAAAGATAAGCATGTGCTATCACACAAGCAAGAAGCATGTGCTATCACACAAGCAAGAAGCGTTTCTATCACAGTGCTTACCATTGCATAACTGGGATTCTTCACACAATTGCTGGTTTTATCCGGCTTTTTTATTGCTTTAAACCGGTTGGTCTTACATGTAACACAAAAGCAGGGGGAAATTAACAGAGGGGGGCGACTGGGAATTTGTCATAAATAAACCTTTTTTGCACTCAGAAGCCAGCCATTCACTGCCCCCTCAGCTGATTGACACCATTTTTGCTTTAAAATGAATTGCTTGCAATATGAGCTGCACGAGGATGTGCCTATATCCTTGTAAGTTTATGTGTGCGCAAATTAAAAGGGGTTAAAGCTCATCCTTGACCACCCAGACCCAATTTGGTGGCTTTTTATTGGAAAACAGCACATGTTCAGCTGCATCACCAACCACTTCACTGTTTCACTTCATTTCTTTTGCAATCATATATATTACAAGAACTCCATACCACCAAAAATCATGTGATTTGGTGCAGTGGGTTGTCAGATCCAGCACACGGGTTGCCTGAAAAGTAGGTTTCACGCCGTGGCTGATATGGTGTTTAGCCCCACCCAACCAGCTGTTCCCCAGCTCACCTGCTTTGGATATTGATGCTGATTTTGAAATCTGCCAATCGGGGCCAGCATACCCTGTAAACATTTGAAAACCATACCCTTTTTGGGCCTCAGTGTCCCCCCTCTGGAAAAATAAGGCATGCTTAGCAAGATAAACCGAGCAAGTCAGAGCCTAGGAAAAGCGAAAGGAAAAAAGGCCGCCTCGATGCTTCTAATTGTTCCACAATAAAGGAAACCATGTAAAAAGGACTGTAGACTAATTGGTTTGGGACGATGAACGATGATTTTTCACAATATTCAGGGGGAAACACTGGCGTATGATTGAAAGTCAGATAGTTTACATACACTAGTTAGGACGCCAATCAAACCTGCCATGGTTTTTTTTACACGCTGCGCAAGTATACACGCACATGCACACACATGCACACACAGGACACGCACACACAGGCACTTGCATTGTACACGTGCTAATGAGATCATTTGATTACTTTAAACAACACATACATGATCACAGGGCAGGGCGGATGCTTTGTACTGGACCCATAAATTGTCTCCGAAGAGCTCTTCAGATGTCCCAAACAGTCCCAGCAACGGCAACAACCTCAACTTATTCCCGCTTATACGAGGCTCTTCCCTTGATAGCCACGAGTCCTCTGCAGTCTCTGATGCATCGGCTCACGAGTTTTACAGGTTAGTCTAGGTGTTTGTCGGCACACGGGTTTTACAGGTTAGTCTAGGTGTCGGCAAAGAGGAGCAGCACGGCTGCAATGGTAGTGCAGGGTTTATTTTTGAGTCGGATGCTTCCCTTTTGTTCGAGAAAGGTTCAGTGCGGTCGTCATGACATTGGCCTCTTTCAAGGTACAGAAAGAGGAGGACATGGCATTGGTGTCCACGTGTTCAGAGCTCTTGAGGACAAGAGTTGCCAGAAGGCAAGGAAGGCATTATAAATAATGAGCCCTAAATGGGCTGGATAAGGCAAGGCAACACAATCGTGTATCTCCCTGCAACAGACAATGACCGGTTTTTGTATAGCTTGCCAGGGACCTGTCTGGTGCTTTACAGGACAGGAAACTTCAAAGGAAACAAAGACTAAGGTTTATACACAAAAGCGTCATTTTCCGACAAGTTGTGCTTTTTCCAGCGTACCATCATGACCATCGTCAGTGTACCATGCGTTTCCAAGGCCCCAGACAGAGGATTCAAAAGGTCAAAACACGAGATGACACGCATGCCAGATGACTACACATGCAGGGACCACGGAGATTTAAAAATGAGCAAGCTTTGATATGCGCTTTGACTTATATGCCCTCCAATTGGCAAGCTCCAAATTTTACATAATATGTTTTTAGATGTAAAATTTGAAGCTTGCCAATTGGGGGAGGTGTGCTTAATTTGCTTTGGCGTGCAGGCCATTTTTTACCACAAATTCTTCATACCAGATCACCCACTGCACCAATCTGGAATATTTATAATGGTATAGAACCCTTACTAGACACACTGCAACAAAAATGAAAGAATACGGCTGAGTGGTTGGTGTTTTATGAGTATCTGAGCCATCATCCCATGGAAATTACCAGAGGGGGTCAACCGAGCAAATGTCCTGAAATGTGACTTTTTGATGCAGATCATGTTTAAATGATAGAACTAGATGGTTCATGATGTTGGGGCCAAAAGGACCACCCCAATGGTCTGGACAGAAGTACAGTTCAAATTTTGGCACTGAGTTTCCAAATAACAGGCCACCACGCCCCAACCAGGGCCTCTTTTCATCCCAAAACAAGACAGGAGGTCAGACCCACCATTCCCAGCCAATTTTCGTCCCTAAAACGAACCTCATCAATTTTTGAGTTTTATTGGTTCAGGGTAGTAAGAAAGAACATATATAACACTTCTGCACCAAAAAAAAGGGTATGGGGTCAGCTGTGTACGTCGGGGGCTGGGTTTGTGCCATTTCCCTGCCATAAAAGGGGGTTGTACCCATGCATGGGTACAGAAATGAGACTCCAAATCCAAATTTCACCAATTTTTGGTTCCAAGATACGTTGAATTACACCATACCCATTACAGCAAAAAAAAGGGTGTGAAAAATCGCCCCCAAAAGACTTAATGCGTGGACCTGTTTGCTGGGCAAAAATGGTAATTTTCTTGAAACCTTGGACTCCACCAGATTATCAGGATTTTTTTGATGCAATCCCCAGAGGTGTTCTGCCAGGTTTTATGGTCTGGGATGCTGGGGGTGGGCTGTGGTGAACAGTGACAGGTGGGAAGTAAAAAAACGTATAAGGCTTTGCCAGGAGGCCCTGGGCGCAACCTGTTTCGCTGGTAGGGCACGGGCATAGAAATAATAAAAACTCAAACAATCAGACTTACGAGGGAAGGGAGGAATAGACAAACATATCATTGTTTGAACCTTGTTTATATATTTAATAGAGCCCAGCAAAACAATCGCGACCCCAAACGGTTTAGTGGTTGTCAACTTATAAAAACTCACACTTAAAGGGGGTCCAAAACCGGACCTTGACCCAAGACCCCCGGACCTTCACCAAAATGTCCCCAATATTATTGCAAACACACCCCTGGTAAGTTGATGGCACCGGGGAGAAGCTTTTGAAAATTCACTTTCTGACAGGGATTTCCACCCTGCCCACCTGGGCACTCAATTGCACAAATTGAGTGTGCAGGGGTGCTTAGATATGTCTAACTAAGGCTCCTGACTACTCAAAAGTAAAAAAGCGTGCAGGTTCGTTTAATCAAACAGGAATGGTGGGTCTGACAGGAGGACTTCCTTGATGATACCAAATCATCCTAGGGTTTGAAAAGTATATTTGGTGAAGGTTGATTTTCCACCTTTCTGGCACCCCTTTTGCTGATTTTCTCTAAGGGAAATGGGCCAAAATGGGGTATCTGGCCAAGTACTGCTCCGTTTTGCCCCATTTTTGTTGCAATGATATTTTTTATTGAGATAAATGACACAAATCAGGTCAGTGGGTGATGAGATATGAGAGAATGATGGTGAAAAATGGGGTTCACGCCGCGCGCAGTTAGACATTGGTCACCTAGCTGGCAACATCCAAGCTCAGGTGCTATCTCTGGGTACTGAGCTTGATTGTTGCCAGTCCCGGCCACTATACTCAAATCACATTTCAAAACCACCCCTGTTTGGGGCCTCAGATGACCACCTCTGGGAAATCCTCACATTAGGGTCTATATGCACCATGTGTGCTTAATCCAGTTTCTCAGCACGCAAAGCGACCCACATATAACTGGGCTCGGGTAGCTCTCAATGCCAGCTACACTTTGGTACAAAAATGGTGTTGATCGGATGAAGTGGCTGTGAGTGGCTGCCTTCTGAATGCAAAAATGTACATTTTCAGGCATTTCCTCCGTGGTCCCCCTCTGCTAATTTGTTGCACTATGTACTTTCAAAAGAAGTTAGATGGCCGAGGCCCAGCATTGGGCAAGTATATGTGTGCTGGAGTTTAACTCGCAAGTTCTCAATGTGTAATGGCATGAACCATGTACAGCTGTTGGCAGGCATACATACAAAAGTAAATTGAGGTTAAAATGTTTTCCATTTTGCAGTAAGAAGATTATTCTCAGTACAAGATTTGCTCCCCTATCCATAAATGATGTGGAAGTAGCTGGGGAGCAGTTTCATCGCCTGTGCTTACTGCCTGCATTCCTCTTCTGTTTTTCCAAAAGCTAGATCAGTGCAAGCGTCTGAGTACAAAAATAGGGAAAAGGAAAAGTACAGGCCCCCATGACACAGGAAACAGGGAAACGGGAAAAGGAAAGAACAAGTACAACAGGCCCCTTGCTTTGTTAGGACACCAAGCCGAGATGTTATTCATGTGTATTCAAGGACCCTTGTAGCCATTCTTGCTCCTTGAAACACAGTAATCCCAATAGGCTGCACGGAGGTGCCTCAGGGGGGCATAAATAATACGAGTTTGGGGCCGTCAATTTCGATGCGTGAGAACCAATTACATTTTTGGTGTCTGCACTTCTCTTGACCTGTGGGACAAGTTGCGTTTGAAGATACAGACAATGAACAGAGCATACAAAAAGGAGAAAAGGCCTGTATTTTGAGTTATTTGTTTAGCTTTCAGCAGCTGCTCTCAGACTACAATAGTGGATTGAAGCTATTTGCAGTGCATACATTCCAAAATATCGACAAGTACGCTTACCTTTTGTCCACCAGCCCTCATCCATTCTAGTTGTATATTAATTATTTATTAATAACATCATGCATGGCCGCACAGGCTAAAAATAACTGCCTTTAATCCTCATATCAACCTTTCTCTGAGGCTAAAATGGCTGCCTTTAATACTCACATCAACCTTTCTCTGAGGATAAAATTGACTGCCTTTTATCCTCATATCAACCTTTCTCTGAGGCTAATAATGAATGCCTTAATTCTCATATCATCCTTTCTCTGAGGCTAAAAATGAATGCCTTTGATCCTCATATCAACCTTTCTCTGAGGCTAAAAATAACTGCCTTTGATCCTCATATCAACCTTTCTCTGAGGCTAAAATTAACTTCCTTTAATCCTCATATCAACCTTTCTCTGAACACCATGTCCACAATCATTCAACAGGCTCAGCAGTCCAGGACCTGCAGGACACAGGCGGAGTAGCTGTGGAAAAGCTGTTGGTGGAACTTTGCCGACAGCTGCCAGTCCGCGCGACTCCATGTACTTTGACCTGTTTAAAAGGAGGTTGACACGAAAGCTCAGCAGTAGTGTAAGCGGTGCCCAGGTAAAGAAAAGATATACAACAAAGGAGGCTGGCGCAAAAGCTGAGCAGCGTAAGCGGTGCCCAGGTAAAGAAAAGGAATAAAACAAAGGAGGCTGTTGTATATCATTTACAACAAAGGAGGCTGGCGCAAAAGCTGAGCAGCGTAAGCGGTGCCCAGGTAAAGAAAAGGAATAAAACAAAGGAGGCTGGCGCAAAAGCTGAGCAGTGTAAGCGGTGCCCAGGTAAAGAAAAGCAATACAACAAAGAATGCTGACGCAGAAGCTGAGCAGCGTAAGCGGTGCCCAGGTAAAGAAAAGGAATAAAACAAAGGAGGTGCTGGCGCAAAAGCTGAGCAGTGTAAGCGGTGCCGATTGAAGATAAGTGAATACAATCGTTGCTGGTGTTTGTATGCGTGCAGCGCTCAAGCCTGCTTTGAAAACTTCCTTCTTGCACATGTGCATGGCCAACACCGCACACACACACGCACATACACACACACACACACATTCACACACACATTCACACACACACACACACACACATACACACACACACACACATGCACGCACACACATGCACACACACGCACACCAAACGCACACACACATACACACACGCAGGGAAGTTCGTGCCTGCAGTTTTCAGAGCCAGCGGCAATGCAAACCGCCAAATCCTCTCCAGTGCTTCTTCAAGAAGATGACATGCAGCTCATGCACAAAAATTCCACGCATCAGCACAGAGGCCTTGAAGAGCACGGCTCAGCCTGCCTGGTGCACATCTGCAACCAGGAACAGATCAGGCCAGCATACATGATGCGCAGCAGCAGCAGTGGCAAACACAGTTTTGATGCTTTTGCAGTGAAGTGTTGGGAGAAGGGCACTGAGGAGCAAACGCAAGATGTCTCATGCAGTGGGTGGTACAATGAAGGGGAAAGGCGTGAAGATGGCGCAGTGTGGGCAGCCATCCAAAGAAGCCAGCCTAGCCACCAGAGTGGTGTGAGTGGCAAAGGGGGCAGTGGTTGGACATGCAGAGGATGCAGCATCGTGAAAGGGGTGGAGTGTGCACATGATCCAGAGCTGGAGAGCCTGTGCGCTGCGGAGCATGTGACGATGGCGGCAGCACTTGCAGGTTAGTAGTGCACTTGGTTTCACTTGCAACTGGGGATTGAGGGTTTAGTGCATGCAATTGTGGCAGTTACAGGTGTGTGTGTGTGTGTGTGTGTGCTCGAGCTTGTGTGTGTGTGGGGGAATGGGTGGGTGTGGGTGGGTGTGGGTGTGGGTGTGGGTGTGTTATTGTAATGACGCGTGCACTATTGTAATTGATTGCCGTGGCTTCCATGCCAAACTTCATCTAATCACGCATCCCTGATCAGATCATACAGATCGATGCTGACATTGCCTGCCCTTTAGTCTTTTCCTGTGTCAGTGCTACTACCTGGATCTCTTGTGTCAAAAGTTACAAAAAACTGTCATCAAGGATGCAGCTGCTTTTGGAGCTCATTACCTTCCATGCAATATGGAGAAGGCTGGCCAGAAGTGTATATACAAACGTAAATGACCGAATGTACGGTAGTTTCCCTGCTGGAATAGTCACTGTTTCACTCATACCTTGTACACGTAGACATGTATAGTTTTGGCCAATTAAATAAATATGAGAGGCAGGAGCTTATAGTAGGTCATGCTCTGTTTTTTTTGCAGGTGTACCCTACGGTTCCTGCCCTGCTGTGAGGTGAGGGGGGTTCTAAGCAAATTACCATGGAACTTCCTGCCAAGTTGCAACAGGGAGTGTGCTGCCTTGGGATGCTGCTAGGGTCAAGATAAATGAAAACGCTACCACGTTGCGACACCTAGTGTAAACACCAAAGTGACTCCCTTTCCTTTATAAGTGTGGGGAGTGGTTTTCAATGCCTGCGTAGTTTGTTCTTTTTCTTACTACCTGGGCTGCAGGCAATGTGCGGGAAACATAGGGAAACGTGTGACAATGCGCAGCACGTAAGGAAATTCCTGTCTGGGCTGCTGCTGAGGCAAGTTGCAGAAATATGTTTTTACCTGAGCTGCTGCTGAGGCAAGTTGCAAGAAACACTTGCCAATATGCGACACGACACCTGAGGTCCTTCCTCCCTGTGTTGCTGCTAGAGGCAGGATTATAAATGGAAGACACACATAGTTGCTGCGGGAAAAAAAATGTTGGTTGCCATTGCGTAACATCTGTTGGTGAGGGAGTTAGTGTGCGGACTAATTACTAAAGTGGGGGCTGGCTAATTGTGTGTGCATTGGCTGCAAGTGTGCGGACTGGTTACTATTGTGGGGACTGGCTACGAGTGTGGGGACTGGCTGATCGTGTGTGCGCTGGCTGCCAGTGTGAGCAATGGCTACAAGTGTGAGTTATGGCTAGCATTGTCAGGGGCTACGAGTGTGGTCACTACGAGTGTGGGGACTGGCTACGAGTGTGACCAAAAAATGGCCACTAGCTACTAGTGTCAGGACTGGCTCATCATAGTGTAAGCACTGGCTACGAGTGTGGTCACTACGAGTGTGGGGACTGGCTACGAGTGTGACCAAAAAATGGCTACTAGCTACTAGTGTCAGGACTGGCTCATCATAGTGTAAGCACTGGCTACGAGTGTGGTCACTACGAGTGTGGGGACTGGCTACGAATGTGAGCAAAAAATACTAGCTACTAGTGTCAGGACTGGCTCATCATAGTGTAAGCACTGGCTACGAGTGTGGTCACTACGAGTGTGGGGACTGGCTACGAGTGTGAGCGCTGGCTATTTCTGTGAGCAATGGCTACTAGTGTCAGGACTGGATTATAGTGTGAGCGCTGGTGATAAGCTTCTCCTTGCCGAACACAGATGCGTCGAAGCAGACATTTTTGGACTAGTATGTATGGGCTAAAATGATGTGCACAATGCTGCACAATCGCATTAATGCAAAGCATGTGTGGTGTTGAACAATGTAAGGCAACCCATTCTGTGATGCAAATTTGTTATGCATTCATAACAATATTAAACGTGCTTATGGAAATTTCAAGGAATTATCCATATAGAGAGAGAGGGTTAAGGCTATCCAGTCTGTCTCTGCCACCTCAATTTAGTTCTGTGTATGTGTGTGTTTGAGTGCACGTGTTTGAATGCATGTGAGAGAAATAGTCTGCCTTAGTAGCAGGTAATATTTCATGGAGTTTTACGGTACCCGGTACCAAAGTGGATCCTTTTCCTTATTTAATGTGGGGAGTGGGTTTTCACTGCCTGCGTAAGTTTTCTTTATATGAATATATATCACTGCAGAGCTGATTCTTGGTGCAGATTAACAATTCATCATAACCTTACCTTACCTTACCTTACCTTACCTTAACAATTCATCGTTACGTGTCAATGAAATTGTAGTATTTTCACTTACGTGGTGCAGTATTCCACTTAAATCCTGGGTAATTCCTACAAAGTGCAGATGATATATATCCCCTCTTCCAGTTTGCATGGCTGATCGTTTTAGTTCTCACAGGTCCTGTGATTTGATTTTGTCGGTGAGGGGCTTATAATGCTGGAACCTAAATGCTCCCTCCCTTAATAACGTTATTTGTGTTACTTATATACTCCTCTTAGTATAATGTCTGGTTACTGGCAATCTTTAAGTTATTGGTGCAAAATGATTACAGGAGGTGGTGATTCTCAACCAGGTGGTTTAGCTGATCGTCTGCCGTCCAGTCTGTGCCAGCCAAACATGAATCCACAGCAAGCCTAACCTTGAGGCCAATGGTTACAATGGTTACAATGGGGGGTGACGTTAGCCAGGTTGTTTGGCTGATCGGCTGCTGACTGGTCTCGGCCAGCCACAAATAAATCCATAAGCTCAGAAAGAAAAAGATAGTCTATTGTTCTGCTGAGAAAGGAAATCATGAACAAGTTGGTTGTTGACCTGTTG
>Ga0307968_1000660_pt1 | contig 25874 bp, 23 predicted proteins | sample OrgLakmetagen650_FD_201834 | JGI IMG/M metagenome (GOLD analysis project Ga0307968, IMG submission 201834) | Saline water microbial communities from Organic Lake, Antarctica - #650 | ecosystem: Environmental > Aquatic > Non-marine Saline and Alkaline > Saline | place: Antarctica: Organic Lake...
TCACAATTAAGACAGCAGTGTTTTGTCCATGAGCAACGCACACCTGTGAGGTCACAATTAAGACAGCAGTGTTTTGTCCATGAGCAACGCACAGGCGGACTGGAATACAGGCAATAGCAGACGAGATTTCCAGCGAGTTGGAGTCAGAGATTTAGTAAGCCTCAAATTGCCCAAACACACACACAAACACACACAAATAAAACACGTGCACTCAAATACACGCATTGGCACTGTGCATGCAAAGATAACTGACAGCATCACACTCACACACACGTACTTACAACTATGGCACAACAAAGGAGCAGTAGCTGTGAGAACAAACACACTGAAAAGTCTGAACCCAAAATGTCAGGGCTCAAAACGCCCCCAGCTCAGTTGTGTACATCGGACTCTTTGAAACAAGCGCACACAGAGGCAACGACTGTTCGCCCACAAAGCACGGGCGCATATGTTTGGGGTTGGCCAGAACCGTATATACTATATGCACACCGTATGTGACCGTATATTAGGTGATTTCCCTGCCAATAATACCAGAGGGGGGTATTTGAGCAAATGTCCGAACATGCTCCTTTTTGCATTAAAGGGGCAACCACTCTCACGTCAATTCATTAAATTGAACCCGATCTAGCTTCACACTATAGCTGATATTATAAGCTACCGGAGCATGTGCTCAGAGTCAGTCAAGTCGCCCTGCATAAGGAATGACAGGACTAAGTGCACACGTCGTGTACCTGTACCCTGAAATAGGTGCACTCCATGGGGAATGGTGCATAGCTTTGCAAATCTCGCCAAACTCTTGCCCTTTTTGCTCCATTGCTTTTGCAATGATCTTTGTTTATTATAAGGATTCCAAAACACCAATGATCACTCAGTTTGGTGCTTTGGCTGGTCAGATACAGAATATGGCTGCTCAAAAAGTACAGTTCACAGCGTGGCCGATTAGGTATGGCTCCCCTAATCTGCGCGTTTCAAGCTCAACTGCATTGAAATCTACATATCAGAGCTGAGCTTGAAACGTGCAAATTAGGGAGCCATACCCCAGGAGCATGCCAAAACCGTACCATTTTCGGCCTCAGATAACCCCCTCTGCAATAATACCGCATATACCGTTAATATATGGTTGTAGCCAACCCTGCATGTGTTGTGCGTGCTTAGATGAAGGGAGCCCTGATACTTTGTAAACGCAGTGACCACTTTGTTGAGGTATATATATGTCAGCCAACGTGTTGGCTTACCAATGGTGTTTACCACCGATATATACCTCAATACAGTTATATGTAGTGACAAGCTGCACACAGCCGTGCGCACGCACCTGATGTCCAGCTGCTGCACTGTGTGTGTGAGGGAGCCCAGATGCTCGGTGACCAGTTTTGTGTAGTGACAAGCTGCACACAGCCGTGCGTACGCACCTGATATCCAGCTGCTGCACTGTGTGTGGGAGCCCAGAAGCAAGGTAGCCCATGACCTTGCGTCGCCAGGGTAGCGTTGCTGCTATACGCGCGACTCCTCCCTTCAAATGTGCACACACACAGATGACTTATTATTAGCGTTGCTGCTATACGCGCGACTCCTCCCTTCAAATGTGCACACACACACAGATGACTTATTATTAGCGTTGCTGCTATACGCGCGACTCCTCCCTTCAAATGTGCACACATACACACACAGATGACTTATTATTAGCGTTGCTGCTATACGCGCGACTCCTCCCTTCAAATGTGCACACACACACAGATGACTTATTAATAGCGTTGCTGCTATACGCGCGACTCCTCCCTTCAAATGTGCACACACACACACACACACACTCAGATGATTTATTAATAGCGTTGCTGCTATACGCGCGACTCCTCCCTTCAAATGTGCACACACACAGATGACTTATTAATAATGTTGGCCAAACCATACATAAATACGAAAATTTGGTGTATATACGGTGCTTTTAGCAGGGAAATTACTTTGGTGCTCTGGCCGGTCATGGTAATATAACAATTATGTCGCAGCCTTTGCTGCGATTGGACACGTGTTTCATTATAAGCAGGTTTCACACTCAGCTGCTCCGGCATCTACATGACAGTGCGGAGCTTTGAAATTGCCAGTCAGGGCGCTTTCAACCATAGGGGCATTTGAAATACCCACCCGGGGCCCTGACCCTAACCCTTCTGCGAAACGTACAGGCATTCTGGCCTGCTTTACAGAGTGTCACGTGCCAGCTCAAACAGCATTGGGCTTGCCCAGTGTGTAACTGGCTCTGCTGTATCAAACACACGCACACACATATACACGCACGCACACACACGCACACACGCACATGCACACACACATTCACACACCTTGGGGCGCTGGCCAAAGGCTTGTAGCGCTGACAGCGCTTTCTGCCACACGCTGATGTACTCTGGTTCGCAGCTTGCGTGCTTCTCTGCACACTCCACAAGCACCTGGCGTGTTTGTGCAAATAGTTGCTACGTTATACTTCAGTAGGCAATGCCTAGTAGTACTTTCTAGGTGTGAAGTGCATGCTCTGCGTGTGCAAGTGCATAAGTAGTGGTGTTGTGTGTAATTTATGGCTAATAGCTAGGGAGAAGAGAACGTGTGTGTATGTGTGCGTGTCTGAGTAAATGTGTGTATGTGTGTAATTGTGTGTGTTTGTGTGTGTGTGTGTGTGTGTGTTAGTGATACAAGTGTATGCACAGTATGCACAGCAAATAACATATGCAAATGCTACTTACTTCAACAAACTTCAGAGGCAGCATGGCCAAGGCTTCTGCGGTGCTTGCTTTGAAAGGGAAGACCAAGCGAACTGTATATGATCCTTCATCTGTCGCGGTCCTCCATGCCTTGCTAACCGACCTACAGTAAGAAATTCTCAAAGTATTTGGCCTCATTTAAGTGCGTGCTCACACTGCACGACCCAAGCTCTCACTTGCAAAAGTTGCGCGTGCTCTCACTCAAAGTGCACACAAACACACACGCACACTGACACCCATGCCTACAATATTGCACACCTTGAATTGCACAGATCCCGCACAGAGAGGTTTTGGCTGCTCAATACTAGGGATAGGACTGGCTGGAACGTGGGTTTGGAATCCATGTCTTTCAGTAAAGGGAGTGAACCAAATTTGCAAAATATTACATTTTTAAACAAAATCTGACCGACAGGTACAAGAAAAGCTGTGCAGCAGGGAATCCTTTTTCTTCATCTAAATCCTGAAGGACTGACTATTAATAAATTTGCATGATAATAGGTGAGGGAAGTTTTAATTCGCTCTAAGGGTGCAAAAGCCAAGATAAGCTTCTAAGTGGAAATACAACCAGGTAATGTATTTTTTACATGTGGGTTATTCATGCTTGTGCGTGGAGTATGCATGTGCGTGTGCGTTTCAGCATGCATGTGCGTGTGTGTGTATGTGTGTGTGAGTGTGTGTGTAAGTGTTTGTGTGTTTGTGTGTGTGTGTGTGTGTGTGTGTTTGTGTGTGTGTGTGTGTGTGTGTGCAGCATGCAAGTGTGTGAGTGTGTGCAGCATTTTATGTGTGTCAGTATTTGCGCGTCTGTGTGTGCATGTGTATGTTTGTGCGTGTTTGTGCGTCTGTGTGTGTGTATGTGTGTGTGTGTGCGTGTGTGTATGTGTGTGTGCGTATGTGCGTGCACGCGTATTGCGTGGGTGTGTGTGGGGGTATATGTGGTTGATGGTTGAGTGTGCGCGTTGTTGTGCATGTGTGTGTACATGTGTGTATGTACTTCTATGTGTGGACTCCTGTATATTTGCGCATGTGTGTGTGCGTGTGTTTGTTCATTTGTGTGCGCATGAGTGTGCGTGTATGTGTCGGCTAACTTTTATAAGCGCACGTTGTCTGCATGTGCGTGCTAGTGAGTGTGCACACGTGTTTCAGCAGAAATATTCAAAAGTGTTATGCATGATGATCACGTGACTGACGTTACCTGAACCTGCCCATATTTCATGCAGCTCTGCACCTTCTGAGAGCACAGGAAGGCCCACGATTGATGAGTGATGGGGAGGATCATCCCAGATCTGCCAGACCAATCGAAGTGAGGAAGAGAGGGGCCTGCCTGAACAAGCGCTCAAGTTTCCCTGGAGCCAATTATACCGCTTTATAGAAGCAGCTTCATCGACCCTTGTCTTGTGCCTGTGCTGTGTCACGGACCGACTGATTGAATGCACGTTGTATCTGCCCTGCTCTCCAGGTCTCCTGTTCGAAGGCACTTGGCTGTAAAGGAGAAGCCACCGTTTTTAGTCGGCGATCAACGTTTCTCTGACAGAGAAGTAAGTGGCTTTTGTTCGTTTCGTTTGCCTGCCGCGGATGTTAAAAGAATGAGGCAACGCACGTGCTCACACTGACGAAGCACTTGCCCTTCTTTTCTACGCAGGTTGGTGTGAACACCAAAAACTCCCCCCTGGTAAGTTGCTTGTTCTTTGTTAGGGCTAGGCAGATTCATGCAACAACAATGCGTGGACATAGTGGCAAGGAGCGTTTACGCACTGAACAATACGTATTATGAGGGGGAAGTAAAGCAACGTGCTGACCCTTCTTTTGTTCATGTGTGTCCATCCACTAGTGTGTGGGCGTCAATGTGTAATTCGTGGACAACCGGTTCTTGTGGTGTGATGCTCTGTGATTTAATCCGGTTCTTTGACTTAACGTAATATCAAAGCCCTCATTTGTATCATGTCCATTTTTCTGTTTTCTAGTTTGTGGGCAACTCCAGCACAGTGTCACGGGACGCAAAAGGAAGGGTCCAAATGAACATGGCCCTTGTCCCTTTGTGCTCTACCTGTTGCAATGCCTAATGCACGTGCACACATTCCTTTTACTTGATGTGTTGCGATGCCTAACGCACGTGCACACTTCCCTTGTGTATGCAGTACCACTGTGCGTATGGTGATGTGGTGGACAAGCCCAGCAGATGGGAGACAAGAGGATGGGTCCAAATGGATGACCCAATCAAGCCAAGGTGCGTGCCTTTGTTTCGGGGTGGGGTGGGGTGGGCTATGTGGGTGTGGGTTTACTGCAAAATAATAACAGACGTTCCAACCTTGAGGCCTTTCTTCGTCACCAACTTAGCTCAAGATGCCTGCTCCTGTCTTTGACACAAAGACCAGGCTTTCTGCTTGCATATCGTATTTCCCATGGATTGGAGTTGTCAAGTTGAAAGGGGATCACAACCTTGCACGTCATCATCGACCCATCATATCCTTCCCTTCTTCCCTGTGGCAAACAAATACACACACGCACACACACATGCACACACACTGCAGACGCGGCACCAGCACAGGCAAGCTGCACAGCAGCATGGCGCCTCCCACAGCCCCCCCCACTATCGGTGCCAGCTTACAGCCGTTGCAGCAATTGTATCCGAATGAGACACGGCTGCAGGAGCTGCTAGAGCTGCAGAGAAGGAAACTGCAGCTACGGGCGCCGCCTCCTGGCACTTATGAGGTGAATGAGGAGACTGCTGAGTTTTTTGTCAATTTGTGTAACACTTGACCTTTAGTCCTTGGCGTGAAGCAAAATGATGTGCTACTTTATTACTCTTGCTTTTTTCTTTCCCCACCCAGCCCCACCTTTAAATTCCTTGAACATGCACCGCAACCTCGCGATGCAAACAAAATAGAACTAGGCTTTTGCTGCAGCATGAAGGAGCACAGGTGTAGAGCCACTGAAGTGAACAAAAATAGAACTAGGCTTTTGCTGCAGCATGAAGGAGCACAGGTGTAGAGCCACTGAAGTGAACAAAAATAGAACTAGGCTTTTGCTGCAGCATGAAGGAGCACAGGTGTAGAGTCACTGAAGTGAACAAAAATAGAACTAGGCTTTTGCTGCAGCATGAAGGAGCACAGGTGTAGAGTCACTGAAGTGTTGTTCAATAAATCATCAGTTCTTGCCTTTAAACTCACTAGGTATTCAATCCTCAACCTCCCTGCTAGCTCACTGTTGATCAATGACTTGAGCTGGATCTGCAAACCTGAATACTACGTAGATCAGGTATGCTTATCAGCTGTCTGTACGCCTTGTGTACATCATTTATGCAATTTTTTAACCCCTATCTGCATTGCAAATGATGTGCACACAAAGGCACATACTCAGCCCCGCCGCTCAACATTTCGGCGGCCCAACCACCCCTCCTTAGACGGTCCCTACTTCCTGGAGGAGGGGGACGATGGGCACCTCGCAATGAGTACCAGGGCAAAGGAAATCGCTGCCCTCATACGTAATGCGGGGGACTCCGGAATGGGGCCAGGTGTGCTTCAATGTATAGTCATAGCAATAGTAGCTATAAAACAGCCATTTATATAGGCGTCAAACATTTCCAGCTTTAAAAGTTGCATTATACAAATAAAACAAAAAACAATAACGACTGCTGTCAACAGTAAACAACAGCTTTAATACTTTGAAATTGCATCTGACTCAGCTGCTTATCACAGTCCCCCTGCATCTGAATCCAAACAGGCGTGCATTTCCTCCAAAGGTTCCTTGTTGCGTGGCCTAATTACTAACCCAGGCCTGCGTCCTTGTCCTTATGCTTGTCTGATGCCTTGTCCTGATATCCTGATGATCCTGATGATTTCCTAATGCTTGTCTGATGCCTCGTCCTAATATCCTTGTCTGATGCCTTGTCCCAGGCATAAGGCCTTGTCTTCATGTGCATCCCAGCTTTTCTGCTGCTTTGATGCGCGCAATGCATGGCCGCTTGTGCTCAGGGGTGACCCTTTTGTATGTATGCGTGTACTGCACACAGGATTTCAATTCAGCAGGTCTGCTCATACAGCGTACAAAAATTGAATTAGAGCGAACTGGCTGACTTGTGCCTGGTGCCTGTATGTAATATGGCTTCTGTGTGCGCTATACTCATCATCGTATCACTCTGTGTGCCCTATACTCATCAAAGTGCATCACTATCACGAGTTCACTTTGCCGCACAGCAGGGATGTGTCCATTAGTATCTTCGTTCAATGTACATCAAATGCACACCACCCGTGCTCCGCTGCACAGAACGCCCCTTGAGTCTGTATGACATATCCACACTGCATGCACACCCTGCCGTGCTGTGCTTTGCTTGCTGTGTCAATGATGATACCTGACTTGTGTGCGTCAAGTAGCACACGCTTAAGGTTGGCCAGAATCATATATATATATATATATACATATACAGTGTACATAAATATATATGCGGTGTACATACGGTATTCTTGGCCAGGGTTTCATGAAATACATGGTCATATACGACGCATGAATATCCGGCTCTGGCCAACCCTAAACGTCCTGCATTCAATTTTGTGTGGTGTGCTGTGCAAGCATATTTTTAATGTGGATTGTGTTGTTTGATGAGTATAACACCACCTCTCCTTTCCCAGATCAGCTAACAGGCGACAACAGCTTCTCAGACAGTAGATTTTAAGGTAGTCAGGGCTATTATTAAGTTAAGCTGTAGGCACGGGCTCAGGAACCAGCTACCTCTTAAACACCTGTTTCCTTGCACTGTTGCTGCTGCTGCACTGTGCCAGCTTGTCCTTCTCTGTAACCCAAATGCTGTACCACCTCACGCAATCGTCAGCCATACGTACCAACCAACCTGCTCACCACGCACACACATCCACACACAAACGAGCATCGCTCCTGCTTGTGCAACAAAGGAGCAAAAAGGCAAGCATTTGTGTATTAAGGCAGGCACCAGCGCCGATTGCGCAATGTGTTTCTTTCAATTACCCGCCGCAGGGGAATATCTACCAGACGTGATGGCTAAAGAAATGACGAGCCTCAATCGTAACCCTCCTGCCCACAAGATCGGGACCGGCTGCCGAGATGGTCATGCACCCCCTCACGCAAAGTCCCTCTCCGTGTCTCGATCTATTCAGCACGGCGTGGACTACAAAGTGCCGGTCATCGTGCAGGTGTGTTCGCTTGTGTGTGTATGTGTGTGTGTGTGATGTGCGTATCTGCGCAATTGTGTTTGTGTGCACATTTTTTACAGTACGGCATGGACTACAAAGTGCCGGTCATTGTGCAGGTGTGCTTGCGTGTCTGCACGCATGTGCTCATGTGTCTGTATGTGTTTGCATGCTCTATTTTCCCCCTTGTACTAACCTTTGCCCATACTTGCACACTTGCATCACGTTTTGAAGAGATTCAAGGTGACAGACACGTTTGAATGAACGACAGCTGTGTTTTCTGCAATCGTATTGGTACACACACACACACACAAACACACATGCACACATTGACATGCACACATACATACATGCACACACACAACACAAACACATGCACATGCCTACGCGCAGACTCAGGCGCCTAAGCAAGGAACAACCGAGGCAACACTGCAAAGGCTGGCTCAGCAAGCGCAGGCTCATAGCCACAATTCAGGGACAGCAGGGGTCTCTACTCCTCCTGGGTTGACAACAGACGTATGGGGGGACCTACCTCTTACGGCTCCTTCATCTCATAGCAACTCTGGGAGCCCCCCTCGCTACATGGAGCCCATCCACGATACATCACCGTGAGTGTTTGGATGGGCTGGCCGCTGTTGTTTCCCCACCTTTATACACACGCTAACACACAGAAAAAATCACACACACACACTGAGTGGGCTGGCCGTTATTACTTTCCCAGAAATAATCACCTACAGCGACACATGCACGTGCACACAAACTCACATACACACATAAATGCACAGGTACAAATTCACACTTACACCCACCAATGCACACGCGCACAGGAGCCGTCCCCTTCGCCCTGCAAAGCTGCTGCCTCCTCCACCTGCTGGGGTGGTGCGAGCAGGGATCCCAAGGGCAAACATAAAGCACCCAGGAGACTGGTGTGTGTTCTTACTAACATAACTGACTCAAGCTTTGAAATTTTCCACCGTGTTCAGCTTACGAGTCTTTTCCTCGTCCTTTTTTTGGTCGTGCACTTTTGGAGCCTCAGCTAGAATGGTAATGGGTAAAACAATTGCATCTGCCAACGTACAAGCGTAACTGCCCAGAATTGTATAGAACAAAGGCAGCTTCCAGCATCGTATAGAACGAGGAAACTTTCAACGCGCAATGTTGCATCTGCTCACGTACATGAAAAAGATAAAATGGCTTTCAACGTACAAGTGTGAACCATAAATAATCAAGGCAACTCCCGACATATAAGTGGGACAGGCCAGAACATATACATCAAAGTCTAAGTACGGTATTGTTTAGGCTGGAGATCCCTCATATATGGCCGTACCCTTTTTAAATGCACATTTCTGGCACACCCTGTATGTAGGCTGTGTCTGCAACAGTGGATGTACCTGGTGCCTGGTCTTTAGCTGCCCTGTCTGCAGTATTTCAAATCGTACAGCATGCCAATAAATGGCCAATTTCTATGCTGCCTGTCATAAGAAGTTAAGAACTGTATTGGTCAATTCTCAGGTGCTCTCTTGCGAGTTTTCAATTTGTGCAGCATGCCATCAGAAATCCAATTCCTGTACTGCCTATCTTGCAACTGCAGTATTTGGATTTTAGGTTTTAAAGCGTTTAAGCTGCAGCTTGGTGCACTACCAATTTTAGGTGGCTGTCTTGCAATTGTGTGGCTTCTGTGTTTTTGTACTGTGACCTACATACGTACACCTTGTGGTAAGGATTTAAAAGTAAAGTTGAGCTGGCCTCTTACTTTGGCTAATTATTTAGAACGGGGCACCTGAACAAGTGCAAAATGAGCACCCCTTCCTGACTTTTCTTGCTTTACATCAACAGGGACTGGAGCACACAAGGGCGCAATGTAAGAAGCACTTGATCCTAATTTGCATTTGCACATGCAGGGAATTGAGTAAACCAAAACACAATGCCTCAGAAACATGTGAACTTCTTTGCTTATATATTTGCAGAAACTGGAACACACAAGGGTCCAATGTAAGAAACACTTGATCCTAATTTGCATTTGCATATGCAGGGAATTGAGTAAACCAGAGCACAATGGCTAAGAAACATGTGAGATACTTTGCATGTGTGCTTGCAGGGAGCAAAGCAAGCCAGGGCGCAATGCTTCATGTTGAATTCTTTGCATGCATTTATGCAGGGACTGGAGCAAAATAGGGCACAATGTCAGAAACACATGGACTACTTCAGGGGGCGGTGCCTACTCTCATGGTAAGGGCTAGACTTTACACACACACACACACACGCACACTTACATCTGCCAATTGAGAGCATTGAAACAGCAGGCTTATGTTTACACACTCGTACCTGACAATCAAGGGCAGTCGAGCAACACTGCAGCCCGACAAACTTTGCATGCCTAGTCCAGAAGGGAGTAAGAGGCAGACCAAATTCCCCAGAAAAACCAAAGCTGGGTTGTCGGTTTTGACACTGCAGCCCGACAAACTTTGCATGCCTAACCCAGAAGGGAGTAAGAGGTAGATTAAATCCCCCAGAGAAACCAAAGCTGGGTTGTCGGTTTTAAGCCAAGAACAAGGCTACACAGTTGACTCTCTGTAACTTAGCAAGTGTGGTAAAAGTGCTAACAATTTTGTGCAAGGCAGAATGTGTGTGAGACGTAGCTTGCCAGCTTGTACTCTCTTATGGTGGCTAGCCAACGTATCCAATTGTAAGAATGTGAGCGTTGGCAGGGTAATTAATGCCCGATCATGTGCTTGCTGTCTGGAGGGATACAAAGTAATAGCTTATCATATAAAGTAATAACAAACCCTAAAGGTCAAACTGTGCAGTGCTGTGCGATTACGTTTGCAATATCAAGCACCATGCTAGTGCAAGTGAAGTGCAGCCAAGTTCACAAGGCGCCGGTGCGCCAAGTGTCTAGCCGCACACTTCTTGACACAGGCGCTCCAAAAGACGAATCCTCCATCGACATTGCATACTTTAGCCTGCACATTGTATCATTACACCTCCTCCTTCCTTAGCATTTGCAGGGTTGGCCAGAACTGTATATATGACCGTATATTTGGTGGTTTCCCTGCCGAAAAACGTATATACACCGTATATATGTGTGGTTTTGGCCAATCCTACTGCAGTTCTGCTCAAAATGAGCACGTGACCAAAACGGCAGGCAGTGTAAACACTTTTTACAAGCGTTTGCTTCAAGAGTGCCCCTACTCCCCTGAGGTGAAGGACATGTGAGCTGGACTTTGGTAACGGGTATCGTTATAAAGTACAATCCTTCTTTCAAGCAGACATACACAAAGAGTTCCAAGGAATATTACCGTTGCTGTACCAGCCTTTTGCATTTATGGCATTGGCCTTTGTAGTGGCCTTCTTTTGTGGACAATGTAGCCATGTGGCTGTGCAAATGAGCTCTCCGCCCCACGACTGCAGAGGTTATTCGTATGCACAAACGCTTGCCACAAGCATGTATGCCTGAGCACCCTCTACCTATGACTGCAAACATTACGTAAACACGCACACACACACTCGAAGAAATCACGCTTGCCACAAGCATTTATGCCTGAGCACCCTCTACCTATGACTGCAAACATTACGTAAACACGCACACACACACACTCAAAGAAATCACGCTTGCCACAAGCATGTATGCCTGAGCACCCTCTACCTATGACTGCAAACATTACGTTAACACGCACACACACACTCTCAAAGAAATCACGCTTGCCACAAGCATGTATGCCTGAGCACCCTCTACCTATGACTGCAAACATTACGTAAACACGCACACACACACACACACTCAAAGAAACCACGCTTGCCACAAGCATGTATGCCTGAGCACCCTCTACCTATGACTGCAAACATTACGTAAACACGCACACACACACACACACTCAAAGAAATCACGCTTGCCACAAGCATGTATGCCTGACAGTGTTGTGCACCTGACGCTTGACGGCGTCAATTGTAAATGACGCTGACGGCGTAATTTATGTCAAATTGACGGTGAAAATAGTAAATTACGCCGTCAATCGTCAGAGTTTAGTGACCGTAACGCCGTTATTTACGATCGTTATTTACGGTGCCGTTTTTGAATGACGCCGTATGTGCACAACACTGATGCCTGAGCACCCTCTACCCATGACTGCAAACATTACGTAGACATGCACACACACACTCAAACAAATCACGCTTGTCACAAGCATGTATGCTTGATCACCCTCTCTCTACCCATGACTGCAAACAGTATGTAAACACAAACACACACACTCAAACAAATACTCTTAGGCGATCGGACGCACGCACGCCGCAACACTGGCTCCCCAAACAAGAGCAGTATGGGCAATGGCCAACACTTTATGGACAGCAACACCCAATTGGCCCAAAGCAACGCCAGCATCAGCAAGTTATGGCCTGCGGAGGCCTTTGAGAGCTCTATCGACATCAGGAAACTGCCTGCTGCTCCCATTTTCCCCATCCCAGAAGAGGACTCCCTCTACCAGGTGAGCGTGCATGCCAGACCAGATATCGGTGTAACAAGGCATGCATCTAGAAAGTGTACCACTCCCATTCTTCCTATGCCAGAAGAGGACGCCCTGTACCAGATGGGAGTGCATGTATTCAAAAGCATTAAAAAGCAGATGGAAGTATATTCGAGGCGGTGATGTGTTGGTCTTCTGCATCTGTTCTACATAACAGCAATGGCAATGCATTGTTCCCATTGGCACCATCGGTCATTTCAGAGCATCACAATCCGTGAAACCAGATCCAAATCAGAGCATCACAATCTGTCAAACCAAAGCGTGTCCTTCCTTAGCAAGTGCTCTGGTGTCCTTCGAAGAGTACTAAGGTTGTTCAGAGCAATGCAGAAACATGCCCTAGCTTTTCTAAAAAACAAAGATAAGTGCTATCCGAATTGGCTTGGAAAGAGCAGTGCTCTGCAATTGAGCTGACAGCAATATAAGGCTGCACAGAAACTACTTGAATGTCTCAGTCAGGTAATGTTTTGTGCATGTAACATCTGCAACCCAGATTTGAAACAGAATTGCAGCACGCTGTGCGTACACCTTCAATGTCTCAGCCTTATGTGCTTTTTAGCGCATCAACGGTCGCAACTTGTTGTGCAGAATTGCAATGCGATGTGCATGTACCAAGCCTTTCGTGACACATAGATGCAACGAAGTCGCGCAGCTTTGCTTTTAAATTTCACCTGCCACAAATTTCTGTGTGCAAGGCAGACCAACATGATTAATCCCTGTCCACGATCAATCCCCATCCACGCACGTTCTCTGCAGGATATCAGAGGCTGCCCCTCTTCTGCACAGTACAATAGGAATGCACCTGACGTGCGCAGCAGAGATGCAGCCACACCCTCTGCGTGGTCTAATCCAGACACCTCAGAGCAAGGACGGCACACAAACAGTGGCAGCACTGGACAAGACAGCCATAGCCAGGGCGATAAAGGGGGTACCTCTGAACGGGACAGTGCCGGTCGTTTACCTGTGTACCAACAGCAGCCATACCACCATCACCAACACCAGACCCAGAACCAGAGCCACCACCGCAGCAACTCCCTGTTAGAGTTACCTGCAACAGCAAACTTGTTGACACCGCAGCAAACATCCATGGACGCGGCAAGGCACGATGAAGCGATGCAGGTGTGCTGTTTGTGTGTGTGTGCTGTTTGTTTGTGTGTGTGTGCTGTGTGTGTGTGTTTGTGTGTGTGTGTCACGGCACGATGAAGTGATGCAGGTGTGCTGTTTGTGGAATGTGTTTGCAATTCAGTTCTGACCTTCCCTGTGAATATGAAGTAAACGAGTATGAAGTAAACGTGTGATTTCCAGAGCTTGGAAAAATAGACAATGAAGAATATATGCAGGCAGTGAAAACTAGGAGCTTGGAGTCCATTGCTAGTTGCTAATAGACCTTGTAAAACTAACCTCCTTCTCAATCACATGGCTTGATAACTTCCGTGCAGTAGCTGAAACACTGCACAAAAATACAAGTCCTGTGCTTTCTGCTGTTCTTATATCTCGCCAAAACCAAAAGGAACTAGCAGCATTCAACGTGCGCATTCCCCACAACCTCTTTACAGGCTGCCTTCCACGCTCAGCAAGTGAAGCAGCGTAAGCAAGAGTGGCTTGAGAAATCGACCCCCCCTCCTTCAAGCCACAGCCACTCACGGTCTGTGCAGCGGGGCGGAAGTGGCCTGCGTGCACACTAGCAACAAAAGCAAGCAGGACTTTTTGCGCGGTGACTGCAAGAAGATGTGCAGCAACGTTTATTTGGCGCACAAGAGGCGTATATATCGTGCTGCGTGGAAAGCACGGCGCCTGCCTATGCATCAAAAGATGTGCAGCAACGTTTCTTTGGTGCTCAAGAGGCGTTTCTATCGTGCAGCGTGGAAAGCACGGAGCCTGCCTGCGCGTTGGCGCAAGTGCAAGGCCTCTGTTACCATCCATGCATACGTGCACCACTACCACATTTGTTTGTCACTACCACATGCGTTTATAACTTTGTAGCGCATGTGTGTGCCACTACCACATCTGTGTGCCACTACGGCATGTGCGTACCACCAGCGTGTGTGTATTCCATCAGCACATGTGTGCCATTAGCGCAGGGTCTCAAAGCTGTGTATAGCTATTGAGCAATGACATTTGCGGCCTGCTTGAGTGCTAGGGCTCAGCTGGAACTAGACGGTATTTGATCTGTGGCTTTTTATTTTAGCTTGTACTGTGTGAAAGGCGAAGAGCTTGCGTTCAGGTTCGATAATTACTTTTGTTATTGTTACAATCTAATGATGACATGTAAGCTTGGTTTTCTCACGAGTGCCCCCTGTGTGCATTTGAGTACGTAGGCTACATTTCATCTTTGTTTTTAACAAAAAGAGGTGGCCATTAGGCAGCTCGCAAACTACAGAGCATTGTCTTTGTAATCAGGACATCAGGACATATGAGCCCCGGCCTGAATGTACTGTCCTGATAGCCTTACCCTACCATCTTGATAAGTTTGTGCTTACCCCAAACCACCTTCTCCTCCTGGCCTAGCGCTTTATGATTACAATGGTTACTATGAGGGGTGACCTTCAGCCAGGTTGTTTGGCTGATCGGCTGCTGACTGGTCTCGGCCAGCCACAAATAAATCCATAAGGTCAGAAAAGAAAAGTCTAATGTTCTGCTGAGAAAGAAAATTATGAACAAGTTAATTGTTGACCTGTTGCAGCAAAAAGGGTTAGGCTGCTGAAAAGTCCTCAAAAAAAAGGTGTAAACAAAAAGGAAAAAATGTTTCCTCAGCTCACAGACTTGATGGTCTTGGCAAAATAAAAGAGCATGCACCTCGTCCTGAACGTGTTCATCTTCACCAGGATATCGGTCACATACGCAAAAACAATCTTCAAGCCATGCTGCTGCCTCAACTTTTAAGGTGTGCGCACGCAAGCGGAGTCTACTTACATTGAACGAAACATGTTTGAAGAGATCAAGACGGAGATACCGTGGTACAATAGTCGGCAGACGGTCAGTTTTAAGAAAGGGGTAGCAGACCAAGAATGATAATAAGTGGCCATTTGTTTTGTGCGTGTTGGCGTCCACTAGCGCTTTAGTCATGAAGGCCAACATACCAATTCTACGCTACACACTCACATGTGTGTACATTAAACGCGTACATCAATTTGCTTGCACCAATGCGCATCTTTTTATGCCCAAAGAGTGGCGCGGCGCCACAGAAAGTGCGCGCGACGCCACCTGTGGCGAGTGGTGCCACAATAAAAAGTTCCTGTATACGGCGATCAGATTTTTGATGAAGAGGGTCGATTAAGTTGCGGTTCAAAAATCTGATTATAATCGAATCGTAACCTCGACTTTTAACGTCAGCTTCGGCATAAACTTGCCTGATTGCCACGTCGACAATATAAGAGGAGAAAATGGTGAAAATAAATTCAAGATCCAGGGAAGGAAGCCCTGAAAATTCTTGGAAGAGGATAGCGAGGGGATAAAAAGGAAGTCTTGATACAAATAATTATATCGGTCATACTCGAAATTCTTTGATCATCCACGATGAGGTGAGGATTCGAAGGGACAGATTATGCAACTACACACGCTAACGCGCATGCTCACACGTGTGCACTTCAAGCCACAAATACATGTGTACACACTTCTTCTGACCTTCTTCTGTCTTGCTTGCTTGCCACTGCAGATCTTCTTTTTCCCTGTGCTCCCTCCTCCTTGCGGCTGTGCTGCTCGCGAGCGCACTTCCTGGCGGCGAGGCTGCAGGGGGTGGCAGAGGCCTGAGGCAGCAGGACGTTGCCAGCAAGAGTTCCCTGGACAAGGACGACAAGAAAGGGAAGGATGAGAAAAAGTGCCCTGAGCAGGTCATCGAGGAGGAGTTGAGCATCGAGTGAGTTGCTGATTTGCTTGCTCATCAAACAGATCAAAGATCAAAGTAAACACCTTAAACAATTGTTCCACACAGGCATCTGAAACCATGGAGCCACGCAATTGTCACATACTCGTTTCTAATGCGTTTGTGTGCGTGTGTTTGTGTGCAGGTGCATTTGCGCATGCCCCAAACATGAAGGTGAGTGTGCACGCCAGATTTGTTTGAGCTACGTGCAAGTGGATCTGATCGCTTGATTCTGGCGAATAACACAGGCAATTGCTAGGAAAAATAGACTCCTTGCTCTTTCTCTACAACATCGTGCTCAATTGATCAAGGACAGCATTATCTTACCCACACCTCCGATGCTTGCAGACGTGAAGAAAGACAAGCCTTATGATGACTACAAGGCCACAAACCAGACTGATGCACGAGCTGGAAAGCTCCCTAAGCTCCCTGGATTTGATAACGACGAGGACGACAAGAAGGACGACAAGAAGGACGACAAGAAGGACGACAAGAAGGACGACAAGAAAGAGAAGGAGGAGAAGGACTGCCCTGCCCCCATCACCAAGCGCAAGATCTCTGTGCGCTGCGAGTGCGAGTGCCCTCCTGGTGGGTGGCGGCAGTTTGTGATCGCAAATAAGGATGGTGGTTTTCTAACCTTAGGACCTGCACTCTAAGAGCATTAAGTGTCAAAAGTTCATGTTATCAATAATGACACTTGAATTCTTCCCGTATTCAGTTGTTTGTTCGGCCACGTTAACGTTCCCCCTCCTCTTCATTTTGTCTACCTGCAGTGATCATGAAGGACGACATGATGCCGGGAAAAAGCTGTAAAGGTGGGTGGAAGAGGCTTTCTATGTGTGAGTCCTCTTTCTACTTTTGAAACTCAGATCTGAATGTGTGTTGCTTCCTACAAATACCTGGCTCATTGCAAAGGCAGTAAGCAGTTGATGCTGGGCAAACTGTTTATGCATTGCTCCCTTGACTTACTAACAACCTCCCAACATGTGGACCTCTCTGGTGGTCTTCGCCCTGGCCCTGCTGGCAACAGGAGGTGGGTCGCGTGTGTCCGCAAGTGTTGGGGTGTGCATGGTACAGCCTCTTAAACCTGAAGAATTCTCGAATCTTGGAGAAAGTTACGTGCTTTTTTAGGGGGTGTGAGCGAGCAGCAAATAGCCAGCGTTTGCGCTGCTCCACACATACTGCCCCCATTTGTCTTGCAATGGCCAGACCTGGAGCTCACAGAGTGAGATGAGAACCCGAGCTCAATGAGGAGCACATGTCAGTTGTGTGGCCAGAACTGCTAGCTGGCACAGCACAAACACCTCCCGCTCACGTAAACTCAACTTCCCTGTGCACTGAGTAGTGCTTTCTAGGCCGTGGTCCTGCCTCCAGCAAGGAAGACGGCCTTAGATCCATTTGGCATCTGCCTAATTTGACTAACCTGAACCCGCACCGCTTTTTCTCTGCGTTGCTCTCGCTTTCAGGTGCCTACGCCAAACCCGAAATTGATAACGACACCCTTGAGAGTGAGTGGAGTCTTTACAGTACCTACAGTCAAATGTGTTGCCTTCTTCTGCAACATACAAGATTACCTCCCCCCCCCCCCGCCAGCACGCGCCCACACACATACACACATACACACACATTCACAAACGCACGCACACACTCACGCACGCATCACACACACAAACGCACACACACTCACTCACTCACGCATCACACACACATACGCACACACACTCACTCACTCACTCACGCACGCATTCAAACAAACAAATAACAGCACGTCCACTGCTGAGTCCTCAAATTTTGCCTCACAATCTTCTGCAGAGTTCGACTCAAATGCCCCGGAAGGAACATCAGTCAGCGTCTTCAAGTCCCTGCTGGACCTCCCCATTGAATCTGCCATTATCAACTTCTTCAGCACCACCGGCACAAATGGCACCGTATTCGTGCCAACTGATGCCGCCATCACCTCCTTCCTGAGTGATTCTAAGCTGACTGCAGAGGAGTTCACTGCCAACACTGATTTTGTCAACGCAGTGAGTTTTCTCTCTGCAGCTTTATTTCTTGCCTGTGTTTGGTATACGTTTCTAGCTTGACTGCCACGTGCTGGCATTTGAGCTTTGAATTCCCACCTATTTCCACACACACACACACACACACACACACTCACACACACACATACGCAAACATACATACATACAGGTCCTCAAGGACCACGTCATCCTTCCTTCGCTTAATGACATGGGTGTTATGAGCGATGCACATGCTAAAACTGAGAAGATGTACACAACCTTGTGAGTGTCCGTGCAGCTTTGCATACTACACAGCTCGTGGTCGCTATTTAGCTGCTACTTGTATAGAATACGCATGGCCTTTTGAGTCTAAGTCCGTAAATTGCTGGATCACATCTGGTTAAACGCTTAACCACACCTCTGTGCCTCATCATGTCTGCAGTGAAGGCAACACCGTCAAGGTCACGTTCAGCTCCGCAAACAAAGTGGTCTCAGTGGAGCCAACCGCACCAGCACCTGCCTCGTACGCTCAAATGAGCACCGTCCTCGGACATTACGGTCCCATCAAAGGTTCTGGCAATGCCACCATCTACTTTGTGGATGCCGTTATTCTTACTGAGTCCACTTACACGACGTACATCAAGGGTATGTGCATGCAATCCTTTTGATGTAATTTGCAAATGACAAGAAGCAAATATGCTTTTGTTTTAATCCTCTATTGCTTGAAGTCCTGTTGTGTGGAGTGTGGCACTTCAGTACACGCCAACACGTGTTTGCTCAAATTTCCAACTAACCTTAACTTTCAATTGATGTGCAATTCTTTGTTATGCAGAGGACAAAAAGGACGACAAGAAGGATGGAGGTAAGAAACTTTGTAAGGAAGACGAATTGCTTTATTTTCAGGCAGTTTACATTCTTTGCTTCTCCCCATCTTACGCATTTCCTTTTGCATTTTCTATCACGCAGATGTCTGAGAGCTGCTGGAAAAGGCCGCTGAAATACTGCGAGAGGCTAACAGGCTGGTGACGTTGTGGCTACCATAATCAATCGTATTGTCAAGGCGGCCTCTGCAAGTGATTACTCGGTCGAGTCTGTTGATGTGCTAGCAATGTTCTCATGCAGGCCATTGACAGTCTACGCTAGGCAGTGCTTGTTTAATTTTGAGGGACCAAGCTATTATGGATTGTGACTGAGGTGTCCCCGTGATCTATTTATATGCATTTAAATTTTAGCTCATATGTTCCCTCTTATGATCAAACTGTACATCTGGAGGCCTTTTGCCCTTTTGTTGAAGATGTATAAAACAGGCAAGATAAATGCTAAACAGTGTAATCATGTTAAACCATTGCACTCGTTTGCAAGCACTGGTGAAAGGTTTTTGATAATTGAATGAGAGCATAGAAACAGATGACCGTAGTCCAAACTTGAAACATCTATACAGAAGTGAAGGAAGATAATCAAAAAGGCATATTAATATGAGACAAAAGTGAGTTAATGCCAAGCATGCATGGATGATATAAATCTGGCTGATGAGGGGAAGCAAGGGTATCATGCAATATAACTTAAGTCAAAGATCTATGTCTACATTGCCTACTGCAAAAAGCTAATTAGTTTCGAATTGGCCTTTGGGAGAGAATATTTTTTGTGGCGAATGGTGCCATTATTCGTACAATAAGTATATGTAAGCGGGTAAGAGATGCAAGTTATTATCACCCATCCAACTCTTTGTTGATGTGCAAAATCTTGTCTGTTACGTGACGGTAATTTGACCTGACATGAAATGGAGTTTTTTGGTTATTGATCAAGACCTTTATGCTACCTTATCTGCCTGGTCTGTTGCGGTAGCCCAATCAACCGCGTCGCCAAATCTGGTGCCCTTGTACATTTAGTTGGTACTCTTATTGCTTAGGTAGTACACTCAGGTACTATTCTTATCGCGATAGGTTATCTGGTGTACTTGACGAGGTGGATGTAATGATGATCATGATGATCATGGCAAAAAAACATTGCACCAGTCTAAAATTAGATATTAAGGAAGAGCAAGTAAATAATAAGAGGATAATCTTGATTGCCAAACAAGTAATTGTTCAGTTCTATTCCGCTTGCATCGTGAGATGCATAGGGCTCTGTCATTATTACCAAGGAGATCACAACAACTCAGAGAAACCGGAGAAACGGGAGAAAACTAAGGACTGAAATATAGAAAAGAGGTGAGGGAGGGGGGGAAGTATGCTAACGAGAGAGTTGTGTTCTCCAAGGAATAAAAAGAATGGAAAAGGGAAGCAGAAACCGGAGAAAACCAGAAAGTGAGGACATCTCACTTTATGCTACACTTCAAGAACCTGAGTTCAGGTGCTCCACACTGAACTCATAAGAACACCGTTCATCACGTTTTGAATCCCAGAAAAAGTGACATGATTAGCCTGTGCCCCTGATCTAGCCTGATATGCCTAAATTTGCCAATGCCTATTTTGTTGGCGAAACTTTTGGACCGACCCCTGAGTCAGCTGAGCAAGAGTACCTCTCACAAAAAGCTTTCAAGCATCAAGCTCACATGTGGCACTATTCAAATGCCTGCAGCATAATAAGGTGCATGAACAATCTGGGCTGTATTTTCCAGACTAATAAAATTAAAGAAAGCATGCACTGCAATCACAGCAGTACCAGAAATGTTGTGCGTTGAATGCTTTTGCTCACAACCCTTTTTATTCTTCATCAAGTAATTGATAACTTTGTTCCGGAAATGTAGGGCTTTAATATGCTGTGCATGTTCATATTTCCTCGCCCTACCCTGTCATGCTAAATCTGTGGCATGGACAAACCGTGTGTTTTCCCCAGGAATTATAATGTGAGCAACTGTATTACGGCAATTTGGTAGTTTGGCCAGTTTAAATGGCTCTTGTTACGTGAATATATGTATTGCACAAAGCATAGAAATGGCATCTGTCGGATTACCCTTTTCAACGTTTCAGCTCTCTTGTTACAAAATTGCTCTTTTTCAGAACTGTCCCTTTTTAATGCAGTGCTTGAGCTGTCGCTTCCTTCTCGCGTGGAGAGGGAGGAGACAATACAAGTTTTTTTAGGGGGGCTTGGCGGACTTGTGGGTACCGAGGATACGCGAACTTCTTCCTGTCTCGAGTGATCAGCTTTGGATAAAACATTACAGAAGAAATAATTATGAGATCAATCATAACGACAGGAAGGCAGTCCTTAAGTAGCGACCTTGAAGGGTGAGCATCACTTCTTCTTCAATAAAGGTTGTCCTCTCGGTGGGTGCACATTGGCTTATGTACCGAGGCTAGAGAAAAGTAAACAAAACGCGCAGGTTTTCACTTAGTGGAGCCAATCCACTATGAGGCACCCTCTGCACCCCTTGTAGTCAACAAGAATGCAACGATGCCTGTCGAAGATACCATAGCAAGCCCTGCTCTGTGCGAGATACTTAGCAAGCTTGGCATGGATTGATGATGTTACAACGTAGAGCACATGTATATATATGCACATAGAGAATGCGCACACACAGCCCAGTGTACAGTGTAGTGCTCAGCGTTGCATGCACCCTGCGCTGTCGAGCCTACAGTGCACTCCTACTCCCACGCAAAAGCCTGTGGCGCTTTCTCTTGATTTGTGAGGAAACGAGGGACAGGTTTCTATAAGCCATATCATCCTTGAGAGCTCGGCAACTGAGGATGCAGGTTTCCAGGAATCGTGATCATCAGTGCACCCTTGTTATTTAATGCAGTATTCACGTTGCATCGTAGTTTTGGCACAGGGAGCAAGAGAGCCTTCTCTCCCTCTCTCCCCCTCTCCCTCTCTCCCTCTCTCCCTCTCTCCATCTCTCCCTCCCTCCCTCCTTCCCTCCAGCGAAGCAGTACTGCTGTGCATCGATGATTTATCATACATGCCGCGTGAAATCCTCGCTTCCAATCCCCCAAGCATGCACAGACGCATGAAGCATGACGCTGTGCAGCCAGACAAAGATGTGCGCATGCAAGCATAAGAGGGATCTGCCGCCTCGCTTCGGTGCATGCAGCATCGCAAATCGCAGTGCACGATGCATTGTTCAACTTCCACCCTCGTTCATGCGCACGTGCACACAGCTCCCTCTTTCCCGCTTGCCCGCTTGCAGTCCCATGGCCAACACGTTCATCTACTTGGGCGCCCAGGGTAAGAGATTTGCCTCAGGGCGGGTCGTGACCCTGGAGGACCCCGGGAGCTGGAGCTACGATATAGCCATTACAGCAGCCCTGGATTTGCACAATTATAAGCGCGCTAAGTAAGTCAGGGGCCTTCAGCGATACAGCCGCTTTTTGATGCTTAACTTTAAGCACATGCAGCAATTTTAAATTTCCTCCTCTTAAGTTCACACTCGTTCGTGCATCACCTGCCAATGCGTAGCAGCGTTGCAGCCTGCACGTGCAGCATTTTTGTCCGTCCTCCTCTTCCTAAGTTAACACCTGTCTGCTCATTACCTGCCTTTGTATAGCAGCTGTTCAGCCTGCACGTGCGGGTCTAACCATGTGGGTCTAACCTCCTCCTTAGTCCACTCCTGTTCGCACATTTCCTGATTTGTTCCGCACTGGCTATACAACGATCACATTGAGGAAGACTGTCGTATTCCCCATACGCTCTTCCTCAACGTGATCTTTGATGTGCACGAGGGGCCTGGCCAGGGCCTGGCAGACCTCTCCCTCATTACACCAAAGGTATGTTATGCACGCTTTTGATGTTAAAATCCAACTGTGTTGCTATCACTAAATTGCTTGTTTGCTGTTTAAATGACGCCGTCAGTACATTCATACCTCTCAAGAACGTTCTTACACGGCTAGAACATTCAAAGCACGCACGCACAGAATGCTTTCATAGAAAATATCCCCAAGAACGTTATTAGCAGATCTAGAATGCACAGGCTGGGTCTGTACGCACGTACAGACAGAGTCACATCAAAATTCAATGACGCCGTCAGTACATTCTTACCTCTCAAGAACATCCTAACACGGCTAGAACGTTCAAATCATATGTTTTTTAGAACGTTCATAGAAAGCTTAGAACTTTCTTGCGAGGCCAAGAACGTTTTGGTGAAAACTTCATTTAGAACGTTCTTGCCTGTTCCAAGAACGGTCAAAGCGCGTTCTGAATAAACCTGTTTCCCTGAGTGCAGGAAATCCGCGCTGGTGCTTGCTTGCAGGAGCTCCGAGAGTTGAGAGGTTGATGAGGAAAAAGCGTAATGATTGGATGTCGGCGGCAAAGGTCCAGAAATGCCACTTTTCTGATGCAAATCGATATGAACTGTATATGTATGCTATTGATTAAGTTTGGGCTGGATTGGTGAACTCTACTGCTGGCCTGAGCTAGTGTGTAGCCCACCTGCGCAGGTTATTATCAGCACAAAATGCTTGTCTTGAGCCACGTTGCTTTATTTCGAGCGTGTTTTCATTTACACCCAAAACACCAGCGTACATGAGCGTTATACCATACAACAATAAGGGTTTTTGAATCATTGTAGCGATCTTTAATGAAGCAGGACGTCAGCTGCTCCATTATCCAAGCACGCATTTTTTTCAAATGGCATATCTTCGTACACAAACAAACTGGTGTGTGACTCGCACCAGTTTCTTTCATCAGAACATTACTGCATTGTTGATAGCTCTGTCGATTGCGCGGGAGTGGCTGGCTCCAGGAGGTGTATACGCAGGCTCCGGGTAGCATGGCTGACAACCCGATGGATCCATATGGGTTTTTCCCTTTCTTCAATTGATATTTCTTCAGGTCAAGCTCGACCAATAACTTCAAAACTGTGGAGTGAATTTCAAGTCCGACCGCTCTCAAGACAGGTGGCAGTCACTCGTGCACACTCGAATGCACGAGTTCCGGGTTTTGCAGTGGACCTTAGAGGTGCATCTTTGGGGGGAAATTATTAAGTTAAAAATAAATGGGACCAGTGTGCACGAAGGAGGCCAATACTTTAGGCTCTTCAGCGGCTACAGCATTAGAACCTTGTCCAAGCGCCATGACAAAGCCCACATTGGTCTACTGTGAGATGAATTTCATTTGCGCTAATGGCTGAGTGCCTGCCCCATGCATGCATCACTTTGCGCATGCGTACCCCTCTCACACACACACACACACACACACAGCACACACACACACGCACACACACACGCGCACACACACACACACAAACACACACACACACACGCACACACACACACACACGAATACACACACATACAAATACACACACATACACAGACACACAAACACACACACACACATACAAATACACACACACATACAATTACACACACAGACACAAAAACACACACACACACTCGCACACACACACACACTCGCACACACACACACACAAACACACACACACTCGCACACATACACACACACACAGCACACACACACACAGACACACAGACACACAAACACACAAACACACACACTACACACTAAAATCCACACTCACAGACATGCATCATGCACGCACATAGGCATGCAAACGTGCATGTGCACATGCACGCACAAGCATGCGCACACACATGTAAACAATTGCACGTACAAAGGCCCCAAAGGCCGCTGCTCCTCTTCCTTGGCTGGATTGCTCACAGTCCCTCTGCGTGGTCGCGGGGAGGCCATCAGGCTCACCTTTGCATTAGCTGGCCGAGAATGGGAGGAGGAGACTGTCAATGGCGTAGAAGAGATGAAAAAGGATGCTGAAACCTTTCCATTTGGTCAATGTAGGTGCACCTCTTAATTGAGGCCTTGCATTAACCCTAGTCAAATCGAATTAAAGATGTTTGCTCGGTGCGTTATCTGAGCGTGTCTTCTATAACCTTGCAGGCCCTGGTCTTCGCATCGACGGCCTTTACCTCCTGCAGAGTAACACCATTATCAGGTTAGGAATTGAGTATGGAGCTTCTAGCAAAGAAATTATGCGTTGATTGCATGTGCCTCTTACAGAGCAACAGGGGAGGGGTACTACACTAATATTTTAGCAGGAAAATCCTGGTTGTTATGCGCATGTGCACACTGCACCTGTGCAGCACCCAGTCATGTTTGACCTCAATGTCAACCCTTTGCTCAAGCACAGACTACATGTTTGGTTTGGCTTGTCCTGCTACTCCTTAATGGACCGCTGGCTTTGAGCATGACCACCAAATGTTGATTTCTTTCACGTTTGAAGGGCCAGGCCAAGTAAAAAAACACCAGAAGCAGGTTCTGATCACGCGCCAGAGGCTCACACATCAGGAGCCGGTTTCAGGCCAAGCCTGCAACCCTCCTGTTCCCCCAAAATAAATTTGCTCCTCTTTGGTTGAGTCCTACTTCCTCTCTGGTGGAGGAGTTAACGGTACCCAACCAAAGTGCCACTCCTTTTTTGCATCATATATATGGGGAGTGTTTTTCTCTGTCTGTGTTGTCCTTTCTTTTCTTTACACCCATCATCTCCATCAATCCCTTTGTAACATGCTTGAGTAGTGACATCCCTGGTTTTCTCAATTAGAGAATTGCAGTGTTGTGTCCTTTCTTTTCTTTACGCCCATCATCTCCATCAATCCCTCTGTAACATGCTTGAG
>Ga0307968_1000665_pt1:0-5000 | contig 25716 bp, 28 predicted proteins | sample OrgLakmetagen650_FD_201834 | JGI IMG/M metagenome (GOLD analysis project Ga0307968, IMG submission 201834) | Saline water microbial communities from Organic Lake, Antarctica - #650 | ecosystem: Environmental > Aquatic > Non-marine Saline and Alkaline > Saline | place: Antarctica: Organic...
CCCCCCAAACGACCTTCTCAGATTGGACTCATTTATATATCGATCGATAGCCCTTATTCTCAGGATTCCGATAATAAAATAAAAAATGGGGTTGACACCTGACGTACAAAAGCTACGTTAATTCCACCCTCCTGTGCTGTGGCATGATTTCCTGTCCTAGACGGGCTCTAATTAATGTAGGCTTGGCACTGGGCTGGTTGGAAACTTCAAATTCATTTAATACGCGTGCATTAAAACATCCCGTACTATAAGGATTGCTGAGGTGGCTTGGATGGGTGCGTGGTGTATCTGCGCTGCAGGGAAAACGAGTCATCTCAGAGACGCAACAAATCGGCGGCAGTGGCGTGGACTTACCGGTGTGGAACACAAAAAAAGCACGGTTTAACCACTCGGGTCAGCGGCAGCCCAACCCCATCCACCAGCCCACACAGCAGCCACCCCTGCAAGCTAGCACTGCCGTTCCCCAGCCCAGCGCACCTGCTGCCGGCCCTGCCCATCAACATCCAGCGCAGCAGTTGGTAAGTGTCCGTGCGCTCCACTCCTGTATGCACTCTTGGTTGAATGGACTTGAGGCAGCACTCCTTGTTTTCCTACTTCCTGTGCGTGCCCTGCCTGATCTCTTTTGTGCCCCTTGATGAGACACGCCGGATGCAACCTGCGTGCCACCTTGCTCTGTGCCTTGCGCGCACAGGTTTGGGCTGCTTCATTCTTTGCCGCACCTGCTGTGCGCTGAGTGTATTCTTGTACACCTTTGATCACACCCACGTCTGGGAACTCCGCTTGAGGTGCATATCAGCCATGGTGTGTGAAACAAATAGTGCCCCTCACCCCTCCTACCTTTCCTGTGTGCAATAGCAGGTTGATCCAGCGACGGCCCTCCCAGGCGCTCAAGGGCTTCAGTCCCTGGACCGCCAGCAGCAACAGTATGCACCGGACTTGCCACAGCAGCAGCACACGCCTGCCGAGCAAGCAGCAGTGAGCATGGCCTGTGCCGTGCACTCCATCCAACGCCGGGTACTGCAAGGAATTCTTCCCAACCTGCAGGCAGCAAGGTCTGAGAACCGTATATTACCGTATATTTGGTGATTTGCCTGCCATAAATACCGTATAAACACCGTATATATATGGTTATGGTCATCCCTTATGTATATGTATATGGTCGTCCCCATGCAAAACAATCACCTCCCAGGGCAATACCCCAAAACGGGGCCTATCTCCCCAACCACTTCCCCGTTTGGGACCTGACAGTCGTGTAGGATAGCTTGATTTTTTCTTTACTTGATTGCAAAGGAAGCAGGCCGAAAGACCCAATGCGTGGCTCGCAATATTAAATTTTTTTAGGGATTGATAATTCATCCGCAACTGGTGAGAAATGGGAATTTGATATGGAGCCGGAAAAACACAGGCGGAAATTGCTTCATGTAATGCCAAACGATATGTAACAAAATTCACCTAGGCTGTAACAAAGGGAAATGGGACGGACGGATTTGAACCCGTAAGGCAAGCAGATGGCCTTTCAGCTATTCTAAAAACGGAAAAAACAACTTTACTGATAAACCCGAATTCTGAGTACTTGTACCCACCTGATGGGTTTCATCGAATTGACACGTACCCCTACGGATGCACGTGATGACCGCGGATGCCAACTATTATTTGATTATTTATTCTGATTATTACTGATTTTATTACGACCTGCGTCGCTACACTGGCCACCGATTGGCCCCTTTTGAAATATGTATGTAATTAATATTTTGATCTGTAACTTTTGGCACAAAAACGGGGGGCTAATTTGGAAAGGTTATGGAGCAACAATTTATTTCGGCTTTTCCCCCTGTGTAAGTGACTTTTACTCGCCCGCTTTCCCAGTACCCCGGCCCCAAAATCAACATTGTACCAATGTTATACAATATTTATAATGCTTGTTTCCTGAAGTAGAGGTCGATCGGTGCTACTTCAGAAATGCAACTTTTCCCTGCCTAGTGGGTGCAAAATACGCACCGGGCCCCACACAGCCCCCCTGAATGCCGAATTTCCAGCAATGGTCAATTGGTTACATATAACATCAAGTATCTTGCATTCAGATGAGGTATAGAGGGCTTTGGATTGGGTGAACAGCGATTTGGCACTGTTTGGGGTGACTTGCGTGGGGACGACCATATACACATTTGTATCTCTCTCTTGCTCGTATGTTGCTGGGGATGGTCAGGCTGCTACAGGAAGGACGCGCCAACGGGAGGAACAGGTAAGCCGATCTCCCTTCTATCAAGCAATGCTTGTTGCACAGTTGCTACGATTTTTGGATGCCAAACTCTATCCTTGTTAGCAGCTTTTGTGGATGCACGCGGATGAGATCATGTGCCTTGCAAGGCCCAATTGTCAGCTGTTATGTGCAAATCCGCCTCCCCCCCCTTCTTTTCCCTTTTTACGGGACACCTTGTGCTTGTATGTGGACTCATTTTGTGCAGTCCGGCGTAACTTGGGAGCAGAAGGTTGTGGACGGCGTGCCACAGCCTGTGCGCGCACGCCGCCACCTCCACTTCCCTGCAAAGCATGAGTGCAGAAAGGAAACTGCTCAAGGGCAAGCGCAAGTGGCGTGCGCATGCGTGGGAATCGATCTTGGCCAGGCCAAGCCAGCAGCAGCTGTGGCTCTCGCACTTCCTACGCAGTTCGCCTGCCGACCCCAGTCTCGGCCCTGGCCCTCTATGCCTGATGCCAGAATGGGTAGGATTCGCACCTGCGCATGTGCCAGTGGAGAGCACGACAAGTGCCTGTATGCGCCGCACCACCCAGGTCGGAGGCAGGTGCGTCCACTGACAGATCTTAGTTGGTGCTTCCCCTCGCCCTCCTGCTTGTGATACTAATATGTCAAGCATCACAAGTAGTGTGGAATCCTAGTAACTCTGATAACACACTCACACTCGATAAACAACAGCTGATTCTGCAGGGTGATTTCAGAGTACTCTAAGTTTAGCTGGAGTGCTCGAGAAATATGCAGACAGGAGCATAATTAGTGTACTCTGCCTTTTCTCGATTACTCTAAAAACAACAGCTGATCCTGCAGGGTGATTTCACTCTAAGTTTAGCTAGAGTGTCAAGAAAAGAACCAGAACAGCACACGAGTGGTGAACTAATGGCAGGTTCAAAGTACTCTGCTCCGTCCTCGAGTACTCTAAAAGGTTGTGGAAGGTGCCTCCTAAGGTGACTCGAAGGAGGATACAGAGTACTCTATAGGGCTTTGAGTCACACACACACATACACGTGCGCACGCTATATGTCCGACAGGTGCCCGGCTGCCGCAAGCCTTTAGATGAGGGGGGCACGCAGTACATGGCCTACAGCCGGCAACGACGTGCATGGGAGTGCCAGTTTTCGCGCTTCCGTGCGCGCGAGGAAGCACAGTGCAAGTGTGCCTGGCCTCTCTGAACTGCAAAAGGCTTGGAGCACACAGGTACAGTGCCCCTCCTCTCTCATGGCATACCTTGTTATGGAAAATTGCGCACTTGGTTTAAGTCACTGAAGACAATGCTGATGCACACTGCTGACACCGCTACCTGTGTCCAGAGCTCTTTCCTACTTTCTCTTTTCACAATGTGAAGATGTCTTTACGTGGACTTGCACACAGGATGTAAGCTTCAGCTTTCTATGAGCTGAGTTCCAAATCCTTGTGCCCACCCATGCATACAGGGCGCTGGGTCAGTGTCAAGTGCCGGGTACGCGCGGTACTTGAGGTTCCTGGCCAGCCAGTGGCATCTCCTGCGCCAGCACTTTGTGGGCAACAAGGAACGCTTGAGGGACAAGCAACGGCGGCTGGAGCTGTCACGCAGTTCCATTGGCCGCTATGTGTCCCAGGTGCTGCGTGTAGCTGTTCAAGAGACGCCCCCTGGCACGCCACTGGTGGTGACTTTGGGGTGAGCAAATTGGTTTTGGGGGGAGCATTCAAGTAGGCGCGTCCTCCTAGCTGTTGGACAGTGTGTGTCTATCCAGATAGAAAACTAGACGCTTGGAATCGTTCACATGTAGTTGGTCCGGACTTTTTAAGGATATCCCCCTACGAGGGGATAAATTGACATTAAGGCGCTTGTAATCTGAGATTAAGCACTCACAACTGGCACTCACAGCCAGCAAGTAAATGCTATCAACCCAATGTAGCAAGCACAAGGTCACGCACCTGACACCTAAACCCCCCCCCCAAACACCTTAAACACAGGGCGGAATTATCATTTTCCCCCTTGAAGGGGAAGCCACTAACACCAAGCACGGCCATCGAGCAGGGATTCATACGTGGGATGAATGTGAATTTTTTTTCGTATTAGAATTCATGCCATTCTCGTAAGGGCACCTCAAGCCAAGCCCTAGCAATTGGATTGCGCTTCTTCTTTTGTGGTCAAGTCGTCCTACGGTAGCCTTTGTGAACTATAATAAAGCATCAAGCAAACGGCCCCTTTTTGCTCACGTACAGGCTGGAGCGGGTGGATGCGGTGCAATAGACAGACATATGGTCTGGGCATCGGAGTACCACACCTCCAAGCATTGCTTCCGCTGTGGGGCAGAGACCACGCAGGCGTTGCTGGGGAGCGAGGACAAGGGCTACCACAGGTCAAACAGGTGTGGACTTGAACACTCTGTACTCTTCAGGCTTGTTGAGTTGTACTTTACGGTGCGATTACGGTTTGTACGGTACGCACCGCACTTGTTGAAATATAGTGTTCTGCCGCAAATGTCACACCGTATTTTACCCTAATTACGGATAAAAAATGGTCTGTCCGGCACATACAGGCTAGCACACACTCATGCGCACTAACACGCACACATACACGCACACACATGCGCACACATACACGCTTTAAACACAAACCCCTACAAATACTCACAGACGCGCACACGCACGCACCTATGCACACGCATAAACACACAGACGCACGCACGCGCACACTTACAAACGCCCAAACACACACCGCGTCTGATGGTCTTCAACAACTATTCAGCGTCGCTGTCGACGC
>Ga0307968_1000665_pt1:7500-25716 | contig 25716 bp, 28 predicted proteins | sample OrgLakmetagen650_FD_201834 | JGI IMG/M metagenome (GOLD analysis project Ga0307968, IMG submission 201834) | Saline water microbial communities from Organic Lake, Antarctica - #650 | ecosystem: Environmental > Aquatic > Non-marine Saline and Alkaline > Saline | place: Antarctica...
CTCGTTTCTGATTGTGCCAGGCAGCAGGACAAACGGTTGGCGGAACTCCTGGAAGAAGTTTTACATCGAGTTGGCTTGGGCAAAGGGCATGTTCATGTTGTACCCTAACTTTCCCAACCAAACCAGCCTCTCCACCAACCACCTAGAGGCCGGTGTGCACATATTGAAAAACGACGACACCCACAGCCCTGATAATTATACAGTACCACTGCAAACCAGTCCGTTACCAGTATTTGACCAAGGTTCCAGCCCTCTTCTTGATGTCTTTAACTCTGCATACAATGTCCGCCCCGACAGAGCACTCCTCCCTTCCCCAGTTGCGTGTGCAGCTAGTAATACAGGATTTACCGGAGCAGTAATAGGCCTGCAAGCAAGCAAGGGTGCCGGCAACAAGATGTCTTCAGACAGCCAATTGTATGATACCTACCACCTGGTTTCGACTCCTCAGCACACCGGACGCTTTGCTGGCTTTAACTTTGTTGCCTCCATTGACAAGGGCGATTTTCATGTCGTGCTTCATACACCTTCTGGTCAGGCTGTTCGTAAGATATTCAGCACCGGTATAAGTAGTGCTGTGCCGCCAAAACAATCCCTCTTTGACCTTTCTTTGCACTTCAAAAACGCATCGTTACAACTGGCCCCTTCTCAGTGCATAACCTCCCGATCACATGCAGACCTAGAAGTTATTTGCAAACCTACATGGGAAGTGGCCTTGAACAGCACAAAGTTTCAATTCACGCTTCAATTGAGAGCGGACGGGAATTTGGTAGCTTATGAAGGCTGTGGCTGCTCGAACACGGTTGTATGGGAGAGCGGCACTTCTGTTCCAGGGTTCTTTTATACGCCTATTGTGTGCCAAGGTACCAGTGATCATAAGTTGTTGCTGCCTGGTAATAAATTAAGGAGCACGTCGTTGAAAACGCTAATCTCTGATACAGACAAGCACGGACGATATTGTGAAGCAGTCATGCAAACAGACGGAAACTTTGTGCTTTACAGGAATTTCCCTGATGGACACTTTGCCCCTGCAAGCAATATCGCTACAAATCAAAAGGGCAATTTTTCTTACGCAATAGATCTGAAAAGCACTGGCACTTTGAGGTTGTTGGGATTTCCAGGAAAAAAAACCAGCATCAATGACGCGATAGTGTTGTGGAGCAATGGATTCATAGGCAGGAAATACGCGCCGTACTTTATGAAGATTGATCCTGGAGGAGGCATCAATGTATATGAAGGATATTCTGGGTGTGACGTAGGGAGGAGGGTTTGGGCGAGCATTCCCAGTCAGCACTATCCAGCAAATTGCATACTACCCATGGTGGAGCAGAGCCATCTGATGTGCGGGCAAGTGAGCACAGATGTTTATAATTTTTTCTCAGACCCTTCCAAGCTCACAGTCATGGTCTCTACAACAAGCAACCAAGAGAGGGCGCTGTTAGTGCGGTCTGTAATTAACTACCTATCAAACCATCCTGCGGTGCACACTATCCTGGTTATCTGGCACAACCCTTATGAGCCCTGTCCAAAGCCCTCGTTTGTCAATGGGAAGCTTGTGATGTTCCTGGCCACAACCACAGATTCATTGAACAACAGGTTTTATCCATCCCTCCACATCACCACTGAAGCGGTCCTGGTTCTTGATGACGACATTGTTGTCCATTATGATGATATTTCATTGTTACTTAAAACGTGGCAAATCCAAAAGGACAAAATCATTGGTTTCTTCCCTCGGTGGACAGGCACAGACAAACATGGTGCCGACAAGTACTTGTTCCAGAGTGAAGACAACGTGTTGGGTGGATACTCCATAATGCTCACTAAAGCAATGGTACTGCACAAAAAATATCTTTATCTGTACAACTGTGTGTTTAGCCACATTCTACACGACACTGTCAACGAGAACACAAACTGCGAAGACCTGGCCATGAATTTCTTAGTAGCAAACGCCACCAAGGGTCCCTCTTCGCTGTACGTCAAGCCTCTCCATCTTGTAGGTGATTACGGAAAGTCCATGCCAGGCAGTTTGCAGAAACGTAGTTCTCATCAAGATGTGAGAACAAAGTGCTTGCAGCATTTTGAAGCCATTTTTAAGCTGAAGCTGCCACACCAAACAAAATCTGCGTATGGAGTCATTACTGCGTTAGGGATGCAGGTTAGGTTAAATTCGTCTTATGCTGGTGTGGACAAGCACCACATTGATTGTGCCATCGGCCAGCAGTTGGAAGGATGTTTCGTTTGAAGTCCTTAGTTTGTTCAATCTTGGTGCTGGAACGTGTTGCCGACCAATGCACCCATTCTGAAACATCACTATGTCTTTAAGTGTCAGGTGGATCTCAATTTCTGGCAAGAACACGAAACAGTGATCTTTTGTTTGGTTTTTCCTTATGTAATTCCAATAGGGCCAAGAGGGTTGCAGCCATCGCTGATAGCTGGTTGTTTATAAGAGATGGTGACAGCACTCGAAACGACACATATGCTGGACAAGGTTAGCAACGTGATTGTACGTTTTTTTATGCATATGGATGTCAATGAGGAAAATCTTGCCAAATGTATATCTGAATAGAACAGGCTATGTTGGTAATTACTATGCATCCAACGTAAATAAGAGAAGGGGCAATTAGGTGTCAACCCTGAAGTCCCGAGGCATACTTCACAAAGTGTTCACTAAGCTCTACCAACTCAGGAGCGACATAACACACCCAGCCAGCCCCTATGTGCCTGACCTCCCCAGGGGTAACATGTGTGTACGGTATAGATGGTAAATGCTCTGGTACCATCACCCCTCAGCGCCTCAGGATTTTACAGGATGCATACAACTCTGCATGCCCTGATGAATCCCCCTGTCCAGGACCTTACAACAAAAACCCATGGACTGTGAAGAAGTAAAAGATAAAAGTTCACGCTAGGGTTGAGCTGGTGTGCATCAAGGAAAGACACAAAACCAGCCCTTTGGTGGGGGAGACTCACGGCACTTCGGGCCAACGTGTCTCCTTTTCCTTAATTGATGCAGGGAGTGTTTTGCTGCCTGCGTAGTTTTTCTTTCCATCCCTTAGACTAATTGAGTATCACCAGAAAAACAGACACTGAGAGACCCATAAGGTACAACAAAGAGCCAACAAACATTCAATGGACCACTTTAAAAACTCCCTCAACTCTCAGTTGACAGCCACAATACCGAGGCTGAATGGGCTGAATGCTCACATTATTGGGCCCTGCCCACCCATTACATGTAGGGTTGGCCAGAACCGCATATGCACAACGTATATGACCGTATGTATGATAATTTCTCTGCTTAAAATACCGTATTTACACCGTATATACATATGTATGTATGGTTCTGGCCAACCCTAATTACATTACAGCTTTCTGCAACCATACACTGGTCACAAATTAAAGAATGGCCTTACCCCTAAGTTTCAGAAGTTCTGGACAGCCCACCCAAGAATGGTACCAGAACAGAAGCGTCCTCCAAACAGTTCACTGGAACTTTCCATCTGCCATCCGATGTATGACGATATGACGATAAGCACATGCTCAAAGAAAGAAAAGAAAAGAAAAACTACGCAGGCAGAAAAACACTCCCTGCACCAACTAAGGAAAAGGAGACACATTGGCCCGAAGTGCCGTGAGTCTCCCCCACCAAAGGTAAAAAGAAAACTAGTGGGGATCTGGAGGGTGGCTGGAAGCCCCCTGCCCCAGACCGAAACCTTGAGAGCAATTTGTTCTTTCAAGTGCGCGTCTAGTCAGTTTGTGTGCATAATGCACAGAGTAGTGCAACGTGCAACCGCATCTGCCATGAATAACCAAGTGGCAAATGCCACCTTTTCACTGAACGGAAAAAAGCACCAATGCCTTTCATAAAACCTGCACTGACGACAAAAAATGCACTGTTCTTGGCATTATCTAGAAAAAAGTACGTTAAATGCCACTCCTCCATCAGCAAAGCAAATCACCACCCTTCCAGAAGCAACACGGGGCATACATATCTTAGTAGTCTGGAACAAAACTGGCAGGGAGAAACTGATACAAGCATCCCATTTTGATTAAAGGATATAAAACAAGACTTGTCACAGATGCAATATGGAAGTTCAAAAAGCAGGCAGCGTAACTTTTCCTGAACCTCCAAAGGATAAGCTATTGGTGAGACTGGCTAAAATATGTATGCTCCCCAAAGACTTATGAATTACAGCTGCAATTGGGAAAGTTGGCGGTACCATGGAGAACTACGCGCATAACCAAGTTTCCCTTGATCATACGCGGTAACAACGCTTGCTGGGATTCAATCCCAAGATTATTGAAAAGAGCGGTGGACCTTCACAGATGGGAGCTGTACTACAAACAAAGAAAATGGATCAGTCTTATGGAGCTGTAGTCTACCACCCTCAGTCCAACAAAATAACCACAGCAGATCCTGGAGGGACAAGCGTTTTGGATTTGGTGGATGGCATCTTTGTGTTTGCAAAAGCCAGCTTGTGTGGTGCTGAGTATGGAATGCGTCTCTGCGTACTCATAAAGCGTGTTGGTGATGAGGTGTGTCCAAAGCCTGTAAATAGTATTTGCAAGGCCAATCGGGCAATGAGAGGACACCTCAGTTTCGTCTCCTTTGTTCTTGTCAATAAGGATGGTGTTACTGGTTTTCCAGGATTTTGGTGTGAAGCCGGTAGCCCACATGATAATGAGCATGTGTATGGTGTTTTGGATTTCCGCAGGAAGCATACGCAGAAGCTCGTTTACATGTGTGTGTTCCATCTGGTCCTGGAGATGTTATGTTACTCAGAGTTTTGATGCAGTCGTTGGAGGCACTTTTGTCTAGTATTGAGGAATGCAGCCAGCTCCTATATTCGATGCCTTCTAATTCAGCTGGAGTTGTTTTTGATCGTAGTTTAAAGGGAACTGGAGGTAAAATCTTAGGCTCGTTCTCTGCGTGTTCCCGAGGGTATGTCACGCCCAATTGTTAGCAGTGACGATTGAATGTTTAAAGCCAGGGTCGAGTCTCAGATTAGGGGGGTATAGATTGTTGTGCTGAGTCTTATACTTTGCAGTGACAGTGATTCGCTACGACAGGTAAATTCTAAATGCCTCATCAGGGAGGTAAGTGCCATGTTTGATATGTACGGCTTGCCAATAATCTTTGATGTATTTTACAAAAACTTGTGCGTGATTGGTTACCAAGTTGACTCAGTTTCAATCGTGCCGGACTCAGGATCGTTTGTAGCTTGGAGGCCTGCCCGTGGTTGTGCATGGAGTCTTTGATTACTTCTTTGTGTGCTCTTTGTGGTGCTTTATTGATCAATCTCTGTTGCGCCTTACGAGCTAATGTGTTAGTTTTCTTGTTACTGATAGCATCCATGCTGGTAGTGGCTTGCCTGGTTTTAGTGTGGATGTCGGGAGCTGAACTGGTCCAATGTGCTTAATTGCTTAGACTGCCTTGCTTTAGAAGAGCATTGTTCTGTTGAATTATTACTGTGGCGGTGCCTTGGGCAATGATGCAAGGGGAAGACAATAAGTGTCAGATTTTCTTTGTTAATCCAATGGAGTTTTTTGCTCAGGCTACTTCGCTTGTTCTTTTCAAACATGTTGTGGTGATTAGTGGGAAATGGTTGGGCTATGTGAGTCGATTCATTTGGTTATTGCTAGTCCTCGTTCGTATTTTTTAATGTAGAAGAACGAATTTCAAGAGCTGCCTTGTATGATGGCTCGATAAGATGCGTCACTGAGTTAGCTAGATGCTCAACTTGTTCTTCTGCAGGCATACCGTTAAGGTGTTGCAGCCTGGCAGAGCTTTTGGCACTTGCACTTTCTAAGTCGTTGATGAAAGTAAGGGCTTGTGTGTGGGCAGGCAAGAGAGCTTGCAGGGAATCTTCAAGCTTTTGCATTTTGCCATGCGAGGGATAAAATGTTGGTAGGTACGATGCCCACAATGGTATATGGTCACTTTAATAACCTAGGTTGCACGTGTACCAAGGTTTGCATGTTTGAAGTATGTCACCAATACGGCTAAATGAGCAATTTGTCCCTTGGTTGTCCGCCCCTATGGGCTTGAAGAAGGCACACAAGCAATCATTTGGTCCCAAAGATTAAGTTATATGGCCGTGATAAAAAAGGAATATGCCAGGCCTGGTATGTACCCTTATGAATGGCATTATGGGTATGCAAAAGAAGGCTTATTAGACCAGATAAACTGTGTCGCTTGTCCTTGGACGACAATTCCACCTTTGAGTTGCTTCTTTAGCAAATTTTATTTGCTTGTGTTTCTGTACTTGTCTGCACTGTGAATTAGGCCTGTCACCTTTGTATCCTTCCCTGAGACAATGAGGGCAGCCCAGTCCGAGTAAAGGGATAGCTTTTCTGCTTGTGCGCGGAGATCTGCTGTTTTGGTGCAGAGACAGATGAGGTCATGAGCAAAGGCTCCGCTGCTAATTTTATTGGCTAAGCGCTCTAGATCTGTTTCGGGTTGTATGTCCTTTATACATCCATGCTCGTATCCTCTTCCTCCTACATGGAGCCACTGTAGAAGGGCTTATATATCAGAAAAAGAAGAGGGGAAAGGGTGTCTCCTTGTATGGTTCCTCTTTCGATTTGAATGGATTCTGTGTGCTCTCCTAAGGGTAGTCGTATTTTTGTACAGACTTTCGTGTAGATATATGTTACCACATATATGGCATCTGTTGGGAACCCAAGGTAAACATGATCCATAGCAGTTTGTTATGATGGTATGTTATCTTAAAAGCTCTTTTCTTTAAAAGTATTTTCTCACCGTGAGCTTATGCCATGCTTCAGTGTAATCTTTGAGTGCTGGCTGACGGCTTGATCTTTTTAAAAGAGAGAGAAAAAGAAAAACTACGCAGGCAGTGAAAGCCACTCTCCACATCAATTAAGGAAAAGGAGCCACTTTGGTACCGAGTACCGTAAAGCTCCTCCACCGTGAAAAGGAAAGGAAAAATCAATGGGGAACAAGAGGGTTGCAGGCTTGGCCTTAATCCGGCTCCTGATGAGAGTTGATAACAGTACTGGAAAGGGCATGTCTGGTATGGACAAGTAAGCAGCAAAGTTCACAGAGTGCACATGGAGCTTGGAGGCAAGCTTCTTAACTTCTTGAGAATCGAGACCCAGTTCCTTGAAAGGCTTTAGAGTGTGAGTGTTGTAGATGGTGCCACCCACACCCAAAAGGATGATGTGGAGAGTAACGGAGACTCCTTGCAGAATTTTGCAGAGATCTTTTGGCGTTTGCGTTCATAAGAATGGTTCAGTCGTCAGACTGTCTGTCGAGTGGACGTCTGGTTTGTACGATTTTCTTGCAGACCTGATGGAGTGCAAGGAGGATAATTCAGTTTAATATTACATGAGTGACATAGCACCCGGTCAGGTCATCTGGGTTTATAGAATGTATTGGCTGTTGTAGTAACTGCTAACAGTCGTCGTTCTTAGTGAGGTATTTATGCAGTGTTGCTTTAAAATTACAACTGTTATTTCTTGTCGCCCTTGCACTTATCACTAGCCTTACTAAAAAGGCAAAGCATGGTAGGCTCACCAAAGCTCTCCTCGAGCGTCAAACTCAACAACTAAAAATTGCGGCACGAGGCCACTTGGAACCTCAGTGTCAAACACCAAGATGCCTTCAACAGCAATTACAATATATGCTAAGAGCACGGCAGTACGTTAGCATCCATAATAGCAACTTGCGTCTCACTCCAAGGACAACCCATTCTCACAGAAAGTTTCGACAGTATTACAAATATACTCTCGGCACCCAACCTGCCTACTCTGAAAACCCTGATTAACCACATTGATTCTCTTTTATGAATTCTGGGATCTCCAGCCTTTCAAGGCTACTTAGCCTAGACGGCACACACATACTGAATGGCAACAACCTCAAATTCAAGTTTTGCAGCAAAATTAAAACGGGACAAAATATTGCAATGAACAGGCTTGCCTGTCTGTTGAACTCAGAGAATGTAACCCCCCAGCTCATCAGTGACTTACATAAAAACAAGGACACGACACCTAACAAAGGAGAAAGGGTGAAGGAAATCAATGCTACTGCTTTGGATACAATTAAGGCTTACACTCCCATTATGGGATGGGCCAGGTCAGATTTACAGGTTTCGCAACGCCAACAGAACCAAACTCCTGCTAGGCGAACAGTCTCCACAAGGAGAACGAGACACACAATTCAGAGTCAGACAGAAAGTATGGACTGAGATCCGGGCTGCTCCAACACGCAACCCAATAATATTTTCAAGAAGCCAAAAGGTAGACAATTGCTGCCAAATTTGCTGGAGCCCGGTCAGCCGAGAGCATCCAGAAAGAGAAGAAAACTATGATGATATGCCACAATGTGATACGTGTCAACCCACCTACCATTGGAATTGTCTGACTGACCTGAATGCTTGCTCATATACTGCAAGGCAAGATGCAGAAAATAGTGAAGACTGGGACTGCCCAGCCTGTAATGATGTAACCCAAGCGGAAAAGGACACCAGAAAATCCTATGCAGAAGAAAAAGAAATGATAAAAGTGATCTGGCAACCCACATGGGAAGCGGCAGAACTGCTCTTAGCCAACCCTGACTTCAAAACCTATGTAAATAGCTATGAAAATGCTGATACTAGCACTCAGCTAAATGCCCAATCACAAAACCAAGAAACTGATAATCTTACAAAGTAGGCTGTGATGGTTGCACCCAGCACTTTGAAAATGTCGCAAGGCCAAAACATCAGAGACAAGGCAATCTTTGTCACGGACGCTGTCAATCCCTAAGTAGACATCCAACCCACCTGGAAATGTGAGATCTGGGTGCGGGATGTGGATCTCCAGATGCCAGGATCTAATAAAGACCCAGAGGGTAAACTCAAAATCCCTGAACACATAACTTGTCAAGCAGCCTGTGTGTATGACATCTACGGCAAGTGCACAGGCATGCTATCCCTAGAACGTCTCAACATCTTGCTACATGCTTACAATCAATCTTAACGGATTGGCCTACACAGTACTACACAACCACCTGTGCAAGACGCGGCAACTGAAATTGTAGGTCTGCTACAAAGATATAAACTTCAAATGAGCTCACTTAACAACATTGGTAAAAAGGCAAGAGATTCCAACATGTATTGCACCTCGAGGCACATTACGACCTCCCTCCAAAAATGGGCACTAGTTACCAAGCAAAAATTTGCTAGCCCCCTAGAGTTTAACCCTAGTTACCAAGCCTAATGGAGCGAAAATACCAGAGACACAGTAATAAAAGCAAGCACTATTGCTTTCGACACAAAATTCACAGGCTCCTCCTTTTGCCACCCGAATAATTGCGACTACCTTGTGGGACATGCACTTCAATCAGCAAACTCCACTCAAGAAGCTACAGCAACATTCCTGCTCCTCCCTAGTTGGCTTGGCTAGAGTAAGAACGGGTACATGTTTTGGATAAACGACTACCCTGAGCATGCATGCGTTCTAGCCAAGTTTTCTGCAGACAGCATGCTCTTAAACCCTACAGAAGTTTGGTTAGATGCTCCACCCCAGCCTCAGCACAACACGAATAAAGTTGCTAATTGTCGTCTGGAACAATCAAGAAAAACAAGCCCTGAATGAATCCAACCCATCTTGGCTCAACAATCTCAAGCAGACATCCCTGAAGCAACGTGGACTTGTAAAAATAGTGCCAACGTGCTTGGCACTGCTCGTGTGAAATGCAAGAACAAGCAGAGAAAGAGACTTCAACTCCTGCACCCAGATACTCCCATTATTGCTGCTAACATCGGCCAGTGGCAAACGCTTCATGACACAAACGTCAACCAGTACAAGAGCCCACACATTCCCAAAGTAAAAAACTGGAATTTAATCACATACACTGATGGTAGTGCCATGCAAGATGCGTTTAGCAAACAGCAAATTATAGGCGCTGGCATTTTCACCCCCACTACGACGCTGGCTGTAATGATACCGTCACTATCAATCCTGGAGGCAGCGGCCCCACACTCACCATCAATAGAGCTGAACTTGCAGCTGTGCTAGTAGCGGTAGCACAAAAAGGCCACACTGAAATTGCTACAGACAGTGCCTCATCCCTCTTTCAGATTAGAAAACAGCTATTGAACCCAATGGCTGTACTCCACCACTTGCACTACAGGGAACTACTCAAGGACATTGTAATTTTAATCCAAACCTCACCTTCTACTGTTACTTTCTACAAAGTGAAATCTCACTCTGGTATTATTGGCAATGAGGGTGCAGACCACCTAGCACACAAAGCAGCAGTCAATCAAACTTCTGATGTTTCCCTCCCGCCAGCTACTGACCCCTTCTACGACCTGTTCTGGCTAAACGTTCCAAACAAAGTTGGCTCCCATGCAGAAGAGCTACGAGTTTTGACTAACCTGCAAGACAAACTAAAACAGCGCATGCACGCCCACCATTACCTTGGTGAAGCTAACACAGAAACACTGCTTTACAAGCTCTGGCAAAAATTGCATGATACGCCTCAGCGTGCAGCACAGCCCGACTCTCACACACGGCAAGCTACTGCAAAGCCCCTTGCGCATGCCCAATTCAGTAACAAGTTTTGGTCCATGCTAACTGTGAATTTAAGGAACAGGAACAATTCCTTAAGTACAGGACGGATACGATACACACAGACAAACACACCAAAAGGTTTAGCCATACGACAGGTCCTGCCACCTGCCCTTTGTGTGGAGGATCAGACAGTGCTCCACACATACTTCTTAGGTGCAACAACCATACTCTGAAGAGAATGCACATAAACCGACACCACCACGCTGTAAGCCTTTGTTGTGAAGTGATCAGCAAAGGCAAGCTGGGCTCAGCAATTGTTACAATGGATGCTTGTAACAGTGAAAAGTTATATGACCTTAACATTGAACCACCCGATGACATTGAAAGAGACATTCCTGACTGGGTTTTGCCAACACGACAAAACCTTCCAACTAGACATCAAAGCCGTCCAGATGACATGTTAGTTATGCCCATTGAGGGAAGAGGCAGGCACTTGGATCCCAAACAGATGTCCCCAAAGGACAGAGACATACATCTTGTAGAATTCAAATTCTGCTCAGACATAAACCCGCAACAAACACTAGAAAAAGCGCACAACCAGCATCAACCCCTTATCCAGCGTCTACGAACAAGGAGTCCGAAGCATCTCTCGAAACAACCAAGTCACACTTCATGTTATACTTCTTGGAGTCGGGGGCACAATCTACAATCAGTACACCATAACTCCTTTATTAAACTTGGGCATCCCCACGCACAAAGTGCACAACTAACTACTAAAATACACTGCCATGCAATAAAAAGCTTAAACAAGATCACAAAAACAAGACATACAACACACTTTAACAACAGCAACAGTAATAATGGGGGATCTGGAAGGGGGATTACTGGTAGAGCGGCTACCTTCAGGAGGGCAAGGCGCAGGCCGGATCGCATGGCTGACAACCCGCCGGATCCTCATTAATCTCTATTGTTTCTCTTTTTTTTCGTTTTTGGTGGGGCTCTGGCTAGTGTGAGTACTAGTTGAGAGCCTTTGCTTAATGCACGCTGGTGACTTCCAACATAGACGTTTACTTTTGCTGATGCGCTATGCCATGTTTTAACAAATTGCTTCTCCAACTTTTTTGTCGTGTCACAAAAACAGAAACCTGGTACTTCCAAAAGAAAAACGGGGGTTCAGTCGCTTTGAAGTGCCATAGAAGCCTGTGTTTCAGGCTTAAAAAGCAAAAGACGTCCTTACCGGTCATTATACGCCGTTTACTCGGACACCATTTATTTGATAATATTTCTGAGGGTGATATCAAAGGTTTTGTTTATTTTCAACATAACTCAAATTCATTAGTGCAGCTGTCGATCTTTTTGATTGATTTATTTGTTTGGACCTAAAGGTTAGCAGCCATGCCAGACTGGAGGCCTTTGTGACTAAATTAAACTAAACTCACCATAAAGCCCTTCACACCATCCTGCTAGGAGCAACAGGCACCATTTATAGCAGCCACACAAGGATCCCACTCCACAGCCATCAGGAAAAATCAAGCCTACATGCAATAAAACCCGCAACAAAAATCACACAGATGAGATGAGACATTGGACACAACCCCCAGAAATATCTGAGCAATACTCCTGGTGGTGTGCAGGCTTCTGCCTCCCAACCACCTGATCCCCACTGAAAAGCTTCTCTTAGCTTCATTCATCAGGTGGGATGTTGTGTCTTTGCATCCATTAAGTGGTGCAGAACACATGACAACATCCTTTCCAAATCCATGCCGGTAGTGTTTATACTGTCTGCGTTCTTTTTCTTTTTCATTTCATTACACGCAAGAAAGCAATGCAATCAGGTGCGAGCAAAGAGTGCAGGTGAATAGCAGAGAAACAGAGCCTCTAACAAGATGTCTCCACGCCACCCCATTAACCCAACTTCCTCCCCTTGGTGACACGAGATTTGATTCCAGTGGCCTCTCCACCATACCCGCCTGCGGCACCTGGGGCTGTATCCTGTATATAAAAGGAGTGGAGCACACAGTGGGAAGCTTGGCACACAGTGCATTGCAGGTCTCGTCCTGAGGATCACAACCACATCATTGTGCCGGTTGTGTGCAAATTCCACAGGATGTCCAACCCCACCGTCATCAAAGCTTCCCTATCCTAACGAGGAAGGCAGAAAGCGACAGCGCAAGGAATACAATGCACAATTGCGCACGCAGCAACATTGTAAGCATTACACCAGTACACACAGCAACATTGTATGCAATACACCAGTACACGCAGCAACATTGTAAGCATTACACCAGTACACGCAGCTACATTGTAAGCATTACACCAGTAAACGCAGCAACATAGTGAGCAATACACCAGTACACGCAGCTACATTATACACGCAGATAAGCGCACACGCTGCCAAACTTGTCCATAACAGACGTGCCCTTTCCAGTACTGTTATCAACCCTCATCAGGAGACGGTTTCAGGCCAAGCCTGCAACCCTCCTGATCCGCATTGATCTTTTTCTTTTTCTTCTGTTGGAGGACCTTTACAGTACCCGGTACCAAAGTGGCTCCTTTTCCTTAAATAATGTGGGAAGTGGTTTTTCACTGCCTGCGTAATTCTTCTTTGTACACGCAGACAAGTACACACGCAGCAACTCGTAAGCATTACGCAAGGAAAAGCGCACCTGCACAGCACCCTTGCGTCGAACCACGGCATCGGCGTACTTGATACGGTGTTTCTTGCGGGGGTTCTTGAGGTCCTTTCTCCTGTGAAGTGTGCGTCACGCCAGCAGAGCAGTTTTGGGCTGATTGGGTATGGGTTGTGATGCATGACATGACGGACAGTAAACAACATGCATGACATGACGGACAGTAAACAACATGCATCATGTCTAGGGTTGGCCAGAACCATATATATACGGTGTACATACGGTATTTTTGGCTTGGAAATCACCAAATATATGGTGTATATAAACGTATATATACGGTTCTGGCCAACCCTGATCATGTCACGTGATTCATGCATGGCTAGGGTGGGACCTGGACTCAACAAACATTGGCGAGAAGGCAAAGCTTGTCGAGCTTCATCAGAACCTTCGCAGGCTTTGAATACCCATGCCTGATAATATGTTCCTAAGTATTATAGAACTGAAGCGGCTGAGGCACGACAGTGATGTTGCTGGAGTCAGGCATCATCAAATCATACAGCGATAAGCAGCGACAGTCAATCTGCAGGACGCGCGCCAATGCCAACTCATAATGACTCTCAAATTTGGTCGGAGGGAAGTGGTGTTACTGGAGTCAGACCAAAGGTGTGTCACATGACCGAATTGCACAGCAGTAAGCAGCAACAGTCAATTTGCGCGGTGTTACTGGAGCACTGGAGTTGTTGGAAGACAAGGTGCACGCTGATGTTCACACACGCTGATGTTCACACACAGTAATGCTCACACACGCTGATGTTCACACACAGTGATGTTCACACACGCTGATGCTCACACACAGTGATGCTCAAACACGCTGATGTTCACACACAGTGATGTTCACACACAGTGGTGTTCACACACAGTGCCTTTAAATTTGATGTTCACACAAAGTGATGCTCACACACAGTGATGTTCACACACAGTGACTTTCAAATTTGATGTTCACACACAGTGATGTTCAAATGTGATGCTCACACACAGTGATGTTCACACACGCTGATGTTCACACAAAGTGATGCTCACACACAGTGATGTTCACACACAGTGACTCTCAAATTTGATGTTCACACACAGTGATGTTTACACACAGTGATATTCAAATGTGATGTTCACAAAGTGATGCTCACACAAAGTGATGCTCACACACAGTGATGTTCAAATGTGATGCTCACACACAGTGATGTTCACACACGCTGATGTTCACACAAAGTGATGCTCACACACAGTGATGTTCAAACACGCTGATGCTCACACACAGTGATGCTCACACACAGTGATGTTCAAATTTGATGTTAACACTCAATGACTATCAAATCAATATGGTCGGAGGGAGGTCCTCACGGCGCGGACCCAGAAACGCTTCCTTGGGTCTCCCGTATAATGCTGAGTTCCATCATTCACACAAACTTGTTTGGCTCACATAGTAAGCAGGGGCAGATAGGAGAAAGCATGTGCTGCGTACAGAGACTATGTCACAGCAGCACCAACCTGAAACTTTTGCTTTCGCATTCAAGCCAAATGACTTGACGAAATGAACAAGCATTGGTCATAGAAGTGCCAAATGCTGAAAGTAGGCTTAACATGTGCAGCAAGAGGATGTAGTAAGGTGTATGTGCTGAGTTGCAGGTCAAAGCTGCCCCGCAACGCTATTCTTGCGCTTTAACAATGTCATTATAATGTTTGAACCCTGGTAGGCTAGCTTCCCTCGTAGCGTTACACGCAGCATGAGCAAGCATGGTCAGTTACAACATACACGCGCTACTGGGGTCTCCGACGTCATTCAAGTTGGAAGTCGCGAATGAGTACCACATATTACTGTCTTCCATGCCATAATCGATGTTGGACGACGTTTTGAAGAGCGAAGCATGCTACGAACCAGGACACAATACCTTAATGGGTGCTCCTCCTTCCTTGCTTCTCCACGTAAGACCAGGAAGAGGGATTCCAGGATAAAATGCTCAGCAAACATGCAAACCTACCTCCACCACATGCACTTGCATACGGCCTTTTTACAGTTACATGCCCAAACCATCTGCCAAAGTGCTAGCACTCACCTGTGTGGTCACCTGACCTCTTTCCATTTATTTCTGGTGTCGTCAAACTTCCAACATTGCATGTTGTACTTCCAACATTGTACGTTGTATTGCAACTAACTTGCGCTGAAAGAGTACACGTCTGACATTATTGAGACCTTGTCGTTGCACCCATCTATGAGATGTGAGGCCCCTGTTGGTTTGGATCTGTAGTGTGACATACCATTTCCGTGACACCATAATAGAGTGACATACCGTATCCGTTTGCACCTTTTGCTTGACCACCCTGACCAGACCACGCCTGCACGCACCCACCTGTGTGGGGTCAGACCCCTGTTGGTTTGAATCACCCACCTGTGTGGGGTGAGGCCCCTGTTGGTTTGAATCTCTTGCGTGATCTTGCGCGGCTTCCCAGTCTCCACCTCTGGGTCCGGCAAGGGGGGGGCCATGGAGGGCACGCTGTACTTTTCGCTGCGGGACTTTTTGCGAGATGCTGCTCCCTCCTGCAAAGATACACACACACCAAGAAGCATACACAGTTTGTGCAGTATACAGTTTGCTGCACGACTTTCTTGTATCTTGTTCGGTTTCACACCCAAACAGCAAAACTTGGTTTTGCAAGATGATCTCATCATTGAGTGCTTGGTCTTGCGGAGGTAGGTAACCCCTTGTACTGACACTAAGCGAGTTTATTGCATCATAAGACTAAGATCATGCCACTGCATACACTATTCTAACTGATCTGACTAACGTCATGCCCCTGCACTAACATCATGCCACTGCATACACTAATTTAACTGATCTGACTAACATCATGCCACTGCACTAACATCATGCCACTGCATTACCATGTCACTGCATACACTAATTTAACTGATCTGACTAACGTCATGCCCCTGCACTAACATCATGCCACTGCACTAACATCATGTCACTGCATACATTAATTTAACTGATCTGACTAACGTCATGCTCCTGCACTAACATCATGCCACTGCATTACCATCATGTCACTGCATACACTAATCTAACTGATTTGACTAACATCATGCCACTGCACTAACATCATGTCACTGCAATAACATCATGCCACTGCATACACTAATCTAACTGATCCGACTAACATCATGCCACTGCATACACTAATCTGCGCTCCAAGACTGCATACACTAATCTGCGCTTCGAGTCCTTCAGACACAACTGCTAATAAATCTCAGTCGAGCATGCACAGAGCAGACGCCACTCTGGCTGGTCATGCACAAAGCAGGCACCGCTCTTGGCTGATCCTGTGCGCAAAGCAGACCAAATCCAAACGCGCGTCTTAGCTTCTGGGTGCTGCTGGGCGAGCTTTCCAAGCCTCTCTCTCTCTCTCTCTCTCTCTCTCTCTCTCTGTCTCTCTCTCTCTCTCTCTCTCTCTCTCTCTCTCTCTCTCTCTCTCTCTCTCTCTCTCTCTCTCTCACACACACACACACTCAAACAACACACGTACACACACACAACACATGCACGCACACACACTCACACGCACGCACACACAACTGTTAAAGCACATTGACTGTGAAACCATTAAATCAACAATCCGGCAGCACACACATACCTTTGCTGCTGCATATACTTCATCTTCTTCTGCTGGCTGCTGGTTCTTTCGCTTGCTCCCGTTGCCAACATCATACATGTCTTCGTCATCATCTACACCGCAACAAAACATGTGTGTGTGCGAGCGTGTGTGTGTGTGTGTGTGTGTGTGTGTGTGTATGTGTGTGTGTGTATGTGTGTGTGTATGTGTTTGGGAGAGAAAAATAAAGCGTGTGTATGTATTATAAAATTAAGGAACTTACTGTCATGGACTAATGCGCTACAACACAAAAAAGGTGCAATTTACTGCTATTTGTTTTGAAGAAAAATTGAAGGAGCTTCCTGTCATAATATTATGCGTTATAATACATGAGGTGCAATCTATTGCTATGAAAAAACACCTTATTTCGTTTTCAGGACTGACTGTATATAATAAGCTGTTACGCTGGACTGCAAGCAGATCGGTAGCATCATACTGCCTTGCTAGGTGATCTTGAGAAAGTGCACTGCAAGTATTGCGGCACACCACCCATGCCATAAATGCTGCAGTAATCTGAGCATCGTGACGTGAGAAACAACGTTCTATGACACTCACCAAATTCACTGGCACTGCGCGCATTGCGGCGCGCCACCTTTGCATCAAACTGAGCTCGTCGTTCGTGAAGAGGCGCCCTGCACAGTGAGCACGTCAAAGGGGGGGTTTTGTATTTTGTGCACAACGGAGCTGCATGCTTCTTGTTGAGGCAAGAATGGGCATATGGTTTACTGCCGTTGTGCTGGGCACTTTGATACACACACGCACGCACACACAAACAAACACACACACACACGCATACACACACGCACGCACACCGCACGCCCGCACGCCCGCACACACACACACACACACACACACACACACAAACACACACACACACACACACACACGTTGTGCTCAAGCCCCGCCAACACCAACCAATCCCGCAACTACAACAGTAAAGCATTAGACCTACAGTCGTGCTGGAACCTTCACACACCTTTTTGGAAGGTCCTCATCTCCCCCGTGCATGGCTGGACGAGAGATTTCTCCGCCGAAGCGCTGTGACACCTTTTGGCGTGCAAACAGATCCGACAGGCCCGCTCGCGCCTGGCCATTTGCAGGTCCGGCACCCTGTGTGTTTCATGCGGAGTGGTGCTTTTTAAACAACGATACCTTGTCCATGGTGCCCAGTGAGGGCACGTGTAGGGTTGGCCAGAACCGTGTATATACACCGTTCATGACCGTAAAATTGGTGGTTTCCCTGCCAAAAACACCGTATATATAGGGTTGGCCCAAACCGTATGACCGTATTTACGCCGTATCCTCGGTACGCCGTATATCCGGTACCGTATATGACACTGAGCCACCGGTTCCGTAACCGTATGACCGT
>Ga0307968_1000668_pt1 | contig 25681 bp, 24 predicted proteins | sample OrgLakmetagen650_FD_201834 | JGI IMG/M metagenome (GOLD analysis project Ga0307968, IMG submission 201834) | Saline water microbial communities from Organic Lake, Antarctica - #650 | ecosystem: Environmental > Aquatic > Non-marine Saline and Alkaline > Saline | place: Antarctica: Organic Lake...
GTGTGTGTGTTTGTGTGAGGCTCTGCTGCCAGCAGTGTGTGTGTGTGTGTGTGTGTGTGTGTGTGTGTGTGTGAGGCTCTGCTGCCAGCAGTGTGTGTGTGTGTGTGTGAGGCTCTGCTGCCAGCAGTGTGTGTGTGTGTGTGTGAGGCTCTGCTGCCAGCAAGCTGAGTGCTGAGAAACACTCACAGTGCAAGAACAAGCACAGCCTGAGCATTTCACAATGAAGCACGCGAGACAAGCCTCTTAAATTCCTAAGGGTAGACTTACACCTAGAGTGAGAGGCCATCTTATGCGTATTACATCATGTATAGGGTTGGCCAGAACCATACATTTAGAGGTATATACGGTGTACATACGGTATTGTTAGCAGGGACATCACCATACATATGGTCATACGGTGCACATATACGGTTCTGGCCAACCCTAATCATATAACAATGCCACTATATTACAGCACCCTTAATCATGCTGGCTGTGTCATCACTACCAGCGGTCTTTTCTCTTTTCTTTTACAGCATACATCTTGACCACATAAGTGCCTCTGGCCTTCACATTCTTGTGAGCTTACACCCATTGCATCTAACTACCCCTTGCCCCTCAAATTCCTATACTACCTATGTTACACGTGCCTAATGAATAGGGTTCACCGTAACCATATATATGCGGTGTATATACGGCAATTTTGGCAGGGGAATCACCAAATATACGGTCATATACGGCGTATACATACGGTTCTGGCCAACCCTACCAATGAAACGTAACACATCTAGCACCCTAAAGTGGTAGGCACGCGACAGAGCAAAACAAAACCTTGATATCACAGCAATGCTGACGTAGGTGCACCTGTTACGTCTCATCAGGCACAACTGAGGCAGCACTACACTAGACTAGACTAGACTAGACTAGACTAGACTAGACTAGACTAGACTAGACTAGACTAGACTAGACTAGAACAGACTAGACTAGACTGGACTAGACTAGACCGTGAGCCACAGGCCTGTGAGGGGACGCAGTGCTCTGACACAGTGTTCTACACTAATCGCTGCCACTGCCTGACTACGTCATAAACAGAGTCGGCCAAAACCAACACAGTGTTCTACACTAATTGCTGCCACTGCCTGGCAGCGTCATAAGCAGAGTCGGCCAAAACCAACACAGTGTTCTACACTAATCACTGCCACTGCCTGACAGCGTCATAAGCAGAGTCGGCCAAAACTGACACAGTGATCTACACTAATCATTGCCTCTGCCTGACTACGTCATAAGCAGAGTCGGCCAAAACCAACACAGTGTTCTACACTAATCATTGCCACTGCCTGACTACGTCATAAGCAGAGTCGGCCAAAACCAACACAGTGTTCTACACTAATCGCCGCCACTGCCTGACAGCGTCATAAGCAGAGTCGGCCAAAACCAACATAGTGTTTTACACTTATCATTGCCACTGCCTGACTACGTCATAAGCAGAGTCGGCCAAAACCAACACAGTGTTCTACACTAATCGCCGCCACTGCCTGACAGCGTCATAAGCAGAGTCGGCCAAAACCAACACAGTGTTCTACACTAATCTCTGCCACTGCCTAACTGCGTCATAAGCAGAGTCGGCCAAAACCAGCACAGTGATCTACACTAATCACTGCCACTGCCTGGCAGCGTCATAAGCAGAGTCGGCCAAAACCAACACAGTGTTCTACACTAATTGCTGCCACTGCCTGGCAGCGTCATAAATAGAGTTGGCCAAACCCATACATTGAAATATATGGTGTATATGTAGGGTTGGCCAGAACCATACATGTATAGGTATATACGGTGTGCATACGGTATTTTGGCAGGGGAATCACCATACATGCGGTCATATACGGTGTGCGTACGGCCGTACACGGGGTGCGTGCTTGATTCTGGCCAAATTTAGTCATAAAGAGTTTCTTTTACCACAGCACTGGCCTGCATCTTGCAGGCTTTAAGCACATCTTGCTGGCTCAAGGCCTCTCATATTCCTGTGCTTCCAACTCCCTCTCAAAGCTTAAACCCAAGCACACAATTTTACATTTGTTTATCACACAAGGTCCATCACACAAGGGTCTATCGACCCACTCGAATTACTTGACACACTAAATATCCTATGCTTCGCTTTTTCCATTTGCTCCTGTACTCGTTTTCCGTCGACTGCAAAAAAAAATCAATAAACCTGATGCTGCCATTATTTTAGGGTGTTGCTTCTGCATTTGTCAGTCTGCTGAAAAAGAATTCACAGTCTCTGCCACTCTTGACTGATTGCTGTCACTGCTCTCTGTCCTCTGTTGCTTCCTTGGCAAGCTTACTAAACATTTTTTAATGTCAAGCTTACTTGAACTTCCACAGGCACTCGTTTCCTTGACTAGCAACACTCACGATTCTGATTGCTGCCGCTGCTATCCTGCCCCCCAGGGCTCCCTGGACACGGCACATCATCGTGCTCGCTCGCATCCTCTGCACTACTGCGCCTGTGAGTGTGCGTGTGTGTATATGTTTTTGTATGTGTGTTAGTGTGTGTATATCCTTTGCACTACTGCGCCTGTGAGTGTGCATGTGTGTAATGTTTTTGTATGTGTGTTAGTGTGTGTATATCCTTTGCACTACTGTGCCTGTGAGTGAGCGTGTGTATATGATTTTTTTACGTGTGTTAGTGTGTGTACATCCTTTGCACTACTGTGCCTGTGAGCGAGCGTGTGTGTGTCAGTGTGTATATGTTTTTGCATGTGTGCAGGTGGTGCGCTGGGGCATCTTGTATGGGCGGTGCACATTTCTAAAACTGATAAGCAATGTTAACCGCCAAACTGGAAAGGATAGCTGCTACACAGCTGCCTCTGCATTCTGCAAGCAAGAAATGTGTGGCACTAGTAGAAGACTCGTTAAGCTAACCGGCTTCCGCACTGTGGCCTGCATTCAGCAAGCGAATAATGTGTGGCACTAGTAGAAGAGTCATTGAGCCAACTGGCTTCCGCACTGCGGCCTGCATTCAGCAAGCGAATAATGTTTGCCACTAGTTGAAGAGTCATTGAGCCAACCGGCTTCCGCACTGCGGCCTGCATTCAGCAAGCGAACAATGTTTGCCACTACTGTTAGGTTTCAATAAGCACCTACAAGCAGGCAGCACCTTGAGCAGGCAGCACCTACAAGCAGGCTGCACATTGAGCAGGGAGCACATTGAGCAGGCAGCACATTGAGCAGGCAGCACCTTGACAGGCAGCACCTTAACAGGCAGCACATTGAGCAGGCAGCACCTTGACAGCCATTCGGCACAATAAGGGCACAAGGTCACGCATAGGGTTGGCCACTGGTAGGTTTCAATACGCACCTACAAGCAGGCAGCACCTTGACAGCCATTTGGCACAATAATGGCAAAGGGTCAATAGACTGTTTCTTTTTCTTTCTGAGCTTATGGATTAATTTGTGGCTGGCCGAGACCAGTCAGCAGCCGATCAGCCAAACAACCTGGCTGAAGGTCACCCCCCGTTGTAACCATTGTAGCCATTTGGCACAATAATGGCACAAGGTCACGCATAGGGTTGGCCAGAACCACATACGTTTGGTGTGAATACGGTATTTTCAATAAGCACCTACAAGCAGGCAGCACCTTGACAGCCATTTGGCACAATAATGGCACAAGGTCACGCATAGGGTTGGCGAGAACCACATACGTTTGGTGTGAATACGGTATTTTTGCATAGGGTTTGCATAGGGTTTGCATACGTTTGGTGTGAACACGGTATTTTTGGCAGGGGTTTGATCGAATATACGGAGATAAACGGCGTATATATATACAGTTCTGGCCAGCCCTAGTCACGCAGCATCCAAGCAACTACTGGGTGCCCTGTTGCACCTGTCCTGATGGCTGAACAAGCTGCAGCTGGTCCGGTTCTGCACGAAAGCAGTTCAACATTCAGCCGTGGGGGATAACAGGGAACAGTCATACCGTCAAATCAAATCAAATTCCAAGCTCCTAGCTGCTTCATGCCTCAGAACAAACAAACAGAATCAAAACAAATCAAAACATGCTCCTAGCTGCTGCACGCCTCAAAACAAACAAACAGAATTAAAACAAATCAAAACATGCTCCTAGCTGCTTCATGCCTCAAAACAAACAAATAGAATCAAAACAAATCAAAACATGCTCCTAGCTGCTGCACGCCTAAAAAAAAACAAATAGAATCAAAACAAATCAAAACATGCTCCTAGCTGCTGCACGCCTCAAAAGAAATTTTATTGCATGCTCCTAGCTGCTGCACTGCTGCCCTGACGCAGCAGGCTGAACGAGCTGCAGCTAGTTGAGGCTATTGAACACACACACACACACACACACACCATGCGGCTGTGAAGAGTTACTGGGGAGCGGTTACACCGTCAAACAATGATTGGCTCCATACCTGCTACTAGCCGTGAAACTCTACTGCGCAATGTTACACCGTCGGACAATGATTAGCTCCATACCTGCTACTAGCTGCTGCACTGCTGCCCTCACTCTGTTGGCTTTCGTGCCTGCTGTGGATGTCCTCCTCACCCTCATCCTGCATCTAGTAAGGGGGCACACACAAATACGAAAACGAATACAGTACACACAAGGGGGCATGCATTCATAACACCCACATCCACTAAGGAGCACACGTAGAACACAAACACACACACTTATTCAGGGGCATGCACGTAGTACGCATTTGCACACAGAGGACACACAATACCATAACATTAACACACACAGACACACACACACTCACATGGGAGCACGCAATTGTATATCCTAATGCAGAGCACACGCTGAATGCTTTGTGCATACAGTATTTCAGGGTGTGTTGCGGCATGCAAGCGACGTGCTTGCTTGACACGCCGAATGCTTTTGTGCACACAGATCAATTCAGGGAGTATTGCAGCATGCAAGCACGTTGCTTGAACAAAGCGTTGAAACCAGAGACCCACGTTGTATCAAGCACAGGTAGAATACTTCAGAAGAGTCAAAGCCATGCATTTTCGAGATGAGTTTGGCCAGGGATCCTCAAATAATGAAAGGGTGGCCATGATAGTAAAGCAAAGCATATGTACGGTACACACATTTCGTAAATACAGTGTATGCACTCTGTATATGGCATACAACATTTAACATTTTACATAAACACAGTGTATGTATTCCATATATGGCATACAACATTTTATATACCTTACGTAAACACAGCGTATGCATTCCGTACACAGCATACAACATTTTTAGGGTTGGCCCAACCGTATGACCGTATATACGCCGTATCCTCGGTACGCCGTATATCCGGTACCGTATTTGAGATTTCTGACCGTATATGACCGTATATGGACCGTATTTGCAGGTGGTACACCCCAGACTCGGGTTCAAGTCCTTGCAACAGCGTTTTTTGCTCTATTTGGTCCAATTTTTTTTTCTCGTGGCTTTTTGAACTGAGCATTCACTTATTACTTACTTGTATGCATGTATTTGCATTAATTACTTTGTATAATGTATGGTTATGGTAGTTAAGCCTCTCTATACACTGACAAATGCCACTTTTTGGTCTTTTTGGCTTCAAGCAGGCCTAGCTCCCCAGCCTTTCATTTTTTGGGTATGAAACATTGGTTCATGCGTGCTCAGCTCTTCAAGAGCTACATAATGACACCCTTATGAATTAATTCTGAGTATATCAAAATTTCCTTACATACGGTATATACGGTTATACGGTGTATATACGGTCATATACGGTCATATATACGGTATATGGAAATCCCATGTACAGTTTGGGCCAACCCTAAACATTTTATATGGCGCATGCACGGCTTTTATTTCATACAATACCGCACGCCTGATTCCACGTATGGTCCTGGCCACCCTTACTGTAAGTGTTGCTACACTGCTGGGCCTGTCTTGATGCTCGTGACTAGGGTTGGCCAGAACCATGTACATACGGTGTATATACGGTATTTTGGCAGAAAAATCACCAAATATACGGTCATATACGGTTTATATAAACGGATCTGGCCAACCCTACTCATGACACCTGTCGGCAGGCATGTGGATAAACACACCTTTTTTGATTTGGCCAACAGGCCTGAACGATGCAGTTCCTCCTTCAGCTGGTCACTCTGCTTGCCTGGGGGGCTGAGGACGCGTGGTGCACCTGTGTGTGTGTGTGTGTGCGTGTGTGTGTGTGTGTATGTGTGTGTGTGTGTGTGTGTGTGTGTTGAGCACAAGTGCAAAAATGGACAATTTTCCAGATCGCTGCATGAATAGAGACACTTTGCTGGCACTAAGAAACGAAATGAAATGGGACTGAAGCTGGAGGCTTCATGCAAGACACTTGCGCATAACTAGGGTGGCCAGCACCGTATATGGTAAATGTACACCGTGTATGACCGACCGTATGTAAGGAAATCCCCCTGCTAAAATACTGTATATGCACCGTATATACGTTTGTATGTATGGTTTTGGCCAACCCTATGCATGACAGTTGGGCATGAGGCATGCGTGAAATGCAAAGCCTGGTAGATGATGCTCGGTTACTCTTGCAAGAGTGCAAGGAGTGTGTGTGTGTGTGGGTGTGTGGGGGTGTGTGTGTTGGGGTGTGTGTGTGTGGGGGGGGGGGGGTGGAGGGGAAGGAGGGGCGAGCTCTCCAATAAATACGTTACATAACTAGAGTTGGCCAAAACCGTACATACAAAAATACGGCGTATCTAGAAACGCCGTATGACCGTATCCGTACATGGAAAATTTCGACCGGATCCGTATGACCCTATGCTCACACACAGGAAGTGCGACAGAAAACAGTAGCTCGAGAGCAAGCCCCCCTGCCTAAAGGGAGGCATACAGACCAAGCTTGCACAGCAGTAGCACGTACATACGCATGAGAAACTGAACCGAATTTGCGAGCGAAAATGGAGTAAGGGGGGGGTGAGCTTGCAGCATGAGGAACTGAAATGAATGTGTGAGCAAAAGTGGATTGAGGGAGGTTGAGCTTGCAGGATAAAATGCACATACGTACAAATACGTGCTGCGCACAAAGCATGCGAACCTGACAGTGGTCCCAATTTGCTGCCTAAGGGTGCGAGGGGGGGTGGGCCCAGGGGGCTGAGTTTGCCAAGGCCGGGTGTGTGGATTGGATCTAGGGAGCGTCCGGAGCGGGAGAGGTCGCCCGAATCTGGGGGGAAGTAGAGTGTGTGTATGTGTGTGTGTGTGTGTGCGTGTGTGTGTGCGTGCGTGTGTGTTTGTGTGTGTGTGTGTGTGTGTTTGAGAGGAAGGGCAAGGAGCAGCAACGTGTTTGGAGGAAAGGCAGCAGCGTATGCCCATATGTGTGTGTGTCTGCTGCTTCAGCACGCAACTGTGGAATAAAGCAATGTCTAACACCAAAACTAGGGCTGAACAAATTTACAAGGATAAGCTGTTTGCCATAGTACATGAGTAGGGTTGGCCAGAACCGTATATGTGCACCGTATATGTCCGTATGTATGGTGATTTCCCTGCTAAAAATACTGTATGTACACCGTATATACCTATACATGTATGGTTCTGGCCAACCCTATACATAAGTCATATACCATAGCTGATTCATAGTACATGACTCATATACTATGGCTGCAAGCCTTGGTGCTGCAAGCCTGCCATTGCGGATCACAGCATTAATCAAACATGGAACCAGAGTTGGCCAGATCCATAGACATGTACAATCAGTCATGTGTAGTGTGTAGTAGCCGTACATTCCAGGATTTCCTTGCCCAATTTTCTGCGTACATTTTGTGGACGTGCTTATTCTGTACAGTTGGCCCAAGATGTGCTTATTCTGTACAAATTTTCTTAATTTTTTCTTAGTTAGATAGATGTGCTTATTCTGTATAAATTTTCATTGTTTTTTCTAAGTAGATGTGCTTATTCTGTACAAATTTTCTACGTACATTTTGTGGATGTGCTTATTCTGTACACTCAAAGCAGCAGCCATGCGTTGAGGCAATCTCGATTTTTGTGCACACAGCAGCAGCTGTGCGTTGATGCAACTTCAGCCAGCATGGCCAATCCTGATGAAAACAAATCAATACAGCTAAGACGCCAGCGAGGCCAATCCTGATGAAGTCAAATCAATACAGCTTTGACTACACTCTGCACCAGGTCGTGGCTCGGAGCACTCACTGCCTGAAGTGTGCCTGCACTCACTGCCTGTAGTGTGCCTGCACTCACTGCCTGTAGTGTGCCTGAAGTGTGCCTGCACTCACTGCCTGTAGTGTGCTTGTAGTGTGCTTGCACTCACTGCCCTGTAGTGTGCCTGTAGTGTGCCTGCACTCACTGCCTGTAGTGTGTAGCACTCACTGCCTGTAGTGTGCTTGCACTCACTGCCTGTAGTGTGCCTGCACTCACTGCCTGTAGTTTGCCTGTAGTGTGCCTGTACTGTGCCTGCACTCACTGCCTGTAGTGTGCCTGCACTCACTGCCTGTAGTTTGCCTGTAGTGTGCCTGTACTGTGCCTGCACTCACTGCCTGAAGTGTGCCTGCACTCACTGCCTGTAGTTTGCCTGTAGTGTGCCTGTACTGTGCCTGCACTCACTGCCTGAAGTGTGCCTGCACTCACTGCCTGTAGTGTGCCTGTAGTGTGCCTGTAGTGTGCCTGCACTCACTGCCTGTAGTGTGCCTGTAGTGTGCCTGCACTCACTGCCTGTAGTGCCAATGGCCAAGCGAATGATGCAGCTCCTATTGTGCAGCTCCTATTAGATTATGCAGCTCCTGTTGTGCACCTCCTATTGTGCACCTCCTATTGTGCAGCTCCTATTGAGCTATTGAGCAGCTCCTGTTAGGTTATGCAGCTCCTACTAGAAAAGGCAGCTCCTATCAGATTATGCAGCTCCAAACGTGTAGATTGTACATCACCCACCGCTATACTGTTTCAACCAAACATGTTGGACCTCGACACTGTTACAACCAAACAACCAAACATGTGCACCTCGACACTGTTACAACCAAACATGTGCACCTCGACACTGTCACAACCAAACATATGTGCACCTTGACACTGTTACAACCAAACATGTGGACCTCGACACTGTTACAACCAAACTGTGGACCTCGACACTGTTACAACCAAACATGGGGACCTCAACACTGTTACAACCAAACATGTGGACCTCAACACTGTTACAACCAAACATGTGCACCTCGACACTGTCACAAACAAACTCGTGCACACATACAATGTGCTGCCCTTGACTTTCAGCAGAATTACATGGCCCCGTAGTCGCATTAGAACGATGCGCCTTTTTCATGCAAAAAAAACGCCAGGGCGGTGAACTCACTGCAAAGCAGCCTAGCATCTGTCCGACACACTGCCCCCAGCGTGAAAGAGCTCTCAAACAAGGAGGACCCCTGCCCTGCCCCCAGCCCGAAAAGAATGCCCCAGCCTCAGGAATCACGTGGCATGCAGGGTTGGCCGGAACCGGATATATACACTGTATATGGCTGTAAATTTGGTAATTTCCCTGCCAAGAATACCGTATATACACTGTATATGAATGGTTCTGGCCAGCCCTAGTGACATGGCGTGATTATTATAAACAAAACGAGGTTCACCTTCAGCTCCAGAACGTGAAATGCTGCCGCTTCGCTCCTCCTCCTCGTCAGGGTGCTGGGGCAGCTCCCCACTGAAGCTCAACCCCCCTGATTGTACACGTGAGTGAGTGCGTGCGTGTGTGTGTATGTGTGTGTGCTGTGATTGCTGTATGCATATTCTTGCATGCATGTGGGCTGAAGTGTGTATGTATGTGTGTGTGTATGTTTGTTCTTGCCCAGTTTGATTGCTCGTTTCAAGGCGTGCTGCTGCAATGGCGCCTCGAAGCAGTCGGCAGAAGACAGACCCTCATACAAGACAGACCCACACACGTGCGTCTATAAACCGATCAGCACAACACAATAATGTAGGCATCTGCATTCGACCGTTGTTCAATGAACCCTTCACCCCTTTAATGGACCCTTTAATAAATCCTTCACCCCTTTAAATGAACCCTTCACCCCTTTAATGAACCCTATAATGGATTCTTTAATGAACCCTATAATTGACCCTTTAATGAACCCTTCGATGAACCCTTCAAACCTTTAATGAACCATTGATTCACGTGTGTAGGCACACCTGAATCATTGACTCCTGCTTGGTAGTTGTGTGTAGGGTGAGGAGGGACCATACCCTCAAGCTCATGGCTGATATTGCCACTGCGGTCCCCGTTGAGAAAATCATCTGATTGGTCGAAATGCCCACCTCCTGGCGCGCCCTGTGTGCATCCACAGTCATGTGATGAGAGCGGTGTGTGTTTGAGGTCATTTAATTCATAAAAAAAACCGCCCTTCCAGGCGCGTTCTGCGTGCATGCTTCATTATTTGATGAGAGAGCGGTGTGTTGAAGATCATTACTTGGTCAAATTGGCCACCTCCTACATCCTGCGTCCACTCAAGAAAGCGTGATAAAATATTTGCGTCTCGTTGGCCACCTCTTGGAGTGTACATTGTTTGAATATTATGTGACGATTACTTTTGTGTAGGGAGTTTAGGCCATTGGCCTTTTTTTAAAGTGCATACACTTTGGCAATTCATCAGATACTGAAGCAGGAAGGAATGCAATCGCAAGCTGTATAAACAGATGGGAGGTCCTGTGTCAATAGGGTTGGCCTGAACCGTACACATGTGGGCCAACCCTATATGTACGCCGTGTATTAATTATCAAATCCCTGCAAGAAATACCGTATATATAGGGTTGGCCAAAACCATACATTTTTAGGTATATACGGTATTTTTAGCAGGGAAATCACCATACATACGGTCATATACGGTGTGTATATACGGTTCTGGCCAACCCTACTCATTTGTTGCAAGTGTGCTGATTTGTTAATTTGTTGCTTTGCTGCTTTGTTAATTTGTTGCAAGTGTGCTGATGTGTTGCAAGTACGGTGTGTATATACAATTCTGGCCAACCCTACGTATACACACTGTATGTTTGGCCAACCTTGAGTGTCAGCCTTTGCATCTTACTTCCAAACACTTGATAATGATAATCTTACTTCCAAACACTTGATGGATCCACCTCCCCCCCTGAAAAGAATAAATATTTCATGGTCGAAATGTGCAACTGCCCACCCTAAAAATAAACTTTTACAGCTTTGCACTGCAACTGCCCCCCCCTCGCTGGAATTTCCCGACGGGGACAACGGGTGCAGGCGGGGCTGGGGCTGGGGCTGGGGGTGCAGGGGAAGGGGCAGGCAGAGCTGGGGCTGGGGGGTCAAGGAGTGCATGGAAGGTGAGTGCGGGAATTCCTGACCACTCATCGGAGGGCTTCCTGACCACTCATCGCTCGCACTCCTCAAAACAATAATTTGGGCTGCCGCCCTGCAACTGCCTGCCTTAAATCAAATATAATTATATTTAACCACAGCCCTGTCACCGCCCCCACCAAAAAATAATAAAAATAAAAATAATCAAGGGGCGGTGACATACTTTTCGTATGGTACTCAACATTTGCAACATATCTTGTGTCCATGAGGTCACCCGCCCCTGTTCGCTTGTATTTAGGGTTGGCTAGAACCATACATACATACGTATATTCGGTGCGTATACGGTATTTTTGGCAGGGAAATCACCGTACATAAGGTCATATACGGTGTGTATATACGTATATACACGTATATACGGTTCTGGCCAACCCTACTTGTATTCCCCTTGCGGCCTTCTCACACAGGCAGCCATGGAAACCAAAAAGATCCCCTCAGGGATCAATCTGCACGCAATGAATTGATACGACCAAACATTTCATCACACATACACACACGCACACACACACAGACAAACACACACACATCTGGGGCGGCCAAGCCTGTCTGTGCCCGCTTACATTCCCACAGAAACCCACCCCTTGCGCGGCTGATGACTAGGGTCGGCCAGAACCATATATGTACGGTGTATGTACGGTATTTTTGGCAGAGAAACCACCAAATATACAGTTGTATACGGTGTATATATACAGTTCTGGCCAACCCTAATGGTGACCTGAGTAATTCCACGATTCCTTTCTTTAAACGTTCTGATCGCAGGCTCAATCCAGGAGTGTTACCATCCCAGGCCGTCCCACCTGTCTGTGCCTGCTTGCGTTTCAGCAGGAACCCACGCACAAAAATACTGCTGCAAACATCACAAAGCAGTTTCCTACGGATCAACCTCCGCACTCAATGACTATTTGTGTGTGTGTGTGTGTCTGTATGTGTGTGTGCGCGCGTGTGTGTGCGCGCGTGTGTGACCGCCTCATGCGGCCGGCCACGAAACCAGAAACGGTGATTCATTTGACACACATTGCATCAGCTCAGTCCGCCATACCTGTCTGTGCATCAGCTCAGGCCGCATACCTGTCTGTGCATCAGCTCAGGCCGCATCAGCTCAGGCCGCCATACCTGTCTGTGCTTGCATACCTGTCTGTGCTTGCACTGTCTGTGCTTGCATACCTGTCTGTGCATCAGCTCAGGCCGCATCGGCTCAGGCCGCCATACCTGTCTGTGCTTGCATACCCGTCTGTGCTTGCACTGCTTGTGCTTGCATACCTGTCTGTGCATCAGCTCAGGCCGCATACCTGTCTGTGCTCGCCTGCATCCCCACGCGACCGCCTCACGCGGCCGGCCATGAAACCAGAGGTGCTGAGACTGGAGGCACTCAAATCCATGCCACCTCCACCACCACCACCTCCACCTGTGCCCTGTGAGACACACGGCAGTGGCGGCATACAATTATGGCAGTGAGCATACAATCACGGCAGTGGCGGCATACAATTACGGCAGTGAGCATACAATCACGGCAGTGAGCATACAATCACGGCAGTGGCGGCATACAATCACAACAGTGAGCATACTATTACGGCGATTACGGCATTAGAATGCTCCATACACGCATTACAGGAGTGTAAGAGAAAATGCTCTAAACACATCAACGTAGCGGCGTTGCTGAATAGACTGAACAGAATGACATTGTTGACAACACTGAAAGGACTGAAAATACGATCTTCGTCTACCGTCTACACCAGCGTGCACCGAACTGGTGCTCTTGCAGCTGCAACCTCATATACATACAGACATACACACACAAACACACACACAGACACAGACACACACAGACACGCACAACTACTACTGATACAATACCAAGATCTTGATTGCAGAGTCCGCACACAGGTGTCACCCTCCTTATCTAGAGAGGGGGTTTACCTCACCTTTAGAGTCTGGTCGTCACTTTCTCTCCCTTTAAAGTCTTGCTGACGGCTAGCCGCGTGTTGCTGGCTGGTATGCGGACTGGGCTGACTTTTGTCGTTGCCTGCTTGGGCCGGGGGGTTGCTTCTTGCCTGTGCGTGTTTGTGTGTGTGCATGTGAGCGTGAGATTGTGTGCAAGCGTGTGTGTGTCTGTCTGTCTGTCTGTCTTTCTGTCTGTCTGTCTGTCTGTCTGTCTGTCTGTCTGTCTGTCTGTCTGTCTGTCTGTCTGCCTGCCTCTTGTCTGTCTGTCTGTCTGTCTGTCTGTCTGTCTGTCTGTCTGTCTGTCTGTCTGTCTGTCTGTATGCATGTACCGTACACAGAATATATCACGCCGCAAACATAACGTTTTTGAGGGGTGCGGCTAACTGCGGACAGGAATTTTAAAAAATAGTTTTGGGGCTGCGGATTGGTGCGGAGTAGTAAAAATTAATATCTTTGAGCGATTTAATTAAAAAATTTTTGAGGATGACAGCGAGGATGAGGGGGAGAGCAGTGCGAGCGAGGAAGATGGGGAGGGCAGTGGGGATGAGGAGGGAGAGGGCATGGACTAGATTGTTATATTATTGGGATGCGAGCACAAGTTGTGCGAGTTGCGCACGAACACAGTTAGAACGAGAACTTGGAATGAGCTTTGTTAAGCAACTAGAGTGCAGTCAGTTTTTTAGCAGTTTGACAACTCTTGCTTGGGTAATAGTACCAACCTGCCAGGCTCATGTTTGCATGCAGAGGGCGGCAACAGCCCACCCTGTGGTCAATATCTTTTGCAAAAATAAACTTTATGCATGTAAATGCATGTAATGAAGCAATGGTAAGGTCTGGGGCCACATCAGGGTTGTTTGGCCCTGCGGATTTGTGCGAATAGGATAATAATAATTATAGTGCGAAAGGGGAGCGGATTGGGTGCGGAATTGCAAAACTAAATATTTTCTTGGCCGGTATGTATATGTATGTATATGTATGTAGGTGTATGCCTGTGTGTCTGTGCGCTCGTGTGAGTGTGCACATGGGCGTGTGCATGTGCGCTGCATGCTTTTCTCTCACGCTGTGCTATAACAATATTGACTCAAACCCTGGCATGCCTTTTTGACAAAGGCTCACAACACGTAAGGTCCGATACCATGATTGAGCTGAGTTATATTTGCTGACAGTGACTTCACACATCGGACATGCATGCCACCTGAACAACAAAAGAAAGGAATGATTTTGGGATCTGCATGCATCATACGGAATATATGAAGAAGGCGATGCAGGTATTGAGCTGATAATTCACATCTTGTATGCAAGAAAAATCACATAAATGCAATGTACCATAAATTTCGTAACAACGCATCACCAAAAACATATACAGTACCATAAATTTCGTAACACCGCATCACCAAAAACATATACACTTAACAGGGATCAGGAGGGTTGCATGTGCTTGCCCAGAAACCAAGTAAGACAAGCCTTAGGAGCAAGTTGTTTCTATGCTAGACAATGTGTACATAAATTGCACACCATGCTTGTATGCACTCAGACAAGCCTTGGAAGCTTTCTCTGTGAGAAACAAACTCTACATACACCATATGCTTGTATGCACTCAGACAAGCCCTGGAAGCTTCTTCTGTGCTAAACAAACTGTACATACACCCCACACCGTACGTGTGTGCACTCACTATACACTTCACATCAACCCCACTCAATACACACTTCTCATCAACCCCACTCTACACTTCTCATCAACCCCACTCACTATAACTTCCCATCAACCCCACTCACTATACACTTCTCATCAACCCCACTCACTATAAATTATCAGCAACCCCACGCACTATAACTTCCCAACAACCCCACTCTACACCTGTCATCAACCCCACGCACTATGCACTTCTCATCAACCCCACTCACTATACATTTCTCATCAACCCCACTCACTATAACTTCTCAGCAACCCCACGCACTATAACTTCCCATCAACCCCACTCACTATACACTTCTCATCAACCCCACTCACTATACACGTCTCAGCAACCCAACTCACTCTACATTTCTCAGCAGCCCCACGCACTGTACATTTCTCAGCAACCCCACCCACCACACACTTCTCATCAATCAGCCCCACCCACCACACGCTTCTCATCAACCCCACCCACTAAACACTTCTCATCAACCCCACTCATTTAAACACTTCTCATCGACCCCACTACCCCTTCCCATCTCAACTGTCTGCAAGGAGATGGTGCATTAAAAAAGCACACGCACACGCACCAACAGCTTAGTAAAGTTCACGCAAAGGGACGGCACACCCTCAAGCACGCAGAGCCCAATTTAAAGTCATGTGCCTAGGGTTGACCAGAACCGTATATATATGTATGTATATATGTATGTATATATGTATATATATGTATACACCGTATCTGACCGTATATTAAGTGATTTCTCTGCCAAACATACCGTATATAAACCGTATGTATGGCCAACCCTATAAATATAATATATATATATATATATATATATATATATATACGGTCATATACGGTGCAGATATACGGTTCTGGCCAACCCTACATGTGCACATGATGTGCCAGCGGCACTCACCAGGACTGCACTGTAGTCCTCATCCTCATCCTCATCCTCAGCGATGATCTCTGCCCCTGCCAGCCCCTCATCACTCTCTATCTCATAGTTGTCGTCATACGAGTGCTCTGAGTCTTGGACTGGAGGAGCTGACTCACCAGGCCCCGCTTGGGCACCTGCACGTGTGTGTATGTATGTGTGTGTGTGTGTAAGCATGTGCCAGGTACTGACTGCCGCTTGGGCACCTGCTGCATATGTGTGTGTATGCATTTGTGTGTGTATGTGTATGTGTATGTGTATGTGTATGTGTGTGCGTGTGTGTGTGTGAGTGTGAGTGTGAGCATGCGTGTACATGTTTGCGCACGTATGCTTGCATGTACTAGGGTGCAGGCATGCAAGCATATGTTCACTCCTCAGGAATGTTTATGAATGTAGTTCCTGTATACAAGGGAATAATGATAAGACGTAAGCCAGAAGGAAGCAAAAAAAAAGATTTCAAAAAGGCACCAAGGTGACATAGACCAAAGTGTATGTGCATGAATGGATCTGTGTGTGTACGTGTTTGTTTGTGAGTGTGTGTGTGTGTGTTTGTGTGTTTGTGTGTGTGTGTGAGTGTGTGTGTGTGTGTGCATCAATTACCTGCTGTGGCATGGCAAGCATGAATATGTACGCTTGTGTGTCCACTTGTTCATTTGCTTGTGTGTGTATCTCTATGCAAGTGTGTTGCTTTTTACCTGCAGCGGTGTGGCCAGTGCGACCCTTGGGTGGGGCTGCTGTTGTAAGTGAGATGGTGGCAGAGGCGTCCGTGGCTACGGGAGACCTTGATGCTGCTGCAATAGGGGCTGTGTGTAAGTGTGTATGTGTGTGTGTGTGTTTGTGTGTGTGTGTGTGTGTGTGTGAGTTTGTGTGTGTGTGTGTGTGTGTGTGTGTGTGTGGTCGTGTGTTTGTGTGTTTTTGTGTGTGTTTTTGTGTGTGTATGTGTGTGTGTATGTGTGTGTGTATGTGTGTGTGTGTGTGGTTGTGTGTGTGTGTTTGTGTGTGTGTGCGTAGCTTGTTTTTTTAAGTTGAGTTGGCTGAACTATTGTCGTGGATGGTGTATCAAGTATTTTGCTGATGTGTAGGGTTGGCTAGAACCATGCATCACACATAGGGTGTATGCCCAAAAAGGGTATGGCAAAATATTCCAAATATGCGGACAGTTCTGTAGAAATGTAATTAGCATCCAGACATAGATGTAATTAGCATCCAGACATAAACGCACACACACATACAAAAGAATGTGTAAGCTCACGCACATCACACCTGATCTGCATCAAAACGCATTGCGTGGCCAGCTTACCTACTGGATCCGTAGACTGGAACTGCCTGAGAACTTTTAGTAGCAGTGGCGCCTGTGATGCTGCATCAGCTGGCAGACCCTGCGCGGTTCGTGGATCGTGCAAGGTAAGCGGGTGTATGACGTGATGAGAGTGACCATTGCATCTGTTGTGAATTAATGAGCAGCCTTCACATGCAGATGCGCTTGTGATGCTGCGTTAGCTGGCAGACCCTGGGCGGTGCGTATAACGTGAGGCGGGCCGACTGAACTACTTAAAAAAGGGACATGCAATCACGCACATGCGTTGCAAAACAGGTTGCACGTGCACGTGTTGCATGTACACGTGTGCGAAACAGGGAGAAGGTGTGCAATTGGAGTTACTCCCAGTAACACCCACTATAATGTGCTAAATGGGGTGAAGGTGCGTATTCCCAACCACTCACTACCTCTGCCACTGCCACTACCAGCAGCACCCACCAGCTGCTTGGACAGGCCCATGCGGCCGTGGTACTCAGCACATGAGCCAACTTCGGGCTCAAACACCTTGACCGTGAACTCCAGGCCTGCCCACTCCAAAAATTCTCGGACGAGGGCGATGAGCAGCTTGCCTGGTGTGTGTGTTGTGTGTTGTGGTGTGTGTGTGTTGTGTGTGCGTGTGTGTGTGCATGTGTGTGTGTGTGTGTGCGGATGAATTGCCATGTTGCAATCCCTTTTTGTAAACCATTAAATGGAGTGTTGGAGACGAAGCACGGTCAAGATGCATGTTGCGGCATGAATTGCATGCTTTGACACGTGTCAAATGAGTGGAGCTGTTGGTCTGAGGGCGGGGCCACCTGAGGGTCAAAGAAAGTGGCTTGCCTGCTGCATGGTATCAACAGCACGCTCGGGTGAGTTGGGTTATAGAGCGAAATGCACGCTTTGGGTGCCTTTAGAAATGTGGAAACAAGCAAATACCTGCAAAAGAAATCCGTCCAGAGCTAATAGACAAGGGCCAAACAAGTAAGAGTTGGTCCAAACTGTGCCAGCCATATTTGTACAGGAATACTTGCACCAATTAGGAGTTTTCCTCTTCAGCTTGCAATTTTGAGGTCTGGTTTGGAAAAATGACGACCCGTTGTTTTTCTGCTACAGACCCCGCTGTACATCGAATAAGGAGCATGGTTCTGGATGGTGGACAACCGGAAGAGCAAGTACAGAATGCTTGAAGTGCAGCAGGTTTACGAAAAAACTTCTTTAATGTGTCTGGGAGAAAGAGTTTTAGCGTCATGCTTAGCATTGGCCAAAACCGTAAACCCATACCGTACATGACCGCATGTATGGTAATGTTCTGATTATAATACCGTACATAGTGTATACATTTGGTTTTGGCCAACCCCAGTCATGCTTCAGGATTTTCGAACGAGAGCGGTCTCCTGGGCTCCTGGGTCAGGTTGGAGGGCAAACAAATAGGATTGGCCAGAACCATATATTTACAGTGTATATACGGTATCTTTGGCAGGGAAATCACCAAATATACGGTCACTGTTTGCTTGCAGTGTGCACAGAACCATTGCAAACAGCAAAATGGAGTGATCGCAGCATGATATTGTAGGGAGTTTATAAATGTAGTAAGAGCAAGTTGAGCACTGTCATAATTTATGAGAACAGTGATTGTCTACGTGGTATGAGAAAATTGATGATTTATCATGTGCTTTCGTTATGAACTCGAAACAGACCATACCTGCCAACTCAACCCCAGACTTATAACAGCACAGATCTTGTTTCAAGGGCAGGAGCTGTGAGCGGCACGAGCCTTAAACCTGTGTTAATATGCTTAGCCTCGCTTTCTGCAATTTTTGGCCTCACCTTCATCGTTCGCTAACAATGATTCACGCTGTGGATTCCGGGTTTTGGCAGCCAAGCCTGCAGAATACACCAGAGATGGTCTCGTGGGTGTGTGTCGATGTTTCCTTGCCTACTTGCCAGTGTACGTACAACACTGCCTTTATTGATGCGATACATTAAGGTCAGCCTGATACGCTCAGACTTGGCGTGTGTGTACGTTGCTTTGCATCGAGTGTTGGTAATGTACACACACTTTCACATTCACACACACATGGCCATACGTAACCTCCCTCCTATAAGTCAACTTGCGCAAAAAGTTGGTCAACTGAACAGTCACCCACCCTCACAGCCACTGGATGTCTCCTCTTCATCAATGGCAAGGAACACCTGTGCCCGCAGCTCTGCCTTCATCTGAGACAGAACCCTCTTCTTCTCCAGTGCCCTCTCCACGAGTTCCTTGATTGCCTCCATGCTATATGTGTTTGTTAAATACGTAATCGGTAACAGAAGGGAACAAAAGTGCAAAAGTAGTTTGAACCGAAAATTTGCGTCCCTCACCCTTCGCAATTAATTGGCCTACTCAGTGTGTTTGAGCTTTCGTACTCGAAAGCTGCTGACTTGGTAGAGCCCCAAAAGTGAGTCTTCTCTCCGGCCGTCAATTTAGAGGCGAGGTCTTCCAGCGAGCCGGAGGAACCTCCTTCGCCCCATCGCACTGATCAACAACAACTGAACACACTTGCACACTTACAGATGGCCACAAAACCATCCCTCGCTAGCAAGGTCGGAGTGGAGGAGGGCGCCGCGTCCATCCACCACATCCGCATCACCCTGACCTCCAAGAACGTCAAGAACTTGGAGAAGGGTGGGTGGGCTGGCTGTCTAGCTGAGTGAGGGGGGGCGTGAGGGTGGGGAGAGAGGGAGAGAGGGAGGAGCGCATGGAGGCCATGCAAGTCTTTAGGCTTGTTCGAGCAATGCACAGCAAGTTAAAGGCTGGCAGGCATACTAGTACATATATGGGCTCGCTTGAAGCCTGAGGCTAGCCCAAGGCACATTACAGACACCTGCTGAGCATCCACAACACCACCTCCACACCTGTACAACGTACACTGCTGCATCCTACATCTGTGCGCGCCCGCAGTCTGCAACGACCTGATCAAGGGTGCCAAGGACAAGCAGCTCAAGGTGAAGGGACCCGTGCGCATGCCCACCAAGACCCTGAAGATCACCACCCGGAAGTCACCTTGCGGTGAGGGTACCAACACCTGGGACACCTTCGAGATGAGGTGAGGCTGCAGTACTCGCAACTTGTAAACAAAATGCTCCCACACATGCATGCACACAAACACACACTTGAACGAGCACACATACAAAAGCACCAACATCGTAACTTGTAGCCACGGAAAATGCACTCACATGCATGCACACAAGCATATACTTGAACGAGCACATGTACTGAGACATATCACGAGCACATGTACTGAGACTTATTACGAGCACATGTGCTGAGACATATTTACGCATACATTCAAACGCACTGACATACACACACATGTGCGTGCGCACACACACACACATACACATACACACACACACACACTTACACAATCAAGTACACAAACGCATGCGCGCGCACGCACACGCACACACACACACACAGGATCCACAAGCGCCTCATCGACCTGCACTCCCCCGCTGAGGTTGTCAAGCAGATCACCTCCATCTCCATCGAGCCTGGAGTTGAGGTGAGAGTGCACGCAACTTGATCATGGTCAATTGTGTATGCGTTTGTGTGTTTGTGTGATTCATGAGGGCCCTGTTTGAAGATTGGTCACATGATGTAGCCTCTTGCTTATCTGCACTTGCCCCCTATACACAGTTTGGTAACAATCCCTAGTGCAATCTCAAATTAAGTGTACCAGCAGGAAGGCTAAAATGCCAGGAATCAAAGAGTGCGCAGGTAGTGGGGGGGCCCTGTCGCTCTATCATGGTAGCAATGTTTCCAAACAGGGATAATGTTTGAATACCCACACCTTGCTTTTTGTGCACGTGACTGTAGCATGAAGCAACATATTTTAGCCGGGGCGTGCACTGGCTAAACCCTTTCCCTAATTTAAGCTGGCTGCGATACCACTGCCAGCAGGCCTGTTCTTTTTGAGCTACCTGTGATTGCTGCAGCCCAAGAGTCGGTCTCGCTGACTTATTTCCTGCCGTCCTTGCTCACACAATACAGGTTGAGGTGACCATCGCTGATCTGTAAGCTACGGAGTGGTTAACAATGTAGCTAAACAGTTTCAAGTAGCGAGAGCACATGCAACATCCATCCTTGTAATGCGCTGTCCCCCCTGGGCTCATTCACCCTTGGCCTATTTGAGCAGCATCATAGAGAAGCGGATATTGCTGGAAAAAATGATGGCAAGACTAATGTTGCTAAAAATATGATTACGTGGGCAGTGACCCCATTGGAATCCACGGCAATTGAGTAAATGGATACAAGGTTTACAAGGCAGTTTTACAAAGAAGGCCTTAAGCAGCCCTAAGTCAAGAAATGTGACTGCTAGCTAGCAGAAACTATAAGGTTTACAAAAAAGGCCTTCAGTCATGGAGTGCGACTGCTAGCCTAGCAGAAACTACAGAAAGGTTGAGCTTGGGGTTTAAACAAGGCATTTTCTACAAAGCAGCCGTGTTGAATTACAATGTTCCGATGAAATACAACATTCTGACTCTAGCAATTGCAGAATCTGTAACCTTTAATCAAGGTGTGGGGTGAATTCAGAAAGGCTCATTGTGCAGCATGGTCTGCCATAAGATAAGGGTCGGGCTCCAAGAAACAGGATGTTGAGTGGGAAATGCGAGAGTGAGATAATCATGGTAAATATAGGAAAAAAGGTAAAAGACTTGTAGAAGGCTGTATCCTCATCATGTTCTTCACAAATTGACTACTGTTCTGCTCCAAATTTGACAGCCTGAGCAATGGTGGCCCTTGGGTGAGACAGGAGGGCCTTTTGACAATCGCTCGTGCAAATGTATCAAGCATCCACAGCTTCTTGTGCAGAAGGCAGTTCAGCAAGCAGAGTTCTTATAAAGATGTCATCATTTGTACACAGCTGCTACTTTCGATTTATTACAGTTTTCGTTTTATGTTAGAGGTTCTACCTCGTTCTCATAGTTTGAACGGCCATCCCAGGCTGAATGCCTTTGTAATCCAAACTAAACTAACCTAAAGTTCTTGTGAAATGTTCAGAAAAAGAATGATACTATCCAAACAAATAATGACTGTTTCTCAACATTGAAGTTTGTTGAATACTTCTATTAACTGCCAAGCAGACTGACAGTCATTCATTACAGATGCTATGCAGTGCCCTACAGACTTACAGGTACAAGGAGTACAGGGGACATCAGATTTGAAAAAGGAAGGCTAGCGAGGCTTATTTATCACAAACTTATGAGTGCCTCATTGCTGCTGCTTTTCGCTCCTCTTTCTTGAGATGGTCTCCTCCTTCCAGACATCTATCCGTTTCTTCAACTCCGGCTGCAAAAGTAAAAAAGGAAGCAGGCGTGAACCACTTATTGCTTTGCGGTTGGCGGTCAAATCAAGTCAAGTCAAAGTGAATTTTGCAGTCGGTGTTCAGGTCCAGTCAAATCAAAGTTACTCGTGCAGTCGGTGTTCACGTCCAGTCAAAGCAAAGTAGATTTTGCAGCGGTGCTCAAGTCCAGTCAAAGCAAAAGTAAATTTTGCAGTCTACTCACAATCAGAAAGCTTCCTGAACAAATTGTCCGAGTAACCTATAGAAGGTGCATTTGAATTACTTGAGCATGGCATGTGTGGGTAACATGCATTTTCTGGGTCTAGACGGCTGGAAAAAGCTTGCTTTGGGATCTTGGGAATCAGCAATCTTTTGGGACACAAGCTCAAAAGCGCATACTGTTCAGTGTGTGCAGCAGCGTCTACACTGGTCTCTCAACGCTTTTTGCAGTTAGCTGACTATTGGGCATGAGGCGCTTTTTCTGTGCTGCTTCTCTCTTTGTCTGACATGGTGGGATGCTGTATGGCTCAACCCATTACAGTGTTCTTTCATGATCCATGCCGGAAGTGTCCAAACCATGGTGCTATTTTACTTTTTACTCTACACATACTGTTCAAACTGAGCTGAATCCTCCGACTGTGCGGCTGACAGCATAACCGACCAACAAGCATGACTGTGGAATACAAAAATAAACAACATACATTATACTTACCTGTGGAATACAAAAATAAACAACATACATTATACTTACCTGTGGAATAAATAAATAAATAACATACATTATACTTACCTGTGGAATAAATAAATAAATAACATACATTATACTTACCTGTGGAATACATAAATAAATAGCATATATTATACTTACCTGTGGAATGAGCATGTCAGGTGTGAGGGGCTGGCGGTTCATAGGATCTCTCTGGTCAGTCAGCAAGTGGCGCACAATCTGCAAATGAAAGGGCGACATTGCTTGACTTGGCTTTGTGCAGCAGCTGTGAAAAAGGGTGAAAGAGTTTAGGGCTGCTGAATCAGAAAGTGGTACACAATTGGTGTGTGTGTGTGTGTGTGTGTGTGTGTGTGTGTGTGTGTGTGTGTGTGTCAATGAGCAAGTGTCAAGGTCAACAGGCAATGCAGACCTTTGAGAGGGCAAGTTGTGGCCATGGAGGTTTATCGTGATTGCTGTGCAAACAAAAAGAATGTAAGCGCGTTAAGGGCCGGTCAGGGAGTGGTTCTCACATCTAGTAATTTGTGTTCATGTGCTTCATATAAGCTCAAACATAATTTGATTGGTTGCATAATAGGGTTGGCCAGAACCATATATATACGGTGTATACACAGTATTTTTGACAGGGAAATCACCAAATATACGGTCATTTACGGCATATATACACGGACCTGGCCAACCCTTTACTCAACGTGTGGCAGGTAACGTGCACCAACGCAGCATTGTGTACGAGCTGTATATTAGTAGGTACTAAAGTGGCTCTGTTTCCTTGTTTAACGTGGGTAGTGCTTTGTAATGCCTGTATGTTTTTTTTTCTTTAAATAGACAAGCAGATTCACAGGCAAGTCCATCGTACTACATAAAGTCAGTGTGAACCTGTATTGATCAAAAGCCACCGTGTAGTGCGTAAAAATCAGTTGCTGTTCATTTACGTGACTGCATATTGCTCTCTTCATCCTGCGTGGTCATGAAATTTCGAATCCGGGGCTAGGAGTCTGTGCTGCTGTGTCTGTTGGCTCCTTCTCCTTGTTTATGTGGGGAGTCATGTTTCACTGCCTGTGTGGTTTTAATTTCGCTCATTTAAAATGAGTCATTTTTGTCCTTTAGTTCTCCACACCTGCCTGCGTCCACCCTCTTACTTCATACTGCTCTCTTGTCCTTTTGCAGTCCGCACCCACAGCCTTCCTCTAGCTTCATACTGCTCTCACTCTTATCCTTCTATTCTTCACAGCTGCGCCCTTTCTTTTCCTTCATTCTGCTCTGAATCCTGTCTTATTGCGCACACACACACACACACACGCACACGACCCACACCTGCGCCCTGTCCATGATGTAACCGCTGCTGAGTAGCTGAACACGCGCACACACACACTGACACACACACACACACACGCACACGCACACGCTCACGCACACGATCCACACCTGCGCCCTGTCCATGATATAACCGCTGCTGGGTAGCTGAACAGGGTCCTCCATAAGCTCAGCCATGAGAGGGTCTTGGAACTCCTCCGGAATCTGCACATAGACAACCGCGCACACACGCATGCCCAGGAAGAATATGTATAAACAATCATCGCAGCTTCGACACAAGAGGGCCCTGGTTCTCCTTCGCAATCTGCACACGCACACACGCATGCCCAGTAAGAAGATGGAAGAATGTAATACACAGGGCCCTGGTTCTCCTTCGGAATCTGCACACACGCATGTCCAGTAAGAAGATCCATAGGAAGAATGTTTTATACAGGGGAAAAGCATTGTTTCCTGCATCAAGGCTTAAGTGGACCTTTGCAACATGTTCAGGGTCAAATCAATACTCCAAAGGAAATGCGAATTGCTGGGTCCGCCCGCAGTTGGCAATAAACCGCGGGCCGCCAATTATCTCTTCTGGGAGTACTTTGTTGAAGTCACGATTGCAGGAACACATCATTCATGATTGCACAAACGTATCATCTGTGCTCGTGTTGTACTCATAACCGCGTGTGTAAAGTTTTTTCAGAGCTCTTTTGAGAGCACTGTATATTTCACAATATGCAAGAACCCATCATCTGTGCTCGTGTTGTACACATAACCGCATGTGTAGAGTTTTGTCAGAGCTCTTTTGAGAGCACTGTATATTTCACAATATGCACAAACCCATCATCTATGCTCGTGTTGTACACATACGCGCGTGTGTAGAGCTTGTCGGAGCAGGTATATAGAGGAAATCTTTTGCAAAAACAACCCAAATATGCAGCCATGCATGGCGTACCACATATAACACAGTAATATCCTCCTTGTAAGCATATTTGAACAAACACAAACACAAACAACCACTCACACGCACCCACACACCCACACACACGTGCACATGCACCTACACCCACACCCAACTTTACACCCAACCCCACTTCCACCTCAACCCCAACGCCCACGCCCACGCCCCAACATCCACGCCCAAATCCACACC
>Ga0307968_1000671_pt1 | contig 25614 bp, 40 predicted proteins | sample OrgLakmetagen650_FD_201834 | JGI IMG/M metagenome (GOLD analysis project Ga0307968, IMG submission 201834) | Saline water microbial communities from Organic Lake, Antarctica - #650 | ecosystem: Environmental > Aquatic > Non-marine Saline and Alkaline > Saline | place: Antarctica: Organic Lake...
GGTTGGGGGGTGGTTGGTGCAAGCCCAGGGTACCCCCCAAAATAGCAAAAATACGTTTGCGTATTATACGCGTATGTCGTATTAATGGCGTATTAATCCGTATGGGACGTCTCAAAAGTCCGTATGATCCATCCCTGGTTGCCACCCTCTGCCCTTCTTTGCAACATCCTCTCATTTACATGCCACAGCCTACACACTCAGGCAACTTCTCCCAAACAACCTCACGCTGACGTGGCACTCTGACCCAGCTGCCAGCTTCCCAGTGAGCACAATGTTGGCCTGGCATATACTGTTTCACAGCAGCCGATCAGCCTGGTATGGTCGATACCATGGCCGATCAGCCATGATATCACAGCAGCCGATCAGCCAAACTACCTGGCTGAAAGTCACCCCCCATTGTAACCATTGTTTCACACCAAAACATGACTGCAGGCAGGTGCCCCGACAACCGACAACCCTCACACTCTCACGCACCTGCACGTAGCACTCCGACCCGACAGTCAGCTTCTCCGTGTGCACGATGTTGGCTTGCAGCGCCTTGTCCGCGTCAATGGCAGGCAGGTACACATCCGTGGGGTTGGCAGGCATGCGATAGAAGTGGCCATTGTAGGAGCTCACATCCAATCCGGTGGAGCAGCGTACACGCATCACCGCTTCCATGCCTTGCGGCCGCAGCTGGGAAAAGGGGAACAAGGGCGTGCAATGCGCAGGCGTTACTATACAGGGAGTGTGCAACAAGTGTACTACAGGGAGTGTGCAACAAGTGTACTACAGGGAGTGTGCAATAAGTGTACTACAGGGAGTGTACTAAAAGTGTACTACAGGGAAGTGTACTACAGGGAGTGTGCGAGATTGCTGCTAGGTGCTAGACGCTTAAGCTAGTAAAGCAGCGCACACACATCACCGCTTTCATGCCTTGCGGCCGCAGCTGGAAAAAGGGCGTGCACGCACACACTATTTCAGAAAGTATGCAAGGTCGCTGCATGGGGCTGTGCGGCTCTACGTTGGTAGAGCAACGCACATGCACACACCAACACACACACCAACATGCACATGCCAGCATGCACATACACACACCCAAACACACACACGCCAACATGCACACACCACCACACACATGCCAGCATGCACATACACACACCCAAACACACACACGCCAACATGCACACACCACCACACACATGCCAACATGCACACACCAACACACACACGCCAACATGCACACGCCAACATGCACATACACACACCCAAACACACACACACACCAACATGCATACGCCAACATGCACACGCCAACATGCACATACACACACACCCAAACACACACACACACCAACATGCATACGCCAACATGCACACGCCAACATGCACATACACACACACCCAAACACACACCAACATGCATACGCCAACATGCACATACACACACCCAAACACACACACACACTCACCAGGTTCCAGCGCAGATCATTCAGCACTACGTCATGGTCCATGGCAGGGTTGAAGGGCGTGTACTGGTATAAGCTGCCGCCCGTGGAGGCTGCAAGGTCCGAAAATGTGGCCACGTCCACGTAGCCCTGTACGCGCGCGTGTGTGTGTATTGAGTAGTTGTGCGTATGTATGTGACAGTGCGTATGTGTGTGTGTGTGTGTGTGTGTGTGTGTGTGTGTGTGAGAGAGAGAGAGAGAGAGAGAGAGAGAGAGAGAGAGAGGCAGACAGGGAGAGTGTGTGTGCGTGCGTCGATAGGCAGTAGGTGTAAAAATAAGGGCTGAATGAGGACCTTGGCCAAGACCATAATATCTTGGAATGTACAACATCTGGAGCAGGGGAAATTCCATTCACCTACACGGTCTCATCTGATGCGTGTAGACGGTATACGTTTCTGTGTGTCTGTGTGTGTATACGATTCTGGGCAGTTGAAGGTTTTGAACCAGTGATGAGTGATGAGGGCGCAAAGGACAAAAGTAAGCGACATGTGATTGTACAGCAAATGTCACGTACTAAATCTGAGCAGTGCCAACTCAAGGTGCTGGAGGTAGACGAACGTTCATAGATGGGGCTGTGCGGCTCACACACACACACACACACACACACACACACACACACACACACACACACACACACATATACACACATATCAGAGCATACCACAAACCACACACGCACCTGAGCCTGTACCACAAGGCAGCATACCTACTCGTCACATTAATCGTATCACATTAATTGTACCACATTAAGTGTACCAGCATACCTACTCATCACATTAATATACCACATTAATCGTACCACATTAAGTGTACCAGCGTACTTATTCATCACAATAACTGAGTTGCGTGTGCAACCAAACGAAGGGGCGCTCAAACTTTCTGGAACACACGCACATCCACAACACACACACACCTGGGCCAAGAAGGCAATGTCGATGGACACCTGGAAATCCGCTGCGCTCATAGCTAGGGTTTTGCAGGTGTTGTCCTGAGAAAAAGGGACAAGAGGGAAAGCACAGTTGTTGAGTGGTGCTGCCCTGGGAGATGACTGGCAGGGTTTGACAGGCACTGCCTTATAAAAGAAGGGCAAGTGAGGCAACAATGGTTTGATTACAATTTATTACTTCGGGATATGGTGAGGATCATGAGCATGATGAGGATGACAAGCAAAATCTGTGCAATGGTGTTCGTAGAAACAATTGGGGACCCATGCCTGTGACTGCAAGAACGTGACAGTCTTTTTCGCCTTTAACACATTCATTTAAGACATAGACAAAACACACATACGTAAATGTATACACACTCTCCCCTCCGCAACACACATACATATAAACACAAAATCACACATACAAACACACACACCTGTGACTGCAAAAACGTGAGTTTGTCTTTCTCGCCCACGGTTACGCTGTCCCTTGATTTCAGCGTATGCTGCCCAAAGCTAGGAAGGACAGACATGAAGGCTTTGACCTTTCCTCCGATGGGCTTCATCACCGCCACTGCAGCCTGTGTGTGCACATGTGTGTGTGTGTGTGTGTGTGTGTGTGTGTGTGTGTGTGAGGTTGTGTGTGTGAGCATGTGTGTGTGTGTGTGTGTGTGTGCGCGTGTGTGTGTGCGCGCGCGTGAGCATGTGTGTGTATGTGCACGTGGACGTGTGTGTGTGCGTGTGTGAACGTGCCAACCTGGCATTGTTGGCCTCGCTTTACAGGCGAGCATTGTATTTCTGCCATTAGAGCCTGTCCATGGGTGGCATCACACCTCTTCACTTTTATGTAAGATGGCATGAATGAGCCAGCAGTCGTGTAAAGCACCAACATTGTAAATCAAGGAGGGTGCACGCTTTTTATTTGAGGCTAAGTCTTTACACCCTGCCAAGTCCTTACCAGCCAAGTGTTACCAGCCAAGTCTTTACACCCTGTTGCGCTTTTGAAATATGTGCATCAGCACAACTTTTACGTTGAAGTCGTATTCACATCAGCAAGTATACATCCTTTTCACGGGCATGCATACACTCATATACACACATGCACACGCAAACACGCACACATCACTGTGAGCGTAGGAGCACACGCACACTCACACATACACGCATACACATGCACACACATACACGCTTACACACACATAGTTGCAAACACCGTACCTCGATGGCAGCTCCAGCACAACTTTCATTGATGCGCGTCTGCACAAACATTTCTGGAATCAGCTTCAAGAGGTCCTGTGCAAATGATTGTGTGTGTTAAAATGAGTATTTGAGTATTTGCGTGTGTGTGTGATTGTGTGTGTGGGGGTGCGTGTGTGTGTGTGCGTGTGTGTGTGTTTGTGTGTGTGTGTGTTTGTGTGTGTGTGTATGTGAGTGGAACGTGCATTTGCATGACACAAGCACACGTTATCAAACAAACAATTACGTGTATGAGAGACATTCACCTGCATCCACTCACCTTCGTTTGCCCTAAAAGGTGCACCTGTAAACCTAAATGCACACATACACAGGAATCACATGCAGCTCTGCTTTATTCGGTTCAACAGGCACCAGCAGTCGTGCTCCTTCCGGTGTAAAAACGTCCATAGTATCGCACATGACCAACATGCACATACAAATGCGCGCACACACACACACACACACACACACACACACACAACACACACACACCTTCAGCTCTGCTTTATTCGGTCCAACAGGCACCAGCAGTTGTGCCCCTTCTGGTGCAAACACGTCCATGGTGTCACACATGACCAGCATCTGGGGCTGAGTGCCAGGGCCACGCATCGCGTAGTAGTGCACGGAGGAGTCAAACGTGGCTATGCCTATGAGCGTGCGCTCTTGCTCTGGAGAGAGGGATAACAGAAACGAGTAATTGTGTGTGTGTGCGTGCGTGTGTTTATTTTGTGTGCATCTGTGTGTGTGCATTTGTGTACGTGTGCATCTGTGTGTGTGCGTGTGTGTTTTGTGTGCATTTGTGTACGTGTGCATCTGTGTGTGTGTGTGTGTAAGCGCGTGTGCATGTGTGTGTATGAGTGTGTGCGTGTGTGTTTGTGATACGGACCCCATGGCGTGTAGTGCACAGGAATCTCAAAGGTAGAGGCCAACATTTCACGTGGCATGTTAGTTGAGAGCATCCAGATGCACCCACAGACGGCTGCAGCAGCGGTTTCCTCTCACAAAGCACAGGATATCACACAAACAAACACACACACACTCAAGCATGCAACCACATTCAGCTCACGAGGGATTTCGTCCATAAGGCAGCAATTCCCTCTCACAAAGCACAGGAAATCACACAGACACACACACACATTCATTTTTATACCAATCGACAGCTCTCGACGTCAGGGTTTCGAATATGTAATTAATATTTTGATTGACACGTGTAGCCAAAAAGTTATGATCCTTGACGCCTCCTGGCCCACATGTCACTTTTCCCCTGGCAACTTTGGGCTATTTTGATGGGGTTTATCGCTCATTTTAACATAATAATTAAATGCTTGGAAATTTTTTGGAATTTGTGGTGCTTGAGGGCCTTCGAAGGCCCTCTAACCATAAAATCGTTTCACACAGGGGCTTGCCGGCACCCTCAGAATGTTGGTTTCATGTCGATTTTAAAAGTCAGAAATCCATGTTTTCATGTCAATCGATCGATCGACATGGTATGTCGCCTTTGAAAAAACACTGACACACACATGCACAGCAACCCTTACAATTTGCTCACGTGGGATGTCGTCCAGAAGCATTGAGATTTGAGATGCAGCTACACGTGGCGCACACACACACACACACACACACACACACACACACAGCCAAGCATGCAACCACATTTAACTCATAAGGGATGTCGTCCAGCAGCATTGAGATGCAGCCACATGTGGCACACACACACAGTCAAGCATGCAACCATTCAACTCACGAGGGATGTCGTCCAGCAGCATTGAGATGCAGCCACATGTGGCACACACACACACACACACACACACACACACACAGTCAAGCATGCAACCATTCAACTCACGAGGGATGTCGTCCAGCAGCATTGAGATGCACAACACGTGGCACACACACACAGTCAAGCATGCAACCATATTTAACTCATGAGGGATATCGTCCAAAAGCATTGAGATGCAGCCACACGTGGCACACACACACACACACACACAGTCAAGCATGCAACCATTCTACTCACGAGGGATGTCGTCCAGCAGCATTGAGATGCAGCTACAAGTGGTCGCAGCAGCTCCCGTTGCAATGGCTGTCTGTGACACATCTATGAGGAACAAGTGGGCAGGAGCCATGGGGGGCCTCACACAATACTCCTGAGTGGCAACATACTCCACAGAGCCACAGCACAGCTCTGGCCGTGTCTCCTGGTCTTGCCTGTGTGTGTGTGTGTGCGCGCGCGTGTGTGTGTGTGTGTGTATGTGTGTGTGTGTGTGTGTGTGTGTGTGTGTGTGTTTGCGCACATGTGTGTGCGCACGCACGCGCAAGTGTGTTCAGGCGTGTGTGCATGTGTGCAACTGTATATGCATGTGTGTTTGCGTTCGTGAAAAGCGTACGTGTGTCTTGTATGTATATGGCTACACACTCCTCACACCGCCACCTGCATTTCTGCGATATACACTCATCACAATGTGTGGCAGACCCACCCACCTGTGTCCATTTCATTTGGGTTGCATGCGTTCCCTACAATGTGTGGCAGACCCACCCACCTGAGTCCATATCTTATGAGTCGCATGTCATATGCATTCCCTACAATGTGTGGCAGACCACCCACCTATGTCCATATCTTATGAGTCGCATGTCATATGCATTCACTACAATGTGTGACAGACCCACCCACCTGTGTCCATTTACTCTCGGTTGTGTGCAATCACTACAATGTGTGGCAGACCCACCCACCTGAAGCCATTGGGCCCCAGTTGGCAAAAGTAGGAGTCCGGGGTCTGATTGCTGTGGCCGCAAAAGTTGCAGGTGAAGGTCTTCCCAGACGCCATGAAGCGTACGTAAGGGTTCATGTAGGCCTTGCAGCGCGAGCAGCGCACCGGGCCGAGTTCACCCAGGTCGACAACCTGTGCGGAGCACAGTTGCATTGGTGTGTGTGTGTGTGTGCGTGTGTGTGTGTGTGCGTGCTGTTTGAGAGTGTGTGTGTGAGTGTGCAGTGATGAATATGGCCTTGCAGCGTGTGAGCAGTACAAGGGGCCGAGTTCACCCAGGCCGGTCACCTGTGCGGAACACAGTTGCATTGGTGTATGTGTGCGTGTGCGTGTGTGTGTACATGTATGTGTGTGTGAGTGTGCAGTGATGGATATGGCCTTGCAGCACATAGGGCTGAGCTCACCCGAGTGGTTAACCATTTGTGTGGAGTGTAGGAGAGTGTTGTTGTGGGTGTCTGTGGTGAGTTGCCGTGCATATGAGTACAAATTCTTTGTTTTGTGTTCTGTGTGCAGTGTGTGTGTGTTTGTGTGTGTGTGTGTGTGTGTGTGGTGTTGAAATGCTTTGAGTGTTAACACATGATTGTTGTGTAAAGGGTTGAGCCTTAATGCGTGTGTACATATGATTGAGCCTTACTGTGCGTGTGTAAATGTGAGTGTGAGTCTGTGTGTGTGTTTCAAATTGTGCTTCATTCTGCGGAGACGCTGTGAGCGGCAGCTGCTCCATCCTCAACCAATGGACGCCATCTTAACGCTGCCCGATAGCTGCACCACCTTCGTTACCAAGTCCCTTCAAGATAGCGTGAGCAATAGCTCCTTATTCTTCGTTTCAAAAAAAAAGGAACGGTCTCACATGTGTGTGTGTGTGTGAGTGCGTGTGTGTGTGCGTGCGTGTGTGTGTGTGTGAGTGTGTGTGTGTGTGTGTTTGTGTGTGTGTGTGTGTGTGTGCGGGCATTGCCAACGTTCGCTCAATACAGCCTGACTGCTGCACCATCCTTTTTTCACGGCTAGTTCCCTATACATTCAACAAAATGGGCGGCAGCAACCTCAACCAAACTCACACACATAAGGGGGGCAGTATCGGGGTTTGCTTATCACAGCCCATCTGCTCATCTAATTCTCGCAGCAAACTGCCCAACGGATCAGACACCGGAGTCCACTAAAACAGGCCACATCGTCGACTCCTGCTCCACACAACCTGACAGCTGCTGCTGCACCATCATTTCTTTCTTGCAGCCAAACTGCCCAAATTACCAATCAAAAGTCTGGCCTGAATGGGGTCATCTTTGAGGCTGGGCAGGGCAACAGACGGGCGCCACGGACCTAAACATGGGCGTCGTAACTTTTCATATCACAGCCTTATAGCTGCTGCTGCACCCTCATCTTCTCCTTATCACAGCCAAACTGCCCAGATCACTGGCACACAATCCCACCGGAATTGGAGCATTGATGAACTGCCGTTTACATCAAACGAAGGACTGACCTGAATGGGGTCGTTGTTAGGGCTGGGCAGGGCAATGGGCACCACAGACACTACATCAAACAAAGGACTGGCCTGAAAAGAGTCGTCGTTAAGGCTGGGCAGGGCAATGGGCGCCACAGACACTACATCAAACAAAGGACTGACCTGAATGGGGTCGTCGTTAAGGCTGGGCAGGGCAATGGGCGCCAAATAATATTAAACAAAAGACTGACCTGAACGGAGTCGTCGTTAGGGCTGGGCAGGGCAATGGGCGCCAAATAATATTAAACAAAAGACTGACCTGAATGGGGTCGTCGTTAAGGCTGGGCAGGGCAATGGGCGCCAAATAATATTAAACAAAAGACTGACCTAAATGGGGTCGTCGTTAAGGCTGGGCAGGGCAATGGGCGCCAAATAATATTAAACAAAAGACTGACCTGAATGGGGTCGTCGTTAAGGCTGGGCAGGGCAATGGGCGCCAAATAAAAATAATATTAAACAAAAGACTGACCTGAACGGAGTCGTCGTTAGGGCTTGGCAGGGCAATGGGCGCCACAGACACAGCAAAGGGCAGCTGCGAGTTGTTCAGCAGGTCTGCGGTGCAGGGCACCTACACACACACGCACACGCACGCACATACGTAAATATTAACCGTCAGGAGCAGAGAAGGTAAAGCGTTGGTTTTGAAAGGGCTTGGAATGAGCAGGAAGTAGCAGAGAAGAGTAGGCAGTGATTTAATCAGGGCTTGAAACTAGGAAGTGGTAGCTGTGGGGTAATCAGCAGGCCTGCACTGCACTGAAGGGCACCTTCACGTGCATAGATGCATACATGCACAGGCTTTAAGACACTCAAACAGGGCTAGTAAGGTATAAACAAGCCTAAAGCAGTGCCGATTGAAAGGAGCTCGTTAGGAAAGAGAAAAAGTGTGAGTTGTAAACCCTGCAAAGGAGCTACACGGCAACACACACACACACACACACACACACACATGCACCTAACACCTTTTTTGATCCTGGTGGCAAAAACATCCAAAATTGCCTGTTTCACTGGGGGCACATGGCACACACATACAATGCCTTTTTCACTAGTGAATTGATGGAGGAGCAATTGCACGTTAACTCATTGTGAAATTGATGGAGGAGCAATTGCACATTGACTCATTGTGAGCGCACACACATGTACACACACACTCACACACACAGAACCAGTGGGTGTGCCGCGCTCCCAGTAAGGAGCTGACCCAAAAAGTGATTTCAGACTCACCAGGTTGATGGAGGAGCGTAGGTAGCGTGGCCCTGCTGAGCCCCTATCCCTGACCACAAAGCGTGATGCAGCAGGGGGAGGTGGCACGTGCTGCCCTTGATCACGGGTCTCATGTATAACCTGCACACACACATACACACATACACACGTGTACTCATGTTGATGTGTGCGTGCGTGCGTGCGTGTGTGTACTCATGCTGATGTGTGTGTGCGTGTGTGCGTGTGTGTGCGTGTGTGTGTGCGTGTTTGTTTGTGTGTGTGTGCAACGCCAACAAGCGTCCTTGATCACGTGTCTCATGTATAATCTGCATACACACATACACACGTGTACTCATACTGATGTGTGCGTGCGTGTGTGCGTGTGTGTGTGTGCGTGTGTGTGTGTGCGCGTGTTTGTTTGTGTGTGTGCAACGCCAACAAGCGTCCTTGATCACGTGTCTCATGTATAATCTGCACACACACATACACACGTGTACTCATACTGATGTGTGCGTGCGTGTGTGCGTGTGTGTGTGCGTGTGTGTGTGTGTGTGTGTGTGCGTATGTGAGTTTGTGTGTGTGCGTGATGCCAACAAGCGTGCTTGATCACGTGTCTCATGTATAACCTGCACATATACATACGCACGTGTACTCATGTTGATGTGTATGTGTGCGTGTGTTTGTGTGTGCGTGTGTGTGTGTGTGCACAATGCCAACAAGCGTCCTTGATCACGTGTATCATGTATAACCTGCACATACACATGCACGCGTACTCATGTTGATGTGTGTGTGCGTGCGTGTGCGCGCATTTGTGTGTATGTGTGTATGTGTGTTATGCGTGTGTTGTGCACTGCCAATAAGCATCCTTGATCACGGCAACCATTACTATTTTAAATTTGCTTACTTGCTCAAGACACAGAACAAAAGGTTGTTCAGTGGGAACAGGGCAGCATAGGGCAAACGCTTACAGGCAAGAAACTACAGAGGGGTCACACAATTTTGATTGCCATACCCAGCACACAACTCATAAGCCAAAGCATAGTCATGGCTTGGACAGCGCGCATGCACGCTCCTGTAGGCACTCACACACACACCCTTATCCATACACACACACGCACGCCCACACACACGCACACTAATACGCATGCAAGCACATACGCACCAGCCCCCCTGCACTACATTTGGCAGGCAACACACAAGCACGCACACACGCATGCAAGCACGCACGCACGCACCAGCTCCCCTGGCAATACGTTTTGCGGGCGGGGAATCTGAGCGGGATCTATGCGCTGATTGCTGGCACTGCCTGGAGGGCCTGGGGGTCCTCGTGGGGCCATGTTCATACTGCCTGTGTGTAAGTACATACGTTTGTGTGTATGTGCAAAGGTGTGTGTATGTACGTGAGTAGGTACGTGCGTGTGTATGTATATTTGTGTGTATGTGAATGCACGTAAGGGTAGGCGTGCGTGCATGCACGTATGTCCGTGTGTATGTGTGTGTATGTGTGTGTGTGTGTGTCCGTGTGTGTGTGTGTGTTTGTGTGTGTGTATGTGTGTGTGTGTGTGTGTGTGTGTGTGTGGACGTTTGTGAATGTGTGTGCCTAGTGTGATACTGGCCACTAGCCGCAACTTTATTTCATCATGGCTGCTCTAAGTAAGTGCTGCCTGCCAATCATTTAAGCACATCGCCTGACACAGCTTCAAGGCGCATATCTAGGATTGGCCAGAATTGTACATATATATATATATATATATATATATATATGCGCCGTATACGACCGTATATTTGTGATTTCCCTGCCCAAAATACCAATTATACACCGTATATATATGGCTGACCCTACGTATATCTGTGCAACCGCTCGAACACTTTGCAGGCAGCACTTACGTATAAAGCAAGGGCTTATAATGAGTGATGGCCTAGAACAGCTCTGGCTAAAGTGCACAGGTGCATGCAGCACTTGGTTGCTAAGATGCATAAGGATAATCCTGTCTGCCGCTCACCTGGGGGGGGAGGTGGCCCTGTAATCCCTCCTTGCATAACCATGGGCCCAGGTGGCATCATGGGGTGCCCACCTGTGCGGTTTGGATTGTGATACCTTTTTGTGTGTGCATTCTTGCATGTGTGTGTGCGTGTACGTATGTGGGTATGTGCGCATGTGTGTTTGAACACGTGCGTGCGTGGACAAAACATTCAGCTCACATAGTACCCTGTGCAGTGCAAGAAAGCTAGACTTGTGCACGCCCACAAAAGCTGTGCATGACCTTGCGGGTTCCTGTCAGTCACCTTTAGCAAAGCAGCTTTACAAAAGAGGCGTCACACCATTTTGCATATTTGCATAGCAGAAATAAAGCAGCTTTACAAAAGAGGCATCACACCATTTCGGAGGGCTGTGCATTGTGCATCTAAGGGTGAGGGTGCCCATCGGTTTATCCTTACGATGAGGTCAAGCATTCAGTAATTTTTAGGGTTCAAATAGTACGAGGAAAATGATAGCACGCCGTGTGTGATCAACTCCGGCATGGACGTGCACGGCCTGCTGCCCGTACAGGGACTAGGGAGGCAGGCAGTACTTCACAGTGCAGTAGTTCACAGTACAGTAATTCACAGTACAGTAATTCACAGTACAGTAAGTCACAGTACAGTGGTTCACAGTACAGTAGTTCACAGTACAGCAATAAGAATCCCAAGATGAAGAGCAACCATCTCCTGCACCAGCGTACACGTTTTGCTGCGCACCTGGTGGCGGAGGAGGCATGCCCATCATTCCTCCTAGGGGAGGGGGAGGCACGGGCATTCCGCCTGGGGGGGGAGGCATCATAGGCATGCTGCCCGGGGGGGGTAGGGGGCTCCCTGGCATCATTGAGGGCATGTTGCCTGCAAGGGTTGTGAGTTGTGAGTGTGCACGTGCAATTTTGTGAATTGAGTACGTGTGAGTGCTACATGCTGCCTGCAAAGTTGCACGCGTGTGTGCTTGCGTTTGCATGTGTGTGTGTGTGTGTGTGTGTGTGTGTGTGTGTGTGTGTGTGTGTGTGTGTGTGTGTGTGTGTGTCTGTGTAAATATATGAGATACGCGCATGCTTGTTATTAGGCAATGCTAATAACTAGATGAGGTCTTTTTGGGCATTATAGCAAAAGCAATAATCGTAGGAGTACAGATAGACAGAAGGACAATGTGCAGAGGAGGGACAGCACATGTAGGGTTGGCCAAAAGCATGCGAAAATTAAAACTAAGTTCATGCATGCCAATTTGGAGGACGGATTCTGAATCGTACAAGCATTAAATGGTTAGCGTGGCTTACTTCCACCTTTGCCACCCACCAGATCATGGCTAGCAGTTCAAAGAAATCTACACAGTGCAGCTTTAGCCCATACTCATTTACAGAAAAAAGCTTGACACAGAGCAGTGCCATCATTCCTTATCCGCACATGAGTCTTGACGCAACCCAACATCAGCTGAGTCAGTCCCTGAACACACCTGGGGGGGGGAAGGGGGGTGGGGGCGCCATGCCCATAGGGGGGGGAGGCCCTCCGGCCATCATTGGGGGAGGGCCACCGGTGGGAAGGGGGGGAGGGGGCATCATGGGCATGCCTGTGAAGAGGCAAGGAGGGTTACGTTGCTTGGCATGCAATGATGACACGACGCAGGAAATTGAACACGGGCAGGGTTGGCCAGAACCATATATATATATATAGTGTATATCTAGGGTTGGCCAGAATTGTATATGTACATCGTATATGACCGTATGTATGGTGATTTCCCTGTTAAAAGCATCATATGTATACCGTATATACGTATAATTATATGGTTCTGGCCCACCCTATGTATATCCGACATTCTTGGTAGGAAACTCATCGTGAAATATACGGTCATGTACGGTGTGTGTATATTTAGATGCTGGTTTGGCCAACTCTAAACACAGGGCGTGCATGTGCAGAAAAAGGGAAAGAGCTAGCATGGCACGAAACATTTGCATGGGAAAGTAAGTGCGGGGCGTGAGTGCGCAGGAGCGAGAAAAGATCTGGCACGAAATAACTTGGTGGTGCGACGCAGGAAGTCCAGCAGGGGCTTCAGATATATGAAGCTGGAACTTGCACACAGAAACAAGGAGAGAGTTGGCATGAAAAAAAAGGGTTGATGAGAATGGTGCATGGGGGCACGCACAACTGAGGAGAGCCTTCATGGGCAGGCATCGTAAACATGGTGATGTTCGGAATTGCCGTGTGCTGCCACCAATGGTATGATGGAAGGCACAGCTTGCTGCTGGCACAAGCAGAGTCATGGGGGGACAGGGAAAAGGGCTCAGCACAACCTAGAGCAGGTCCAGAGGTGTGGACAGTAGTAGGGACAGGTACGTAACGCGACAGGGAGAGGTACGTATAACGACAGAGAGGCGTACAGTAACAGGGAGAGGTACGTACAGGGATAGGGAGAGATACGTACAGCGATAGGGGGAGGTACGTAAAGCGACAGGGAGGGGTACGTATAACGACAGGGAGAGGCGTACAGTAAAAGGGAGAGGTACGTACAGCGATAGGGAGAGGTACGTACAGCAACAGGGAGAGGTACGTATAACGACAGGGAAAGGCATACAGTAACAGGGAGAGGTACGTACAGCGATAGGGAGAGGTACGTACAGCAACAGGGAGAGGTACGTATAATGACAGGGAGAGGTACGTATAACGACAGGGAGAGGCGTACAGTAACAGGGAGAGGTACGTACAGCGATAGGGAGAGGTACGTACAGCAACAGGGAGAGGCACACAATGACAGGGAGAGGTGCGTGCGGCAAAAGGGAGAGATGCGGACAGCGATAGGGAGAGGTACAGACAGCAATGGGGAGAGGTACAGACAGCAATGGGGAGAGGTGCGTGCAGTTAGAGGTGCAGACAGCGACAGGGAGAGGTGTGTGTGTGTACAACGATGGGGGAAGGTGCGGACTACGATGGGGAGATGCGTACAGCAATAGTGCGGACAATGAAAGGGAGCGGATCGGACAGTAATACAGCAGTGGGAGAGGTGTGCACACAGAAAGGGAGGCACGTGCACGTACCAGGAGGGCGCAATACAGGGGGGTGACCGGGAGGGGGTCCAGACATGCTGCCTGTGGGGTGTGTGTATATGTGTGTGTGCATGTGTGGGTGTGCGTGTGCGCTTTTGTGTATGCGTGCATGCATGAGTGCATGTGCGCGAACGTGTGAGCGAGCGTTCACGTGCATGTGTTTACCCTCTGTAAACGGCGTATTTTTCACAAAAGCTTGTGTCGTACACAGCATGCATGCATGGAGGTAGGAATGAACAGGCAGGTGCATGGATGAGGGATGGAGGTTAAAAGGACACAGATGCGTGGGGAGCGTTGAGGTAGGAATGGACAGACAGACGCATAGATGCCCTTGAGGGATGGATGTAGGGACAGGGGGGTGGAGGTTGGAACAGGCGGGGGATGGGGGTTTGAACAGGCGGGCAGTTACATATTTGAGGGATGGATGTAGGAATGGACGGACGGCTGCATGAATAGGGGGGCAGAGAGCGGGAGTGGACAGAAAGATGCAGGGCAGGAGGACAAGCATCTGCATACCAGGCAAACCAGGTGGGGGGGCCCCGGGAGGGAAAGGGGGAGGGGGAGGCCCTGGGTCGCTGCCCATGGGAGAGAACGCCGGTTTGGGCCCTGTGTGTGTGTTTGTGTACGTGCACAAGCTTATGTGTGAATTTGAGTTATGCGTGTACTTGTGATTTGCATGTCAGTGTCAGTGTGTAGGTGTGTGCTTGTGCATGTGCAACTCAGGGGGAAGTGGACGTCCTTAGAAGGTGACATTGTTTCATTTGTAGGGTTAACCAGAACTGTATATGTACACCGTATAGACCGAATGTATGGGAAATCCCCTGCTAAATTTATTGTGTATACACCGTATATTCGTATGTATGTATGGTTTTGGCCAACTCTATCCATTTGCCACTGGCAAGCACATGCACGTGCAGAAGGGGGACGGGCAACACACTTAGGGTTTGCCAGAAGGATAGACATGCGCAATTTTGTACAGGTACAGCTTCTTTGGCAGGGATGCCTAAATGCAGAAGGCCTATGCACATGGTTCATTACAAGTTACAAGTGTATCGCGCGGTCGTGAACATGCTCATCATTCTCAAACAGAAGTCTCTCCCATACAAGGCATCCGGCCAACTTAACAACAGGGTGTGGGCCAACCTCGAAGCAGTGCCAATCCAGTTCCCCCTACTCTGACCCACCTCCGCCCACGCCCATACCCATACCCATGCCAGGGCCTGCGTGGCCCACTCCATTAGCTAGACCTGTCAGTGAGCAATGAGACACATTACATAAATCAGTTTACTCATACATCAGATGCCAGATGCCAGCATGTCGCGTGCTTTTAAGCACTATTGGGCCTCTGCCAGCCCCACATCTCCCTCTCTTCACTTTGGGCATGGAAAGGAGAAGGGTAACAGCTAGTTACACGTTATAGCAAGAACCAATCACGCTTTTCCGGACAGAAACGCAACACATAATATAACACATCCTAACACACGCATACACACCTTGCGCACCAAAGGCACACATACACACCTTGCGCACCAAAGGCACACATACACACCTTGTGCACCAAAGGTACACATACACACCTTGCGCACCAAAGGCACACATACACACCTTGCGCACCAAAGGTACACATACACACCTTGCGCACCAGAGGCACACATACACACCTTGTGCACCAAAGGCACACACACACACCTTGTGCACCAAAGGCACACATACACACCTTGTGCACCAAAGGCACACATACACACCTAGTGCACCAAAGGCACACATACACACCTTGCACACCAAAGGCACACATACACACCTTGTGCACCAAAGGCACACATACACACTTAGTGCACCAAAGGCACACATACACACCTTGCACACCAAAGGCACACATACACACCTTGTGCACCAAAGGCACACATACACACCTTGTGCACCAAAGGCACACATACACACTACACACCTCGCGCACCAAAGGCACACATACACACCTTGTGCACTGCCGTTGCTGATGCGTGGAGCCCCAGGAGGTGGAGGCATCATAGGCATGCCTAAAAAAAAGTAAACATGCAAGCTACGTGTGTGCGTATGTATGTGCATACGTGTGTGCATACGTGTGTACATACGTGTGTGTATGTGTGCATGTGTATGATGAGAGTGTGTACGTAATGCGTGTCACTTGCATGTCTGCGCCTGGTGCGCAGGCTTCGCTGCAAGGCAGATCAGTGTTTATAAGCAGAACGTATGCATATGATGAGAGAATGTGTACGTAATGCGTGTTTGCATGTCTGTGCTGCCTGGTGTGCAGGCTTTGCTGCAAAGGCAGACAAGTATGAAACACAGAGCATTTGTCACATCACCAACAGTCGGTGCACCCTGTAGAGTCTTACCTCCAAGCCCTCCTCCTGGGGGTCTGATGCCGCCAGGGGGTGGTGGAGGGAAAGGCCCTGGTCCTCCAGGAAAGGGAGGAGGTGCAGGCATGCCGCCCAAGCCTCCGGGGGGCTGTGAATCAATGGAGCAGCAAATTTGTGTGCACGTGTGTGCCTTGGTAATTGTGCGTGTGCGTGTGTGTGTGCGTGCGCCTGTGCGTGTGTATGTGTGTGTATGTGTGTGTGAGCACGTGTGTGTATGTGTGCACGTGTGTGTGTGTGTGTGTGTGTGTGACTGAACATGCATGCGTGTGAACGTGTCCGTGCACGTGTCAGGCAATTCTGCTGCAAAGAAGGGAAGCAATACGTTCTGGCGGAGTTTGAGCATGGGCTTTCTGAGCGACACAATATCTTTGTCTATGTTCCGCAAAGGAGCTGCATCTGTGCTCACAGCTGGTTAGATGCACTCCTGGTGCAATGTTATCTTATGCATGACAAATTGCATGTACTGAAGTGGTAATGCATGGGTCTTTAAGGTAACAAGCATGCGCATAGTCTCATAAGGACGTACCTGTGGAGTAGTGTTCCGTAAATTGAGGGATTGCATCTGTTGAAAAGGGGGGCCTGCGACAGGTGAGAGAGGCAATTTGTGTGGAAGCTTTGTGTGTGTATGAGCATGGGATGGATCAACGCATGCATCCCCCAGGATGTGCACATGCCTAGCTCAAGAATATACAAATGCTTGCGTTTCAGGCACACTTGGCCAGGCCCAGGCCCAGGAGACAGCAAATGTAATACACCCTTCAGGTTGGCCTCGTTGTCAAACTGCAGTGCAACTATTTCCATCTCACCTGGAGGCCCTCCAATCCCAGGCGGAGGAGGAGGAGGAAACATTTGGCAGCACCCCTATTAGTTCCCTCTCTTCATGCCAACACCTCGTATATTAAACAATATGCTATTATGCTTTTGCTAATTCAAATGCACGGCCTCGATCACAACGATGCAACCATGCATCAATGCAAAATTACTAACGGTGGTTTCTGAAACGTATTTTTTTCAATATTTAGGTTGTACTTGTTGCACAGAAGAGTGAGGTTGTGTACTTCGTGAATGTGCACCGTTGGTTGAGCAGCGGTACACGCTGCAACTCCAAAGGAAGAATGCACAAGGTCCTGCAAAAGCTGAGATTCAGCAAGGAAAATGGAGTGCGTGCATCCAGGCACGTGCAAGCCTTTAGTACCTGTCACTGTCCTCGCAATTCTGTAAATGGGCTCCATGCTGCGCTTCCCTGACCCATCAGACAGCCCTAAGTTAGCGTCACACTCGCACACACACTGTATTCCTTTACTCACGCACACGCATCGCGTTCAAATAGTACCTCATCAATACCTATTTCACTCTTTCCAGGGAGGAGCTTGAGTTAATGCAGCCCAGCAGTAACGGTGGCCAGGATAGCAACAAGGTTGAAACCCCTTGGCAAGGGGTTTCGTGTGGCGTAGGCAGCATGAAGCGTCCTAAAATATTCCGGGGGTGAGTGAGTCGCTCTGATGTGCCTGCTGCTTTGAACTTCGAAACAACACTCTGATTCTTGAGTCCTTCCTATAGTCAATCTATTCAAAATGTGGGTCGGAATAGGGAAAGCAGGCTGGTTAGTAGTCCTATTCTTGTCCTTTGCAGAGGCACTACAACTCAAGAGGGCATTAAACGGTTTGGGCTGAAAGGAGCCGTCTTCATCTACCTCGATGATATGTGAGTTGCAAAAAAGGGTGGCAGCAATATTCCAGTAAAGCTCAAATTTGATTTGCACTGCTCTTGCACGTGCATGCTTGCATGCCGCAACTGGTGTAGCAAATGAGGTTCCCTCGATAACTAACTGTGATCTCATGTCAAAGACTTTTTCATCGAAATACAAATGCACATGTGCACTCACATCCAGGTATCACACATTGCTGAACATGCCTCGCTATCGATTCCTTGCGAGTTTTTTTGTGTCTTACCTACTGCTGGTGAGTGAGAGTGAAGCGTGTGTGTTGCGTGTGTGTGTGTGTGTGTGTGTGAAAGAGAGAGAGAGAGAGAGAGAGAGAGAGAGAGAGAGAGAGAGAGAGAGAGAGAGAGAGAGAGAGGAAAAGAGAGAGAGAGAGAGAGAGAGAGAGAGAGAGAGAGAGAGTGTGAGAGAGAGTGTGTGTGTATGTGTGTATGTGTGTTGCGTGAGGGTGCGTTTGCGGGCATGTGCGTGTTTGAATGTCTGCATGAGTGTTTGCCAGGAGCCTCTCTCATTAAACATGATAATCATATGAATGAGCTGAAATATGTTATGGCGACGAAATAGTCTTTTGCTGTTATACTGAATACTAGCCTGGGTATAACTACATTAAAAGCATCGGCAATTCCATCTCTAAATCCTTGGTTGTCCCTATCTCTGCAACCATGAGACCAGCATCAGCTCAAAATGCTTTGTACTTTCTGAACTCATTGAGCAAGCAGCATTTGTGAAAAAGTTGGCTTCCAAACAGCTAACACGCCTCCTCCTGTTTTTCCTTACCTTGCCTGCAGTACCTCCTCTTTGCTTTTGTGGTAAGTTGTGTGTGTGCCCGTTTATGGATGGTGTGCGTGCTCTGACTTGAAGGATTGCATGTGACAGGCGCAGAATACCTAATAAACCATTTACACATACATATAATGATGCGCTATGTCTCAATCAGCCTTGGTGGATCTGTGCTCAGTCGCACTCTCCTCGTACCAGGATTTGCACGTGCAAAGACATTTAAGTGCAAGACGCAAATCTGGAATGACCTGCCTTGGTTTCTTCCTCCCCCCCACACGTGCTTGACCTTTTCTTGCTTTTTGTCTTCACCCTATGTCTATATATGTCTATACTTTACCCTCGTCCTTCCTTTGTACCCTTCCCCCTGCAGTATTTGGCCATGCCCTCTGAGTGCATTTGTTCAGAGGAGTGTGGTGCAGTCACATTCTCCCACGCGTTCTGGTTCTCCGTGCAGACCGCATCGACCATAGGTAAGGCGCAGTTACAATTTCCCATATCAAATCTCCATGCAGACAGCATCGACCATAAGTAAGGCACAACTATTTTTCCCATGGGTTTTGATTCTCCATGCAGACAGCATCAACCATAAGGTAAGGCGCAGTTACGTCCCACACGTTCTGGTTTTCTATGTAGGCAGCATGAAACATAGGCACAGGTAAGGCAGGCACCTTTCCATAGCCAGCGTTATGTTCTTTTACTTCAAGCATGCCGGTTCTTGCAGACTATATGTAGCTGTTGTTTTCATGTGTGCGAGCCTTCTCTGTGGCAAGCTTGTATTTTGCACGGCTGCCAAAGCTTAACAGTATACTTAAAGAGCATTTGTTAGAGTTGCCCGCTTCCTTCTGAAGTAGTCCCATCCTCGTTATGTGCCTGTTTGTGTTATTTGATTTGTGGTATGCGATGCCCTTACACTTCTTCATGCCGACACGCACACACACACACACACACTCACTCACTCATTCACACACACACACACGATTGTTCCATCATGGAAGCTATGTACAGAGAGGGGATAAGGGTGACGAGGGTCGCTTACTCTGATGGGGTATAAGTAGGGTTGGCCAGAACCATATATATATGGTATTTTTGGCAGGGAAATCACCAAATATGCGGTCATATATGGTATATATATGGTTTTGGCCAACCCTTGGGTTACTTTGTGACCTGAATGCCTACCGGTGCTACTACCAACAGAATTTACAGCCCTCTTTCAGTTTTTGCCCTGAACCTAAAGAACCCACAATTTTCGCTGTTAGAGTTTGTTGTGCACTTTCTGCGGAGCGTGCCTGTCAGCTTGTTTAACCAGCTTTCAAAAAGCGTTCGTGTGTGCGTGTAAATGCTTGTGTTAACAATACGAATTACTGTCTATACCTGCACGACATCCTGCAGGCTATTCCACAATTTTGGTGCCCAGCCCTGACTGCGATGGCATAAACTTCTTAGTCACCTTCCACCTTATGGTAAGTCTTCAGGGAGCTCTGATCCCAAGCTCAGCAAGAAATATTTGCCATGCGCACGCATAAACCCATGCACACATACAATCATGCATAACGCACATGCACAAACACTCTAGTACTTTCACATTCACACTTTTTCAATACGTGCACACACAAGCTCCAAAAAACGCACGCCACGACTTTCATAACTTCCTCTGTCTTTAGGTACACAGCTAAGCCAGTACTTCAAGTACTGAGTCGGCACTCTGCTTCAGCATCCTATGGACTTATTTTCATTCATTGTCATATCCTGCTGACACACACAAGCATACACGCACACACACATACATACGCACACACGCACAAATGCACACACACGCACGCACACACACAGGTGGCTGCCTTAGTTGACACCATGCTGATGTCACTCGTGTTTGCTAGGTGCGTGGTATTTGGCATGCTGTGTGTAAAATCAAGTTGCCTAAGAAGGCGTGCACCTGTTGTGTTCCTGACGTTCAAAATGCTAGGACGTTGAGTACATTGCAAGCTTTCTCTCTGGTCTGTGTTTATTTAGGCCTCAGCCATTATGCTGCACCTCATTAGCTCAGCACTGAGCAGAGGCGTGTGTACTCAATGTTTTGGATGTAAGCAATAGAGGTGCAGAGGCGGTTTATGGTGGTTGCTGCAGCACTTCGCAGTAACTCTGTACTCTGTACTCTGTACTCTGTACTCTGTACTCTGTACTCTGTACTCTGTGCTCTGTGCTCTGTGCTCTGTGCTCTGTGCTCTGTACTCTGTACTCTGTACTCTGAACTCTGTGCTCTGTGCTCTGTGCTCTGTGCTCTGTGCTCTGTGCTCTGTGCTCTGTGCTCTGTGCTCTGCTCTGTGCTCTGTGCTTTGTGCTCTGTGCTCTGTACTCTGTGCTCTGTACTCTGTACTCTGTACTCTGTACTCTGTACGTATCCTGATCCTCATTGAGCCCCATTGATTTTTCCTTCCTGTGGTGGTGGAGTTTTGCGGCACTCAGGGACAAGGGGGCCCCTACTCTAAGATGAACATTGGCAGTGGTTCTCATTGCATGGTGCAGTGGTTCTGAACATGGGCAGTGGTTCTCATTGCATGGGCAGTGGTTGAACATAGGCAGTGGTTCTCATTGCATGGTGTTTTTACACAGAGCACATGGGCACCTCTAACAGGGTGGTCCACTATTAAGACCACACCCACGCGCAAGGTTGATCCTCTACTACAGGGTGTCCACTATTACAGGGTGGTCCACTATTACAGGGTGTTTACTATTAAGACCACACCCACGCGCAAACCAGAAGAAGCATTTATACCTTGCACTACACATCCTTGAGCTTCTTAGCACATGTCTGCACCATGGTAAACACATACGTAAGGTTGGGCAGAACCGTAGATTTACACCTTGTATGACCGTATGCATGGTGATTTCCCTGCCAAAAATACCATACCGTACCTTTTCGATATCACCCCGCATAAATATTGTTTTTCCCCTGCGAGATGAGTGCGGTAACGTTTAATATATATTGTTTTAATCCTGCGGGGTTGACGCGGGATAGGTTTAAATAACGTTTCTGGTCGCTGCCAGTGATGAGCGAGAGGCCCACCGGGCCTCCCCCTGCCCCTCCCCCTCCCCTCAGGCCCCCCCCCTGGGAGTGTGGGAAGAAGGCATAGGGGCCGAGGAGGAGAAGCTGCAGTGCTTGAGGCAGCCGAGCAGGTCAGAGCATCCCAGCAGCTAACAGATGAGCAGCTGGGGCAGCTGGTGCGCAAAACAAGGTCACGCACCAAGGCTGCTCGTACCCATCAGCTGGTGCAAGCACAAGCACAGCACGCAACAGCAGCAGCGAGGAGAGCGAGTGCAATGAGGAAAGCGAGTGCAATGAGGAGAGCAACTGCAACAGCGATAGCGATGGCAACTAGAGGATATGAGAACAGCAGAGGAAAAGGGAGCAGAAAAGAGGGGGGGGGCAGCAAAGGGGTAGTAGAACAGAGAGGATTGATTGGAGATAGTAAATTGACATGCAAACGCACTGACTGGCGATTTTGTTTTTGACCTTTTGTGGCATTTAAACTGTCTGGTAAGCTAAACAGGGTCAGAAACCCTGCGGGGTTGATGCGGGGAGGGGACAAAATAATTATTTGTGGGGTGCGGGAAAGGTGCAAACTCCAATAAAATATATATTTTTTTGGGGGGTGCGGGATGAGTCCACAAAGGTACGGTATATATATACATGAACACTGTATAGGCAATATATGTATAGTCTGGCCAACCCAGCACCTACTCAACCTACACATGACACCATACACAAACACGATCATACCCTGCAGAACACACATACACCTCCTCAAAGGCTGCGCTCATTCTCCTATCGCACACAATCTCCTCGCTTACTGCTTTCCCACAGGCCCCTCCCACGTGCAAGCATTGTGACCATGGACCTGCACTTCGCGACAGCTACAAACATACACGCCTGCATCAAAAACAAAGCATGCTCCAACAAATACCTGTCAATGTGGTATTTAATCATACACGCCTGCATCAGACACAGAGCATGCTCCAACAAATACCTGTACGATGTGGTATCAAATCATACACGCCTGCATCAGACACAGAGCATGCTCCAACAAATACCTGTCACGCCGTAACATCTCATGCCATACATGCACACACACACACACACACGCACACACACACGTACACAACCACACACATGCACATGCAATTCACCTGTATCAGGCACAAAATACACCTCACCAACTCCCTCTCCGCCGTGACATCTCACGGCATACAACGCCAGCATCACACACACATACAAATACCCACATGCAATTCACCTGTATCAGGCACAAAACATACCTCACCGACTACCTCTTCGCCGTGACAGCAGCTCGCACACGCCTGTGTCAAGCACAAAGCATGCTCTGACATATATGCCTGTGCGCAGGTTTGCCGCTCCCATGCCACGCGCAAGCACCGTACGCTTCAGCGTGCACGCCTTAGTGTCTCAGCATACGCGCCCGGACCCTGCCATCCCTGCACAGCCACTGCTGAACACCAGCAGCAGGCCTTTGCCCACACTAGCATCCTCAGCCTCAGCACCCCCTCAGTCAGCGGCAGCCGTAGCAGCAGCAGCAGCAGCGGCGGCAGGCCACGAGGACCCGGTCCCACGTTTGAGTGATGTGAGTGGCGATCTTGGGCGACAGGTGCAGATCATGAGCATGTTTGCATGTGTGTGTGTGCGTGAGTGTGTGTGCATGTGTGTGCTGTTCAGCTTGCTGGGCCAGCTTGCTGGGCCAGCTTGCTGGGCTTGCTTTGGTGTGTGTTTGTTCGTACTATGCCAGAGTCATGTATGTATGCAGCCTGCATTTCCCTTTCACGTACCCCCCTTCTGGAAGTGATCATGCATTTCCCATACAAGCAAGCCCCTGCTTTTCCCTCTCACCCTCCTCTTCCTATTTTGTGTGTGTGCATTCATATGTGTGAGTGTGTTTATGCGTGCACATGTTTGTGTGTGTACGTGCGTCTGTGCGTATCTGTGTGTGTGCGTACGTATGTGCGTACATTGTGACCCCCGATTTGCCCCTGTCTGCAGGCACCCTCCCTCATCCTCCCCTCGTTAGCTGCTCCTCAGCCGGTGACTACTTTCAAGCGAGGTGCCAGCTTACAGTGTGGAGTTGCAGACTACACAGCAATTGCAGACCACACAGCTGCTAATGGGGTGGGCGGTGGGTTGGGCGGGTCAGTTCAGGGAGGGGGGCAAACAGGTGTGACTGTAGACCGGGAAATTAGGAGTGATGGGTATCCCTCTCAGGCAGGGCTTGCAGCTGATGAAGAGGCATGCTGCTTTGGTGGGGTCACGCACAGCCGGCACCCACGTCAATCTGCGCGTGGAAGAAAGGGGCCGCACCGACACTATTTAGAGGGGGTGGCGGGGTCACCGGGCGAAGCGGACGTAGGTTTGGAGGGAGACGGCTGGATGGCTGGGCAGAGGAAGGTAAGCTGCAGTTTGTTGCTGAGCGCAAGGCATCTCTCAAAGCAGGGAGGTTTGCTGCGTGCTTGTTGCTGAGCAGGGTGTCCCTTACAGCAGGGAGTTATTGCTGTGGCAATGTTGCCATGCAATGTACCACCCAGGAAAAGTGCTAAGCTATTTGTCACACGCACACACACACACACACGCACACACGCGCACACACACACGCACACACACACACGCACACACACACAGCAGCAGCAAATCGCTGCCAAGCAATGTGTCACTCTCTAACCAAAGCCAGGCCCCAGTGTCTGATCGCTAGTTCAAAGGTGACCCTTATCATCAGCACAGACTTCAACTTGCAGTCCCTGTCCAATACTTTGTAGGGCTCAAGTGGGGGAGCGCGGTTCTGGGGCATTTCGTTTCGAGTGGCCAATATTAGAAAGCACAGCCTGCTACATCCAGAGGTGGGTTCTGACATGTTTCATTCTTGCAGCTGTCGCTGCTGCTCACCACTCAACACCCTGCCTGTGTGTGTTTCATTCTTGCAGCTGTCGCTGCTGTGTGTGCTTCATTCTTGCAGCTGTTGCTGCTGCTCACCACTCAACACCCTGCCCGTGTGTGTGTGTTCCATTCTTGCAGCTGTCGCTGCTGCTCACCACTCAACACCCTACCCGTGTGTGTTCCATTCTTGCAGCTGTCGCTGCTGCTCACCACTCAACACCCTGCCTGTGTGTGTTTCATTTTTGCAGCTGTCGCTGCTGCTCACCACTCAACACCCTGCCCTTTTTTGTTTCATTTTTGCAGCTGTCGCTGCTGCTCACCACTCAACACCCTACCCGTGTGTGTGTTCCATTCTTGCAGCTGTCGCTGCTGCTCACCACTTAACACCCTGCCTGTTTTTGTTTCATTCTTGCAGCTGTCGCTGCTGCTCACCACTCAACACCCTGCCCGTGTGTGTGTGTGTGTGTGTTCCATTCTTGCAGCTGTCGCTGCTGCTCACCACTCAACACCCTACCCGTGTGTGTGTTCCATTCTTGCAGCTGTCGCTGCTGCTCACCACTTAACACCCTGCCTGTTTTTGTTTCATTCTTGCAGCTGTCGCTG
>Ga0307968_1000673_pt1 | contig 25581 bp, 29 predicted proteins | sample OrgLakmetagen650_FD_201834 | JGI IMG/M metagenome (GOLD analysis project Ga0307968, IMG submission 201834) | Saline water microbial communities from Organic Lake, Antarctica - #650 | ecosystem: Environmental > Aquatic > Non-marine Saline and Alkaline > Saline | place: Antarctica: Organic Lake...
ATGCACACATACACGCATACACACACACACACACGCACACATACACACACACACACACACACACACACACACTCACGCACGCACGCACGCACGCACGCACGCACGCACGCACTACACACACACACACGCACACACACACACACACACGCACTCGCACACACGCACACACACGCACACGCGCACGCGCACACGCACGCACACTCACACGAATACACGCACACGCACACGCACACGCACACGCACACACATGACACACACACGCATGCAAACACACGTAAACACTCACGGCAGGCACGTTCAGAGCCAAAGAGTTTGTCCAGAAACATAACCTTTCTAACAGGCTACACGCGTGCATATGGCTTCTCAAGACATACACTATTCCTGCTGGAATGTAGGCGAGTCAGATTTGGGCCATTCCTTACTTACAACAAAGCAAAGAGATGGACAGTCCCCCTCAGAAATTGCTGTTAGCAGTGTTAAAAAGGATGTTGGGGGTTAGCAAACAACGCCTTCATGGTATGTCATGCGAGAGTGTGGATTGGAACCCCCACAGTTCAATTGGTTTCGCAGCAATGCGGCTGTACACTTTTTTGACTAAATCCAACAGCTACACAATGAAAAAGGTCTTGCATGCTCATATGCAGCTGAGTACATTATCCAATGATTGCTGGTCAGTCCATATTCTTTCTGCCATGGATGGTCTGACACAATCGTATATCTTCAAACAGAAGCTGCTAAACGGTGAACCCATTGATCTCAGCCGTTTTGTCGTAGACCTCCTCAGGCAGAGACACTTGGAGTACTGGACACCTCATTCTGAAACTCATCTGAGAGAACACAACAGCAAACGCTCTGCTTATCACCAATGGTGTGCTCTTCCTACAGAAAGGGCTCTGGTCACTCATTCGCCTTACATCCTTCCAAAATACATGTTTCTCAACCTGCGGCCTCGTGATGTCATTTGCAGTACAGCTCGTTTTAGACTTATTGTTCAAACCCTACGTTTTGAGACAGCGACATGGAATCAAAGTAATTCCCCCACCTGTGATCTGTGTGATACAGATGATGTCCAAGATGAGCAGCATGCTCTTTTCCACTGCGCCGATCCCCACATGATTTCTCTCTGTCTCCTTCAACAGGACTTACGATGTGTTTACTTTCTTGAGCCAATAGTAAGCTTTTTTTTTTACTCCATGAACTAATTGCGTCTTATGAGCAGGCTAGCAGTCACACTGCTTGACTGAAGGCCTTTCTTTGTAAACCTTGTAACACACAAGCAAGCACATGTATACACAAACGTGCACACACATGAATTAACACACACACATTATACACACTCACACATGCATACACATACAAACGCGCACGAATATACAGGCGCACACACACACGGACACTAACTTGCATATGCACGCACGCATCAGCTTTCTTTCTTTGCCCGAATTGGTTACCATCTTCCCGGATTCCTGACCATTTCATACCCTCACCTACAAGTAGGAAGCCTCCGCATTTGTGCGTTGTTCAGAATGTTCAGAACGAGGTGCATGCTCTTTTATTTTGCCAAGACCATCGAGCTTGTGAGCTGAGGAAACAGCTTTCCTTTCTGTTTACACCTTTTTTTGAGGAAATTTCAGCAGCCCAACCCTTTTTGCTGCAACAGGTCAACAACTAACTTGTTCATGACTTCCTTTCCAGCAGAACAATAGACTTTTTTCTTTTTCTTTATGGATTTATTTGTGGCTCGCCGAGACCAGTCAACAACCGATCAGCCAAACAACCTGGCTGAATGTCATCCCCAATTGTAACTATTGTAACCATTTGTGCGTTGTTCAAGATTATAATTTCCATTTATGACCTCGCCAGCGCTACAATGACCCAGGAAAGGAAGCGTTAAGTGATCAACATGAAAATGCAAAGCGTGTAAACAAATTGAAACCAAGTGTGGGAAAACAAAAGATACACAGTAAGATAATACATCATTGAACAGAACGGTAGCAGTGAACAGAACGGTTATTTCTTATCTTCAAAAAACAGGTAACAACAGCTTTAAAAAAAATCTCATTCCATACAGTCCATTTCTTTGTACAAAATTGATAGCTATGTCAGAACCTTTATTCTTGGCAGCATCTTGCTGAGTTGTGGTTCAGATCTACAAAATCATCAATCTATCAGGCCTTCTGTATTTTCACCTCAGAAGACTCATCAATGTTTAGCTCTTCCGCTCCAAACAAGAACAGGTACACAAAGTTGGCTACCAGAATTACAATCCCTCCAGCGGCAGCTGTCTTGGTGGACTGTCCCATCTCGTTGTCTGAGTGCTCGCCTCCATCGAACCTGGAAGAGAGCACACACAAAGGACGATAGAGTGAGCGCCTTGCCTAATTCCAGAGAGTATTGCTGAAGTATTAATGGTTCCCATGAAGAAATCTGAATATGGAACTCGTGCGTGACTATGAGCAAATGCTACAAAATGACTTGCAAATTACAACATTAAATGCATAACATCCGTCTACTGCACTTACATGTAACCGATTTTCACGTAGATGCTTGTGATCAGGGTGACGAGGGTGATGTTGATGGCAAAGATGCTCATGACGCTGCGGTTGAAGGGGTGTGTGTGTGTGTGAGTGACATTTTGACTTCAAGAAATTCACAAGCTTATACCAAAATATGAGGAGGAAAGCAATTCAAAGTAGCACGAAATTCACAAGCTTATACCTAAATATGAGGAGGAAAGCAATTCAAAGTAGCACGATCCCAAAGCAAGTTTGTGCTCACCTATGTTTTGAATGGAAGAAGGGCACAAATGTGGCTAGCACTCCATAGATGATGGTGAAGACCTGGAGAAAGATAAAGGGCAAGGAAATTTGTGCATGGGTAGCATTCACCAATTCAATTGAAATGAAAAGCGCAAAGCATACTGCCAAAGGTTTGCTTGGAAACTGCCCTTTCTAGTACATCAGTTATCACCAGTGCACAGAAATTGTATGTTTTACCATGGACTTGCATTTAACAGACAGTTTAACACTTACCTCAAATGCAACAACCCACCAGTCCAAAGACACGTGGATACCTGCAAACACAGAATACGTTCTTTATGGCATGAGCAAGGTATGTTAGGAAAGCGTAAGGATGTTGAATGAACGGAAAGGTACACCCAGGTAGGTGTAAGGGTATCAAAATAACGAGCCACCGAATCTGCATCTGAGTTGCTAAGAACTTATTCAGTATTTCCGAGGAACGCTGAGTCCCTGTTTTGGGAAGAGTTCTACTTAAATCCCACCTCCATTTCTATTTGGAGGAAAAGACCCTACCCACCACAGTCGTAAGCAGCTTCAGAATTTGAGGGCTCCGCAAAAGTGGGGAACGGCTGCAAGTGGTTCATGGCCACGATGGTGAGGCCTGTCTTGACTTCATCAGAAACCCCTGCCCCTCCCTTATATCTGCAATATAAAGGGAGGATACGACAAAGTAGTCAGGCTAAATTGCAAAAGTGAGATCTATTGTGGGCCAGCGTGGTTTCCGTAGTAGGGACTCATTATTGCGCAGCATGTGCGTGCCGGCACCGATCAGATCACTTAAAGGTTTCCTTCAACCAGGAGCAACCATGATCATGAACTGCTGACTGTAGCACTTAAGCACTCAAGGCTTACAAACAGTCAGTAGGTAAGCAAGAGCACTCACAACAATGCGTTGGCATTCTTCCGGCAGATGTCAGTTGCGTTTCCGAGGCCACCGATGACCATCACCTGCGTGTGATGCGTGATGCACATTTGTCTTTGTATGGCCTGAATTGTCAACTTATGCAATCCTACTACATTCCAATCAGGACAGAAATTGCCACTTTGCCTGCATTGTAGGTAGCCGTGGACAGCCATTATTGCGTCACACCATAATGATGAGCCTTGATTGATGTGATTTTAGACAAGTGCTGTCATTGATGCGAATGTACCCGATACACAGCTGGCAGATGCAGCAGCCATGCAGACATGCCACCACGCCTAACTGCTGCTTATTATTGTATGTTGCTGAGGCGGACGACCACATACTACACAATAAGCACGACGACTCCTCATCGTTAACGCGTGCTTGCATCTACCGGTGTGGGCAGTCCATCGTCGCATTCAACTCACCCCGCCTGCCAAGGAAATGAACATCATGATGGCCTGGGCCACCTTCGACCCGGTGGAGTGCAGGGCAGTAGTAGACGTCATCGTTAGCGACAATTGACTTACTTTGTACGAGGTTTGGGTTTGGTAAATAATAGTTTTTAAAAGTTTTTTTGCTTAAGGAGGGGAAAACCTCCGTTGTAGGAGACAGGCTGGAGATTGTAGTATAACTTAGAGAGCAACACACGGATATATCTACAGCAAAACTCAAGCCTTTTCATTTTATGCGTTGAATTTGGCAAACAGGAGAACGAAGACTAGACCATATTTCCTTTCTCAGAGCTGTGAGGGCCAGGCGTGGGCCAGCTGTTCCCACGCTGTAGCTGTGGGCCTGGCCTGCATGCATTTAAACGAGGAATGTGGCAATTGAACAGGTAATAATGCAAGCACACGTCACACGGCGCACGAGGGTCACGCACTTAAGGGTCACACAGGCCTTTAAACACACCTGTTAATAAATACCACAGTACGCAATTTACATCTTGCTCAACCTTTGACCTTCTTTGACGCAGTAGTGGTACTGATTCACAACAAACAAAAACGTGCTGTAGTTCAGTGTTCTGTGAATTTGCAATCGTATAGAAGGTCCACCAGTTTGCATGCATCTTCCAGCAGCTGCCAGCAACTGCCAGCTAGGCAGCAACACCATACTAGAATCTGCCAGGCTGCAGCAGATCTAATGACGTGTATGAAACTGATAAGTACGAGGCACGATGCTGCTGCTGAAGGCCAAATGGTATTAAAAGCACAGTACTATCTAGATACAGTTTGACTCTAGGTATGTGCATTTACAACAACGTGCACAAGGAGCGGGCTTGATAACATAAGCAGAACAGGCTTTAAAAAAACGTAAGTAGCTTTTGACGCACACTAGCCACAAAACCTCCGCACCAGTTTACTTGGAGCAGCAGGGTGCTATCTGCGGCAGCTGTACAAACGAGCCACTTCACAGCCTAGGAGTTACTGTCTGAATGCCAAACACTCATGGAAAAATAAAAGAAGAAATTCCACGTTAGAAAGTGCCTTAGAAGAGAGGGCTACGCAGATGTCCCCATCCTACAAAAACACCAGAAAATGTTGTTGGCAGCGACCAAGTTGACTGTTGTTATAATGCAGTGGACATTAAATTGTTGCGAGCGAGATGCCTATGGGTCGTGTGACAATCAAGCTTGAATCTGGGGTTTGTCATTTGTCATTTGAAATTTGTCTGTTCAAGGCGGTGCCGAAAAGGTTTAGCCATTCGATCAGTGGACTACCTGCTATTTCGGGACTAATTACCGATCATGAGCATGCCCTGAAATTCTAGTTAGCATTTTGGGGGGATGAATACACTGTACTAGGTATGATAACGGCAAAAGGACGAGAAAAGGCGTTACATGCACGTTTTGTCAATTTGGAGGGAACCGAGATAACATGTCAGATCAAACCACCGTCACTGCAAAGTATGGGTCACAGCACGTCCACGAAAATTGGTTGCGCCTTTGGACCAAGAACGGCCTCCAAGGTGGAAAAAAAAATCCAGCAGAGGAATGGGTTGCATCGCTGTAGTCCCTAAGAATGCTTCTACCAGTTCTCTGGCTCATGCCTGTGCGCTCTTTGCACACACACACACACACACACACACACACACACACACACACACACACACACACGCAACACACACAAACACGTACGTGCGTGTGTCTACTAGTGCCACTCATCTTTGGCTTGCTCCCACACTGCTGTTCCTTCCCGAAGCCGAAACCATTGACTCAGACAGACCTGTCATCTCATTGTGGTTACGTTAATATGACTTGGCAAACAAATCAGAGACCTCACGTGGTACTGTCTCTTGAGTATAACCCCCTCTAATGGTAACTATTTAAATGCTCACATGTTGTCAACCAAAACCATCAAATTAGAAGATAAAGGCTATCAATAAGAGTGGATTTTAGCTTATTGCACAAGACACAAGAATCTCACTGTCAATTAACTGACTGCTCGTCACACAATTTGTCGCTGCCAACGATTGGGCGTGACGAACAGCAGGAATTCCTTAGCAAAATTTATCAGGTCAAGGCCCTGTTTTGCAAGTTCTATCTGCACTGCCCACAAAATGAAGGCAAACTGGCTAGCAGCACACCTCGCAAACCTGGCATGTTACAACCACATGATTTATCTAAGTATGCTGGCAGAAAAAGAAAAGAAAAAACTACGCAGGCAGTGAAAGCCAATCCCCACATTAATCAAGGAAAAGGAGCCACTTTGGTACCGAGTACCGTAAAGCTCCTCCACCGCAAAAAGAAAAGGGAAAATCAATGGGGATCAAGAGGGGTTGCAGGATTGGCCTGATACCGGCTCCTAATGAGAGTTGATAATAGTACTGGAAAGGGCACGTCTGGTATGGACAAGTTTAGCAGAAAAGTTCACAGAGCGCACACGAAGCTTGGAGGCAAGCTTCTTTACTCTTTAAGAATCAAGACCCAGTTCCTTGAAAGGCTTCAGAGTGTGAGTGTTGTAGATGGTGCCGCCCACACCCAAAAGGATGATGTGGAGAGTAACGGAGGCTCCTTAGAGGGAGAATGTTGCAATGTCTTAGTGCTGTTCCTTTGCGGCGTTCAGCTGGTTCTGAGGTCTGGTGTTTTCACAGTACTTGATCTCGACGAGGTGGATGTCACGCCGAGGTTTGCTGAGGTCTTTGGGTCGATGCTGTCTGGGGTTGGTGGCTTTGCTGGTGGCTGGCAGCTTGAGAGTGTACATGATGCGCACTGCCAGCGTCCCAAGCACACACAGACACATTGCATATTGCATTGGAAAAAGGATGCTTAATATTTCAGCTCATGCCAGTGGTGCATACCTATCTCATAAACCATAAAGCTGATTTTTCGTTAGAGGTGTGCAGACTCATTATTCTCCCTGGAGCTGTCCCCACCCTACTGAGGTATACCCCCTTTCCAGCATATTCAAGAAATGGTTGTAGTCTAGCCACTGCTGAGTGCCTGGGCAGTGATGGAGTGCCACAAACACACCTCCTCCCTTGTGCCAGCATAGCAAACGCTCGTGCTGTGTTGTTCCTGTCACCACCCACAAGTTGTCTAAGTAGTGGCTCATTTCCCCATGAGAGTGAGACCTGTCAATCCAGGAGACAACCTTGCTTGCATTGCGTGCAAGGCCTCCAAACCTACTAGCAACTGCCAGTGAGACTTGTGACAGGGACTGGCCACCAGGCAACACATTCTTGGTGACAGCAAAGGACACCTCAGGATCGCTCACAATGCGGATATGTGAGGGATTTGGGAGACCCACTCGCACAGTTTCATACTCAGCAGACCTGTCACTCGCCCGCATGACTGGAACAGCATCAAGCGTAACCTCCCCTGTACTTGGGCAGAGCATCCGCACAAGATCATCTTGTGTAGTGCTCATGCTCACGTGTTTGCGAGCGCCATCCACAGATAGTAGCGAGGCCAGCTGGGGTGGCCTTTCTTGGCCAGGTCAGAGTCACTGGTATCCTGTGAGCGCGGGTTGGTAAAAAGCAACTGTGATTGACCCAGCACTTTTCAGCACTGACAAGCTTGCCAATGCCCCACACCCACTGTTTCTCGTTCCTGGTTCTACAAAAAAAGACACAGACAAACTTCTAAAAGAGCTTGAACTTTACACACGGCACTTTTGTTCGAGGCACTGAGATTTACCTGGGGAGGGATTTGTCGTCCCAAAACCAGCTCCTTAAAGTCCTTGTAGCTCTCCTGTGAATGCCCAAAGACCTGGGCTACCTCAAAGGGAGGGACGTCCTCCTCCTTGAAGGTGTTTGGCGCTGGCTGCTGGGGCTTTGGCTGCTGAGGCTCAGCCTGCTGTGAAGAATGGGACATGTCAAGCAGGTCAGCAGATGTGTGTTGCCTCAATGCCAAGGTTGACTTGGCCCTGGATATGACCCATTCCTCGCCTTTATGCAACTGCCTACACCCATGTCATGTGAGAATGATAACACCCCCTCACGTCAACCAAACCCAGATTATTCTTTTCTGTGTGTATCAAACTGTATCATCAGTATGCCATCGAATTGTTCCACACTCATCATCATGTATGGGTGTAAATCAGAAAAACATAGACTGGTCTCTCAGATGCGAAGATGATATGTGTAAAATTATGGTACACGTATAGGTGTTATCATTCTCGCATGACATGGGTGTAATGCATAACAACTGACAGGGTGTGCTAGAAATTTATTTAGTTTACTTGGAATTTGAGACTATGCTGGGAGTGACAAACCACTCAGCACAATGGAGGGGGCTGTGAGCCCTACCGACCCCTCTGAGGAATCTGCACCCATGTGGGCTTCCAAGGGCTTGAGGCGGGAATCTGAGTGGTGTGTGCGGGTTTTGGGAGGAGATGCACGGGCCAACTAAACCAGTGACCAGGCAGGCCGCCCCCCCAGTGCATGCCAATGCATGCAAGTCATGGTGCAGCTGCTGAGAGCCAGAGTGGTCAGAGTGAAGGACCTCAACTTACTGTGACCTGCAGCAGCCTGCCTGCACACTGCAGGGCTTGCGCACTGCAAACACCCTCATTATGACATTTGCACACATTAGACCGCGGGCAAACACCGCACACGGCTCCTTGCCAGGCCCACACCTCACCAGCTGCTGGAGGGATGCATGCATATATGTATGTGACTGCAGTGCTGTAAGAGCAGTGCAATGAGCATGCATGCGTGTGAACTTGTTCATCTGTATCGCTTACTCTCATCTCCAAGAGCAGTTGCGCAGGGTTAGTCTTGACCCTGTAATGGCTGCCATATCAATCTGTGGATCAGGAACACACTGTGCCCAAAATCAGAGTGCACGCCAAGCGCCTGCTCATGGTGCACGGATTATGTGTGTATGCCCCGCGCAGATGCCCGTGGACCGGAGGAATTGGTGCTAGAGACGACCCACAGTGGGGGGGTTGCGGGCACCTGCATGGGTTCAATTTCCTTGCAGGGGACTACAACTGGAGCATGGCTAGCAATTTGTCTGAATGCAGGCGGCCTTCCCATGGAAGCCCATTCCACTTTCACACAAATGCTTGCATGCTTAACCCTCACCCTTCCTCTTGCTCAACACATCCAGGGTGTATAGGACAAGCTTACCCACATGTGTGCAAGCAAGTACACCTAACTAAGCAGTATTGCCAAGTGCCACATACAAGGTGCGTTCGTCTCAGTGCAAAACGAGCACATACACAAGGACATGCGCATGCACGCATGTGCCCAAGCAAGCCTCCATGCACACATGCGGCTCATGAGCGCATGTGAATGTGTTGAGAAGCCTGACTACTCCTTGCTACAGTGATTTACGACCAGCAAGAGAATGGCAAGGGATACGATAACCCACCTGCACAGGTATTCCCTTCTTCCTTGGCAGTGGCTCTGTGCTTTGTAATCGGGCCCTTTTGGATGAGCGGGCAGGATCAGGTGGTGGAGGAGTGGACGAGTTGTACAGTGCAAGCGTGTGGTGGGGAGGGGCTGGAGAAGAGGGGAGGGTTGGGGTAGGCCCTGTTGAGGACCACAAAGCCGAGCGTGTTCTGAGTTTCATGCCTGTGTGGAAGGACAAGGGAAGGAGCTGGTCCGCCATGTGTACATGCATGGACGCGCAGGCATGATGCCCAGGGCTCGCACACACAGCCTCGTGAACTGCTGCTCCACCACTGCCACAATGCCAGGTAGAAAGCCAAGATCGGCTGAATAACTTTAAACGCAAAAATAAACATTAAAAGCTGGGCTGTGGTGAATGTTGCGGCGGAACCTACCGTATCGACCCTTTGATATTGCGACCCTAGAATTTTGCGGCACCAAAATAATTTCAATAATTTTTTGCGAGTCTTAGGCCTTTGAGAGACCCTCCAGAAAGTTAGAATATTTGAACAGCAGCACATCCTTGGCGCTCTCTAGCCTGGTTCTCAGCCCTCACAGTCCATGTTTCTCAGCTTCCAAAGCACTCCAAACACACGTCCAGTCTCAGCACACATGCTCTGGTGCTCCCACTGGCGTGAGAGGGGGGGAGGGGAGGCCCATGCTGGGCTGTGCTCTCGCTTGGCGCCAAAACAGAGATGTAAAACTACCAAACACGAGGAAACCTGCAAGCAAGCAAGATGTAACAAAAGGTCTAGTCTTGCCATGAGGCGAATTATAGCGATTATACAGTATACTCTCCATCTCTCCATAGGAATACCACGCATATCGCTACATTCTTCCGCGCCTCCGTTTTAGGTGCAGAGCACTTGGCGGTCAGCGATATACCGCTCCCTTGCAAAAAAGATATAAGGCTAAGGGCGCATTAACCTACAAAAACCCCTAGTGGTCTCGAGGGAGAACCGAAGTTTTCGCATCGGAGAAAATTGGATACCTTGTATATATGTATGAATATTAATAAGCGGTGATTTTTGAATCCAAAATACGCTCACGAAAATGTATCAAAATCCGATGATTCGATTATATTTCACTCGATGATGCGTATGCAATAATAAACCATGTGCTCTGGTATGCATTTTTGGTTGGTTGGTAGACGTATGTGGGTTAATGCGCCCTAACGTGCCCCCCACCGTCAAAATGACGGTTTCAGCGTATTACGCCGTTACGGTACGAAACTTACGGTGCAATTATTTTGGGATTTTGCAAATTCCCATTTTACGGCGTAAGATGACAACACTGGTGCAAACACACATGCACATGTGCACGCACGCGCGCAAACACACACACATACACACACTTACATGTATGCTCACACGTGTTCAGTCACTAACATTTGCAATCCAAACCAAGCTTAGTTTTGCAGCGTGCTAGTGCATACCGGCTTCGCCAACTTTTCAGCGACCTGTAGTGAAGTACAGTTCATGCAAGTTAAGATCTGCAGAGTCGGAGGCAGGTGCTCGGGCAGGCTCGCTCTTCAGTCGACAGCAGGCTCTGCAGTTCAGGACTTGCAAAGTCGGAGGCAGGGGCTCTGGCAGGCGCTCCAGATTAGGACATTGGCTGCAGTCCAGGACATGCAGCGACGGAGGCAGGGGGGACTCTGGCAGGATAGGTCCTTTTCCCTCTTGCCTTCTTTACCTGCTCGTTCTATCCTCTCCCTTCTTGCTGTGCCCGGAATAGGAGATTACTAGCCTATGTAACAAACAACATCATTGCCAAATTCAAGCCTATAAACATACAATGAGAACCCACCACTATTTTAAACGGATGTGTTTCAGGACGGAAGACAGGGCAGGTGCAGGATTCATGTAGCATTCCCCAGTACACAGCACACTGAGGACATTCCCTAGACCATTTGACCAAGTACTGCATGCAAATTGTTTCCGTCTCTGTTCTATGCTGCCTACACAAGAGTTAGTTGGTTGGTCGGTTGGTTAGTTAGTTAATTAGTTACGCCCAAGGAGATTCCCTATGCCGGGCACAGCACGCATGCTGTACTCGTACGAGGGGAGAAGAAAGCCAGGGCAGACAGAGAAGGCAAAAGAGGAAAGGTACCATGCTGGGCTCCTCCAAAAAAAGGTGGGGGGAAGAGATGCATCTTTGGTAGAGTTCAATATTGAAAATGATGACTATAACGCCCACAGGGTCCGAGCATCCAATGATGTGATTTGTCTCATTTGATACACTTTTCAGAGAGTAAAATAAACCAAGAAAGCAAATACACAGGCCTTTCACCGGGAAAGAAAATCAAGTTTTCTTAGTGAGCTAGCTGTGGTTAGTGTTAATCTCAAATCCTCAAAAATACATCAGAATTGTTAAGTGTCCTGCCTCTGTGTGCTGTGCGATTTCTGGCAGTGGGCACCATTTCTGGTCCATGAAGGAGCCAATTGACCGACCTGCATTTCCAGCTGCTGTGGCAGATGCCTCATAGAAAATCAGAAATTATTTGGGAGGGTAGTGCAGTGTACATCCACTCAAAGGCATGCTCGTATCAAAATCTTGATTCCCCCTCGTACGGGGAGTGGTTAAAAGTGCTCAACGAGTGGCAAAAAGTGCTACGAGGGGGAAGGAAATGCTACGGGGGGAAATGCCCTGATGCACCATCTCTTTATTTTGCTGATTGAGCCCGACTGAAGCATTATATCAAGGCTACAGCAGGGAGGAGGGGAAGAGGTTCATGAGCCGTTTAATTTTTTTTTTAATGAAGCTATCACTTTAACCTCGTATCAGCGTTAAACAACCGCAGCCAGCCATCCATAATTTATAATTTACCTCTCCCTTATTGTTTTATCAAGTGGCGGATGGCGGTGCGTGACGGTTCGCTACACCTGTTCTCATTTTGAAATATGCCGGGTAAAATATCCGCTGCCCTCTTCTTATTGTCCGTTCTCCCCTTTTTTCCTTTTGCCTTGGCATTCTGGTGCCACATTATTTTGCAGGTGCAAGAAGCAACTCCTTCTCATGATCATCATTGGCTAATCCACTATTTCATAAGTAATATTTACTGAAGCATTAGGGGGCGGTTACACATAAAAATTCCGTACTTCTTCGGGGGTGGAAAACTTTTTGACGAAAGTATTTGCGGTCACACGTTGGACCCCAAAAATGTTTTCGCCATATGCCAGAAACCAATGTGAATGAGCTGATTTAATTCCCGATTTTGACCACTGTGTAAAACGCCCTTTGATCCAAGCCAAGTCTGAACACCAGGGCCCTGCAATTCTTTTGGGCCAAATTGATGAGCCTCTGTAATTTTGACCTCTCAAAAGCCGCCATTTCGATTTCCTGCAGCCTGATCAATGAATTATATTATCATGATATGCTGCCGGAGAGGAGGCAGAGAGAAGGGGTGAGCAAAAATGGTGGAAATTCAGCTGCATTGTAAAGCTGCAGGGATTAATGCACATATACGTGGATATTTCGAGAATTTAACCGTCGATTAGTATTAACCAATAAATCTACGTTAAAATCGATTGGTTTGACCGGTGGAGAATCATCAAATTCGCCAGATTAACTAAGTCTACCAACCAAATATAGAATAGTAATGTGACTTTCAAGTTGACTCTCTGTAAAGGCATTGACTTGCCATGCCTTGTGGATGTTTTGGGGGTGGTGCACCCCCTAAGCAAAAGGCTCAGCGTTTTGACACTGACATTGCTGATGCCAAGAAAAAGGGCTCCTCCGCAGCGCCAAGTCCCAAGCCCCAAGTCTCAAGTCCCAAACAGGAGCAAGTGAATGTGAGTCCCCAGGCACATGCGCAGCACTGGCAGACCTCAAAACATCCATGCTTGCATCTTGTGCTTGCTTGAATGAGGCACACATCCCGCAACCTGTTTGCAGGCCCCGCTCGAGGACAGGGAAAAGGCCCCCCTTGAGAACAAGGAAAAGGCTGCCAGCAATGATGAGGCAGCCAATGGGCAGGAACAGAAAGACCTACAGGGAAGCAGGCCACCCCCCCCGCAGGGTCCTGCTGTTGCAGTAGACGGCAGCCCCTCTACCACTAAGAGCGACTCTCCGCAGCTCCATTCTCCCTTTGAGCAGGACGGCACTGGCCAAACAGCTCACCCCACAGGCAAACTTGAGGCAGAACCGACGCAACCCATCGCGCCTGGAGCACAGGGAAAAGGGGGTCAACCACAGGGGGAAGAAGAAGAGGAACAGAAAGAAGACCTTCAAGGAAGGGAACAGAGTGAAGAGGGGAAGGAGCAGCAGCAGCAGCAGCAGCAGCAGCAGCAGCAACAGCAGCAACAGCAGGAGCAAGAACAACAAGCATCCTTGCAACAGACGCATCAGCCAGAAGGGAGCGACAAGATGGGACAAGCGTCCTCCGTTTCCTCAGCTCCCGCCTTATCTGGCCAACCAGAGTTCAGCCCGTCCCCCAGTGGCACCATTGCCCTTAGTGGGAGTGCACCTTCACCATACCCTTCTCAAACAGGTGCAACACACGAAAATACATACATACATATACACACATACATGTGCGCACTGATACGCATGCATGCACATTTACCAATGCAAAACGCACGTGACACACATGCCACATGGCAGGATTTGCTCGCAAAGCAATGCACGCGCCGTCCTGCATGAGTGCGTGAGTGCGCACGCGCTACACACGACATGCACATTGCACACTCACACAAGCGCTCATATGCACTGACGTTTACCTTACATATGCACACACACACACAAACACACACACACACACATACACACACACATACACATGCATTCATAAAAGCACAAAGACTTTCTCTGAATCATTCGCAAATTTGTGAATTTATTTTTTTGCAAGCATGCAGCGGCACGTGCTTATCAAACATATTGCACACACACTCACACAATGCACACACGCACACATATTTACTCACAGATGCAGGAGGAGGCATCAGCCACATGCTGCCCTTGAGAGCTACTGCCTCTGCCATCTTGACGGGTAAGGAACGAGGGGGGGATAAAGCCCTCACCTGCACAGGCTGCATGAAGGGCTACCACATCTCGCACAAGTAGTGCAGGACATCTCGTGACATATCGTGCTGCACATCTCATGACATATCTTGCAGCATATCTCGTGACATCAGTATGAGGAATTTGAGTAGGATGCTGTGCGCTGCCTGGTCCCGGTCTTTGTGTGCCCTTTTCAGGGGGTGAGGCGAAATGTAAGAGGCAAGGTCAAATCGGCATTTGTCAAGGCGTGGGAAGACCCCCAGGCTGAACAGGAACCTTCAATAGCGCACACACACAAGCACACACACACTCGCACACACACAAGCACACACACACAAGCCATACACAAGCACACACACACTCGCACACGCACACACACAAGCAAACACACGCACACACACACTCACACACACACCCTGTACACAGGTGCACTGCCCTCCCAACCCACCGCCCCCAACTCAGGAGCATGGCCCCCCGGCTTATCAGGCCCCTCCCTCCCAAGCCCCCGCCCCACCCCTTCAGCCTATTCCCAACCGCCCCCCCTATACTCCGCCACTCCCTCCCCTCACGCAGCATTGTTGTCAGGGGGCCTACCTCCACGGTTCCCTGTCACGCCTGCAGGCTATGGTGAGTGGGTTGATTAGACTGTGAGGATACGTAGATCATGTGAAGAGAAAAGGGATGAAGAGGGGGGTGGTATTTTTGGCAGGAAAATCACCAAATGTATGGGCACTTACGCTGTATATTTATCGGCTTTGGCCAACCGTAATCATGTGAAGAGAAAAGGAATGAAGAGGGGGGTGAAGTTTGTACGAGAAGGGTATATACGAGAAAGGTATGAGTTTGCAGGCGTTCTGCCTCCACGGTTCCCTGTCATGCCTGCTGGCTAAACAGGACTTACAGGTGGCGGTGTAGAGTATGTGAATAACATGCAGAAGATAGAGCAGAGTAGGATCTCAACATGCGGGTACCGGTGTGGAGTCGTTTTCAGGGGCTTATGAAACTCCCAGCTTTGCTCATTAGCCATGCAGCGTGAATGTGGAACATGTGCGGCGGAAAGGGTTGGGTGTGCAGACAAGGGCAACCCTGCTGGCGGCAGTGGGATGAGACAGCTGTGTTGTGTCACTCATGTCTGTGTACGTCTGTGTGTGTACGTCTGGGATGAGACAGCTGTGTGTGTACGGATTGTCTGTCAAGCTAGACAGACACACACACACACGCTCACTTGTTTGTATACACATACACATGCACATGTACACACACATGCACACACACATACAAACACATACACCCAGGTGCCCTCCCGCCCTGGCCCCAAGCCTCCACCCCCCCCGCCTCCGCCCCCCGCGCACAGGCTGCCGCTTCCTCCCCTCCCCCCTCCCAATCCCTTTCCCCCTTCCCCATATCCCCCCTGTCTTCAATGCCCTTCCTCTCCACACCCACACAACATCCCCTACCACCCCCAAATAACCCAGTGTACTCGGCACCTACCCACGTCCCATCCTCACCCAACGCATCAGCACCCTCACCAAGTTCTAGTTCGTCTGCTCCCCCACCCTCCCCCTTCTGTGCCTCGACCTACGCATGTGCGTGTGTGTGGTTGTGTGTGTGTGTGCGTGTGTGTGTGTGTATGTGTGTGTGAGTGTGTGTGTGTGCGCGTGTGTGTGTGTGTGGCTGTGAGCGTTGCTTGAATGCATGTGAAAATTTGCATGTGCTGCATCATAAGCAACAATGCACAATACAGCACCCCTCCCTCCTACGCCTGCAAACGTGTGTGCGTGACACTATAACGCCGTGCTCACAATTTTTACGCAATGCGTGCGCGCGTGTGGATGCTTTGTATGCTCTGCGTAGGAGCAACGTACGTATGTCTACTTTTGCTTACTTGTGCTGGTCGTTTCTTTTTTTGTTGCATCTTGAACAGTGGAGACACGCTAGGCTTGCCTTGATTGCCTCCCTCACTAAATTGCCTGACCACTCTCTCACACACACACACACACACTCACACACATACACAAATACACACACGCAAACAGACAAAAACCCTCAACTCGCCCGCAGCTCTTGTATCTAGTGCCTGCTGCCCTCAAATCCTGGAACACACACATACACAGGCACTCACACTTCTGACCACATACACACGTGCCTGCAGCTCCCGCGTCCAGCACTCCCTGCCTCCTTCTTTAAAAGCGTACCCACCCACACACAACAACACACACACAAACGCTCACGTACACTCACGTAAGCGCGCACACACACACACGTACACACACGTAAACACACATAAACAAGCACTTGCAGCTCTTGCTTCTGGTGCCTCCCGCCCTCCCTCACGCACCTCCCCAAACGATGGTGCCCAATTGCCTGCCAACACCACCAACACCACCAGCGCAGCCTTGACAGGGGGAGCACCGCCGATACAAGGAGCACCAGGTCAGTGGCTCACTTGTTTGTTTGCATGTATGTGTTTTTGTGTTCGTGTTTGTGTGTGTATGTGTGTTTTGTGTGTGTGTGTGTGTGCGTCTTGCCTTCATTGTAACCTCAAGTGGGGGAGCATTGTAGCCTCAAGTGGGGGAGCACTATGATTGCTTGTACTTTATTCCCGTAAACTGTGTGGTTGTGTGTGTATGCAGTTGTGTGGTTGTGTGTGTATGCAGTTGTGTGGTTGTGTGTGCGTGTGTGTGCCTTCTCCTGCAACATGCCAGCTTGCTGCGAACCCCCCTCCCCTCCCTCCTTAAAATGTGCTGCAGTCCATATCTGAAACCTACCTGGTAAGTTTGCGCACACATATACACGCTTGCCCAGCACACTTGCACGTAACATATACACTCTTGCAGGTTCCAACAATGCCCCCCCTGCAAAGCAGTCCTCTAGCGTACCTGCCACACCTCTGTGTGTGGCCCTGCAGCGGCCACCCCTTCCGCCTCAGGCGCGTGTGTGTTTGTGTGTATGCGTACGTGTTTTTGTGTGTATGTGCGTGGCTCCGCAACATCCACCCCTTCCTCCTCAGGCACGTGTGTGTACTTTGGTGTGTGCGTGTGTGTGTGTGTGTGTGGCCCTGCAACAGCCACCCCTTCCTCCTCAGGCACGTGTGTGTTTGTGTGTATGCGTACGTGTTTGTGTGTGTGTCCCTGCAACGGCCACCCCTTCCTCCTCAGGCACGTGTGTGTGTTTGTGTGTATGCGTACGTGTTTGTGTGTGTGGCCCCGCAACGGCCACCCCTTCCTCCTCAGGCACGTGTGTGTGTTTTTTGTGAATGTGTCTGTTTGTGTACGTGCATGTTGTTGCGCAACCATGTGTAAAGTCATGCATACCGCTGCCAGGTACACGCTCAAAACTGCACGTACACAATCATGCTCAAATGACTAGTTCACGCGGACAGGGTTATGCTTGCAAAGAGAGACAGCGGGGCCCCGTCACACATGCACGGACCCTTGGTCTGAGTGCTGCGCACTCTTGCAGACGTGCCTTTGCACACGTATTCATCAAGTACATGCATACATGCACACACATAAAAACAAACAAACACACGCACACGCAACATGCACACACGTGCTTGGTGCAGGCACCCTCCCCTCCCCAGACAGCGTCAGCAGCAGCCCACGTAAGACCTCTGAGTTCAGAGATAAGCACGAAAGGCAGCTCGCCGATGCCTCCTTCGGTCCCAGCATCTCCTGTGAGTCTGTGCTTGTGTGTGTGTGTGTGTGTGTGTGTGTGTGTGTGTGTGTGAGTCTGTGCTTGTGTGTGTGTGTTGTGTTGTTTGTTTGCGTTTGTGCCTGCGTGTGTGACTTGCTGATACGCACCCTCTGCCTCTTACACAGGCATTGTTGCGTACACAGCTATTAGTGTGCTACAAGTAAACTGTGGCTCAAGGGCCCAGTGAGTCCCTGTTATATAGGAGCATTCTGCAAACGTGTGAGCTTGTACATTCCTCTGTGCACACTCAAAGGATACTTAGCAATTTCAGACATTTGCCATGGCAGTCCAAAGCCTTGCTTTGGTTATGAAACATTTGATGGAATTTCGCATTCACGTGGCAGGTGTGTTAGTGCTGCCATTGAGGTCGAGCGTGTGGAAGCTGGTCAGGAATTGATCTTGTTATTCGTGAAAACACCTCGACCTCAGTGCAAGCACATACATACAACTGACGTATATATACAACTGACTTATAAATAGCAACCACATGCTCTCAGGCTGCCAAGTCTCTCAGGAGCTCATACGCTGCCACTGCCGCAGTGTAAGCGCACGCACACATGCGGACGAATAATAACAGCTGCACATTCATATTTGCAGGCTGTGAGGTCCTGTGGAGGCTCATACGCTGCCACTGCCGCAGTGTAAGCACATGCACACATGCGGACGAATAATAACAGCCGCTGATTCACATTTGCAGGCTGTGAAGTCCTCTGGAGGCTCATACGCAGCCACTGCTGCAGCCCAAGCAGCAGCTGCCGCAGCAAACAGACCGCCAGCCGCAGGGGGGGGGCTCAAAACTCAATCCCAGCAGCAGAGGGAGCAGCAGCTGCAGCGCGACCAACAGCAGCAGCAAAGAGAGCAGCGGCAGAAGGATCAGCTGCAACAGGTCCGTGCTCAGCAGCTGCAGCAACTGCAGCAGCTACAACAGCAGCAGCCAGCGCAGCAGCAGCAGCAGCAGCAGCAAGAGCAGCAGCATAGTGCAAGGGAAATGCATGCGGCCAACAAGCATTCAAAAGAGATGCAGGCGCTGCGAGCGTCGCTGAACTCCAACTCAGGTCAGTGTTTCAGTGAAGTAATCAAAAGTGGAAAGTGAGGCCCTCCTCAACTCTGGCGCGTGTACGAGGGGAAGAGGGGTATGAAGGAGATGTTGGAGTGCTGGAAATGAGTGGGCAAGTGGTTGCGTGCTAAACCCTACGATCAAAACGCTGGATGTGCAAGCACTGCGCACTCGCTGAAAGTGCTCTGGCGCATGTGCGTGCGTGCGTGCGTGCGTGGTGGCGTAAGAGAGGCACCAGGGAGTTGCATATACTTATGGGGGGTTGTAGGTGAAAACATGGATGTAATGCTGTATACGCTGCTTATGCTGGTTCACTAGGAGGCCCATTTTGTGAGTGTGTTGCTGGTGCTAGCCACCCTGGTGCGTGTGTGAGAAGGGCGTGTGTGGTGCGTGTGTGGTGCTGGTTCTAGCCACCCTGGTGCGTGTGTGAGAAGGGCAGGGGAGGTTTGTGGCCGTGTATTTTGTGTGCACGCTTGTATTTAAATGCAGCACCCTTACACATGCTGCATTGTTGCTGAGCTCCATTGCTCTCTCTCTCTCTCTCTCTTTTTCTCTCTCCCTCTCCCTCTTTCTCACGCTCTCACTCTCACTCTCAATCTGTTAGTGCTCGTGCATGATGGGCAGGAGGCTTGCTGTCGTCATTCCACGTCCTTGTTCAAGAATCTGCTTGTCTGTGCACTCATTACATGTTGCCAACGCCCTACAAGGCAGGGTGCCTCTGTCCCAACGACGCGCGCACACACACACACACACACCAAAATCATGCCCTAACACATCAGACGCCTCCCTCCACAAACGTGCACGCCTGCGCTTACCTCCGCATTGCAGGCATTGCCAGCGCCCTGCAAGGTAGGGTGCCTCTGTCCCAACGACGCACACCCTCCAACCCCTCGACCCCCACCACCCCCTCTACCCCGAGAGGCCTGACAAGTAGTCAATCCATGCTGCCAGGTGTGTGCCTCGAGTACATGTGCATGTGTGTGCATGTAGGCATGTGTGCCTTAGAACATGTTCATGTGCATGTGTAGTGCATGTATTAACCTAAAGGTGTGTCCCACTCTGGTATTGACTCCTCCTGCAAGGGAAATTGAATGCATACTCATAAATACATCAAGAATACATAAAGACACACACTCCGTCACCGCGCACATGCACACGCACACGCACGCACACACACACACACACGCACGCGCACACACACACACACGCACACACACACACACACAAACGCACACACAAACACACATACAAACACACATATACACACACAGACACGAACCTTTACATTAACAAATTGACTAAACCATACACTGTATGCTGCAAGGTGGGCAAGGGGGGCACACACATCATCACCACCATCACCACCATCGCCACCTGAGGCACCAACGTGATGCAGTGGGCAGCAACTCAGATAACATGCGCAGGTACAGGCTTGTGTATGTGTGTACGCGTGTGTTTGTGTGATTGTACGCTTTATGCCTGTGCGTAATAATTCGTGCGATTGTGTGTTTGTGCGTGCGTATGCACGTGTATGTTGTGTGCATGCTAGTAAAAAGCGAAACCGCTGGCCAAGACGCAGCAGAACTGTGATGCACTCTCACTGTAGCTGCATTATAAAGTAATTGTAGAAGGTCTGGTACGCACTGCTGCCAAGTAGCTGTTCACACACACACACACACACACACACACACACGCACACCAAAATACAAACACACGCAAAAGTACAAATACAAAAAACAGAATATCACACATACACACCAGAAAACAAGCACGCACATACGCGCATACACAGGCGGGAGCAACAGCAACAGCAGCAGCAGCAGCAGACCAGCAGTCGTCCCATGATGCCCACAGCAGCAGCTGTGCGTGCTAGCCAGCTGCAGTATGAGCGTGAGCATCTGCGCCAGCTGCAACGAGAGCAGCAGCTGCAGGGAGGCTCCCAGGGTCAGGCCCACCCTTTCCTGGCCCTGCCGGGGGGCATGAGCATGAGGTACGTGTGTGTGTGTATGGTTTCATGGTGTGTGGGTGCGTGTGAGTATGTGGTTGTGAGGGTGAGGGTGTGGCTGTGTCTGTGTGTGAGGGGGGGGGGCGAATGTGTATATGCACGAGAGGGTAGCAGCTGCAGGGTAGCACACAGGGAAAGCCCACTCACTTTTGCTCCAATGCATACGTCACACAGCACGTTCTCACATACATGCACACAAGTGACATACTTGATCTAAATGGATGTCTTGCCCTTCGTCCTAGACCCAAAGCATGCACACACATGCATACACTATGCCTCACACACACACACACACACACACACACATATATATATATACTCACTTACTGCCTCCATAACTTTGCACAATAGCATCTCCTGCTTACACATATGGCCATGGCCAACTCCACACACACACACACACACACACACACATACACACACACACACACAGACACACACAGACACACACATCACAATATAGCACACTTGTACGTTTGTTACCTTCAGGCCCGGCATGAGTAGTGCCTCCTCACGCATGGCCATGACAGGCTTGCTCAGCCGCCGAACCTCCACCAACGCCTCGCAGACCTCTGAGGTGTTCTCCATGTCAGACCGTTTTTCCACAGTGTCGGACATGGAGTACCGACCACGGTGGCGCTAGCAGCACCTCTGGTTGGGTGGTAGCGTTTGAATAAGTGGGTGTGCAATGTTATGTGCAGCGCGTGTTTGTGCGTGTGTGTGAGTGTGTGTTGTGTGTACGTGCGTGTGTCTGCCATCATGAGGGTGTTTGTACGAGAGATGTTACGGCGATGGATGTTTGCAGGCTGAATCACCTCTGCGTGTGTGCGTTATTGCGCATTGGGGCATTAACTTTGTGTCTAGTTGTAGCTGTAAAATTACAGAGGGCGCACATGGGAGCACGTGTGGGCTGTGTGGTACGCATGTGTATGTGTGTGCACGAGCGAGGTGTGATGTTTCGTTCGTGGGTGCATGGCCAGGCGAGGTGTGATGTTCGTAATCCGGGTGCGTGGCCAGGCGTCATTCTACCCTTGTAACTGTCTGACACGCATGTCTGATGTTCTTAAGTGTATGTGCTCACACTTACGTACTTCCTTGTAGCAGGGTATCAGGCATCCTTGCTCTCTTGTTGAAGCCAATGTGCACTCATGTCTACACGCACTGACATGCACAAACGTACACATACAACTCACATGCACAAACGTACACACATGTGTGCATGCGTGATATAATTCCTGACAGCGCTTCCGACAAGTGGCACGTGGTGCCTTTAGAGATGTACACGCACATACACACACACATACACACGCGCATACATGCACGCATTCAAGCACACATTCAAGCATCCATGTGCACTTGAGGTATCAAGAGGGAGCTGTAGTTCTTTCTACTCTGACAACTGTGTTGCACCCAGTAGCGGTCCTTACTTGCTGCATTGCTCTCTGCATCTATGTAAATACAAACTTATTGCTTGCCTCAATTCAAAATCTCAGGGTTTCGGGGCCGTACATTTTTGGGGGTACAGTGTGTGATTGCTGTGTGATTATGTAATTTATTTTTATTCAACAATTGCTGTATTAAGGGCTTCATCATTGGTTTGATATTCCTAATCTATGCTGAAGTTGATATTCCTAATCTAACCACCAACCAACTATTTGTGTTGTGTTTCTATTACCTTACTGTGCGTACGTGTAGCGTTGGTAAACACTTACTGCATCGTGTTGTACTTATGTCCCTTTTGATCACGGTTGAAGTTGGCGGATTGAGATCCTAGGATTGCAGATGTTGCTTTGATTAATTTAACTGGACTGTTTGTGCGCTTTATGCAATAGATTAACGCTCGTCTGCTCGATGGTGACTTGAATCTTGCGTGCATCTCAGCCTATCTAGTTGCAAAGAACAAGCACCCAATTCCTCAATGACCTGTAAAAAGCGACATGATTTCAGGCAACTACAAAGATTTGTCATAGGGTGCAACAAAAGGAGCGATTGTGCTTTTAATTCAGAGACTCCGATTTCCTTGCATACCTAGGCATACAATATACAATGGGGTTGACTGCCAAATTTGCTAGGCTAATTGGCTTTACAATGATTACAATGGGGGGTGACCTTTAGCCAGGTTGTTTGGCTGGTCGGCTGCTGATTGCAATATTGGTCTTGGCCAGCCACAAATAAATCCATAAGCTGATTGGCTCCTCGATACATACAACTTGAACTACCCCAGCATCTGCCAGCACGGTCATTCTGCTATTGTTGTTCAATTTAGAAAGTAATCCAGATTACAAGAAATGTACCCAAGCCAAGGGTCAGGAGTGGCCTGTAAGCCAGGATGCACAAAGGCGCATATTAGTTCACCGAGTGAAAGTAGCGGTAATGAGGCATGTGACGTCGGGGAGTCAGGTGTTCTCGTCAAACTTATCGTCTGTAACCTCAGTAATCATATTTTGTGTTGTGAAACAAGGGTGCCCCCTCTCCCCCCTACTGCTTCCCATTTACTTGAACGACATTGACAGCGTGACTGATGGGGTGCAGGTTTTACTGAAAGACATGCTGTTTGCTGATGACCTTTCCCTCCCTTCCAATGAACAAGCAATTTTGCAGACCATGCTAAACAAGCTGAGAGTTTACGCGGAAAGGAGACTTTGAGGTCTCTCACTGTCAACACACAGAAGTCAGGGGTAACGTGCTTCAACTCTAACTCTAAAAGTCTGCCCCCTCTGTACTTTGACGGTGTACTGCTCCCCTACACAGACTCGTTCAAATATTTGGGCATGGTGTGTGAAAAGCAGATCAATTTGAACACTGCGGCTGACGCAGCACTTTGTCCACACGGCAGGCACGTTCAGAGTTTGTTCAGAAACACAACCTCGCTACACGCGTACATATGGCTTCTCAAGACATACGCTATTCCTGCTGGTACGTATGTATGCGGGTCAACCCCCCCCTTCGTTAACGAAGGAACGCCCCTTTTCTAAGAGATAGCCTGGGCTGGCTGTGTCGTGGTGCCTTTGCTTGCTGTGAGTTGCACCTCTAGGGTGAAAGAACGCTGTGGTGTTTGTTGGCTAGCTTGCTGTGGCTTGAACATCACGGGAGTGTGGACTGAAATGGTTGAGTTCCTTTGTATGTGCAGCAACCAGCTAGGCCAGGATGGGGCTCAAACAACTTAACAACTTGAGGCGAAGGTTTATTCCTTCCAACACTTTTCTTGTGCTTTTCTTAGAGCGTACATGCTGGTGCACTGTTGTAAGTCAAATGTTGTATTTGAACTCAGCTTCCAATTTGTTTGCATGAACAGGCATGGGTCCCTAATGTGGCGCTCCCTTCCTCCCCTTGGGTTTTACATTCTGGTGTTCAGTTAACACGCCTGAACTGCTTGTTGTGGCTTTCCATCAGGCTCTTTTTATTGCCTCAGGTTTTGCCTTTCATCATTCATTCATCACTTCTTACTTATCACTTCCTTAGGGTTTAGGTCTTTTTTTCACAACCTTACGTTTACTTCACGCTTCACGCTGGCTGATCCAGCAATGCCTATCAGCCCAACACATGTGGCTGCCGGTTACCCCCCTTTGTAAACCCTTTGTAAACCCTTTGTATGCGAGTCAGATTTGGGCCACTCCTTACAACAAGGCAAAGAGATGGAAAGTCCCCTACAAGAATGATGGCTGTCGGCAGTGTTGAAAAGGATGCTGGGGGTCAGAGATACCACGCCGCGTGGTGGCCTTCATGGTGTGTCATGCGAGATTGTGGATTGGAACCCCTACAGTTCAACTGGTTTTGCGTGGCAATGCGGCTGTACAATTCTTTGACTAAATCCAACAGCTACACAATGAAAAAGGTCTGACATGCAGCTAAGTACACGATCCGATGCTGACATGCAGCTAAGTACACGATCCGATGCTGACATGCAGCTGAGTACACGATCCGATGATTGCTGGTCAGCCCATATTGTTGTGGAGAACGATATATTTACTGAGCAACGATACTTTCACGTGATGCGGTGCGGCCTTACATGGCTGCACAGAGCAGGATTTTTGAGTTTGCCAAGAGTCATGATTCAAAAAGCAGGCCTCATGCTATGCTCTGGTTGTCTAAGATGTATGGTATTCTTGCTGGGATATATGCGAGTCAGGTGTGGGGCACAGTGTATCTGAGTGGAGGCAGTGAATTTGGTAGCCAGTTACAGAAGAGGCATCTGTGTTCCTTGAGGCGCATTCTTGGAGTGAAGAACAGCACAACAAATTGGGCGGTGCTTAGAGAGTGCGGTCAGGAGCCCTTGCAAATT